>MDTD01101926.1_pt1 | contig 10441 bp, 5 predicted proteins | sample 811221 | NCBI WGS metagenome assembly MDTD01 (sample SAMN05326646, study PRJNA326480) | marine metagenome | isolation source: seawater | place: Pacific Ocean: South West | collected 2011
CGAGATCATGCCATGGTGTACGATGCCACCGAGAAAGTCACCTGGTTGTTCGGTGGCAGTACTTTTTATTCAACCTACGGAACGAGTGCGGATTGCGAAGAGGGATATGCGGCGACGGGAAACAACAGTTGCTATCGCGCTTTGAACGACCTGTGGAAATGGGATGGCACTGTTTGGGAAGAAGTCACGAGCACCGATGGCCCCAACCCCCGACACGGGCACACGCTCACCTATGACAGCGTGAATGAAAAAGTTCTTTTATTTGGTGGCCAACAATTCATGGGAGCGGCAGACATCAGCTGCGACAACGAACTCAACAATTTCTCAACCATGCAAGACGCCAACTCGGACGGTGATTGTTTTTACGTGGATGTGTGGGAGTGGGATGGCACCGATTGGCACCTGCCGGCCAACCAATCGTTGAGCGACTTCACTTATTCCGCTGGATGGCCTGTTCCTCCCCAAGTGCCACGTTGGGTTTTCGATGACCACCGGCAAAGGGCGGTGCTCATGCCCGACTTTACGTTGGATTTCAGTTACCAAGAACAATTGGTAATGGAATGGGACGGCACCTCTTGGCACGAGGTGGCAATGACCACAGAAGCGTTCCCCGAAGACTTTCTTCAAGGGGCCTGGGCGTACGATGCTGAGCGAAATGTTTCGGTATTGTTCGGTGGCTCGAGCGTCTCTCAGACCTGTTCGGATGCGGTGTGGGAGTGGGATGGCACCTCTTGGGACAATAAAATACCTGTCAGCGGCGAGGCCCCCCAGGCAAGATTTGCCGCCAGCATGACGTATCACTCGGGGCTGGGGCAAAGCCTTTTGTTTGGGGCCCACTATCAAAGTGCCGACTTCGATCACGTTTGGGGTTGGGATGGCGCCACATGGGTTGAGTACGCCACCGACTCCGAGGGACCTGTGAGTAGGAGCAAGCCCGGGATGGCTTATGATGCCCACCGTGAAGAGTTGCTTGTGTTCGGGGGCAGTCTGATGCAACACCAAGGGGGCATCGATGTACGACAGGATTTTTGGCGCTGGAAGGCGCCTCGGGCTGTGGGGGTCAACATGGATGTGCCTTTTGTGAAAGCGAATGCCAAGCCGGGTTTTACGTTACTGAGTGTTGAGACCCGAGCCGTTGCAAATGAGAACATCGATTTAATGATGAACATTGCGGGGGAGTGGGAAATACTCACCAAGACCATGGATGGCATTTATGCGTCGGGCATCGTAGATGGTGAGGCCTTGCTGGATGTCTTGTCAGGGCATGAAAAAACGCTTTCGGTCAGGGCCGGGTCTGTCGAAGAAGGCCAAACCGTGAATTTGGATCACTTAGAGGTCCGTATTAGGTATGAAAACAACGATTAAAAGACAGGCCAAGGTTCGTTGGGGACTGGGCATCTGTCGAGACTTTCTTGCGTTAAAACCCCAAAAAATGTCATTCTTTAGCCATGAATGACGAACACCCCATTCCTTCAGTAAAAAAGCCTTTCATGGCCTGGGGCCTGGGTTTCACCCTGGTGGGGTTGGGTTTGTGCATTTACATGCGCTACTATTGGAACCTCAACAGCCTGTATCACGACCAATACACCGACCATGATTTTTGGCATTTGATTGGATTTGTTGGGTTTTTCTTACTGCTCTTGTTTGTGGATGTGAGAAAGCCAGAAACCATTTTAAAATGGGCCGAGAAGACCTGGATGCCCGCATTGGTGTTGGGCGTGGTGTTGGTGGTGTGTCATTTTTTGGTCTACAAGGGCCGGCCCTACATCATCGACGAATATTGCTTTGACTTTCAAAGTCAAATCTTTGCCGAAGGGCAGATGATGGGCAATTGGCCCTACAATATTCGATTTTTGTTGTTGCCGCCGGTGTATCACAACCACTTTTTTGTGATGTTCGAGTCGGGCGATATCTTTTGTCGTTACTGGCCAGGCAATGCGTTGTTGAGAACGCCATTTACATTGCTCGGTGTGCCGTGGATGCTCAATGTGTCGCTCGCCGTGGGATGCCTATATTTGGCCAAATATGTGTGTCGTGAGTTGTTGGGACGTCAATCTTTTGCTGCCTCTTGGGCCGTTTTATTTTTCATCGTGTCACCCAACTTCTTGGTCAATGCCATTTCCATGTACCCCAACACCTTTTATTTGTTCAGCTCCCTGGGCTTTGTGGCATTGCTTTTAAAGCCCACTTTCCTGCGGGTCATTTTGGCCGGTATCCTGGGCTCCATGGCCATCGTTCAACACCAACCCATGCCCCATGCGTTGTTTGCCATTCCGTGGTTCTTTTGGTTGCTCCGACAAGAGAAAGGCTTTGCCAAAGTCACTTGCCTCGTGCTCAGTTATTTGCCCATCGTTTTGCTCGTGGGCTTTGGGTGGGCCATGTGGATGTTCGACTTGGGAGCGCCTGATCATCAGGGGAACCCAGCAGACAATTTGGTGTCCATGCTTTTCAATTATCGCTCAGAGCTCGATTGGAGCCTGCGGCCCGTGGCGCGGATTATCGCTCTTTTCAAACTTTGGGTTTGGGCCATGCCAGGGTTAGGGTTGCTGGCGTGGTGGGGATTTTGGCGGTCGCCCAAAGGGTCACCGTTGCGGATGTTTGGGTACAGCGCCTTGCTCATGTACGTCGGCTACTTTTTGATACACACCGACAGCGGACATGGTTGGGGCTATCGTTATTTCGAGGGCAGTTGGGTTTCTTTGGTGATTCTCGGTGCTGCCGCCATGGCGCACTTTAAAAACGAAGCCGGTGACGGCTGGGTTTGGCCGCGTAAGATCATGTTGGGCGTGATTTTAGGGGCGGTATTCTTCGTCCCATTGCGCATGGTTCAAATCGAAGATCTCATGACCCAAGAACTCAGCATCAGGCCAGCCACTGAACCCAATGACGACTTGGAACTCAATTTTGTGGACCACACCCACCCCATACAATTTCGAAAGCACGACTTGGTTCAAAACGGCCCCTTTTTACGCTCGCCTAAAATTTGGATTTGGGGGCGCGATGATCAATGGAACACCGACACCATCGAACGGGCTTTTCCTAACTTTGAGCCACGTGAAGGGGACAGCCGACGTTTTTATTTGCCGAAAGAAGCAGAGGAAGATCCTTACGCGCTCTCAGATGATGAGTTTTCTCTCATTCAAAAAGTTCGTTTCTAGGTTCAAACAAGACGTGCGATGACATCATCCACGTCGGGGTGATCGCCTGCAAAGGCACTGCGGTACACGTAAGGTATTTCCCCGGAAGGGTGTAATAAGACAACCCCTCCCAGCTGCCACGGGTCGCCTTGAAGCTTGCCTTGGATAAAACCTTTTTTGGCGGCTTTCATCCCGGAAAGCACCATGCTCGGGCTGAGCATTTTCATTTTACTCGCATTGAACCCCAAGGCTTTATAAAGAATGCGTGCCGGATCCACATAAACGGGAGAGCGAATGTTGAACTGCTCGATAAAATCTTCGGCCATGGCTGGCAGGCCGTTCCCGACAAACACAAGTTGGGCGTGAGGCCTGATATCGGCCAATCGTTTTTCAAAGGAAACAGCCTGCTCCCGACAGAAAATTCAACCGAAGTGCCTGAGTAAAACAAAGAGGGTAGGTTGATCGCCCACAATATCAGTGAGTGTTAGATTTTCCCCATGGGGGTTTTGCAATTCATGTTGCAGTAGATCGGTCATGATTTCTTATAGCACCTTTCGGACGCATGATTGAAAGGAAGACCCAAACACAACCATTTCAGGCCCATCTTTATTCCTTCATCCCTGATTTGAAACCTGCCACAGATTCGATATAAGGCCATTGAAGGTTTGGAGGTGTTGGTGAGTCAACTCATAGGGATTGCCCGTCGGAGCAAAAAAAGAGCGGCCATGCAAGAGCTAGAGCAGACCCTCGTGGGCGAAGCTTTTGGCGTTGAAGGCGACCTGCGCGGCAAGCCAGGCAAGCGACAGGTGACGGTGCTGAGTCTCGAAAGTTGGCGACAAGCCTGTGAAGCGGCAGGGGCGGATTTACCTTGGACCACCCGGCGAGCGAATTTCTTGGTAGAAGGTCTGTTGTTCGACAAAAAGATGGTGGGCCAAATTTTGTCCATCGGCCATGTGCAACTTCAAATCACGAAAGAAACGGTGCCTTGTTTTCGCATGGATGAAGCGCACGACGGTTTGCAAGAAGCTTTGGCCTCCCATTGGCGTGGGGGTGTGTGCTGCCGGGTCTTAAAAGGGGGCCAAGTGCAGGTGGGTGATGCCGTCCACATCTCCGGTGCCGCGTAGCTTTTTCGATGGGTTAGGGTGGCTTGGGGGGCATTTTGCATCGCTCAAACCAATAATTTGATAACTGAACATCTGTGTAGTATCACAGGGCCATGCGGCGAATATCCATCGGGTGTGGAAAAGCAATTTCCACAAAAAATCAAGTATTTAAAGGTCAGGCGGCCAATGACGCGGTGCCCGTTGGATTCGTTGAATTAGGGGCACGAACCGCTTTTTCAGGCCTGAGCATTCATGGGGCCGTCACCGGGCGCACTTATGCCCATTTGGCGCGGGGGTGGCCCGGATCTGGCACGCCCGAGTCGGTGGTGGCGCGGACCGCAGCCTTTGAAGGTGGCGTGGTGGGGATCACCGATTTGGGCACGGTGGCAGGGGTGGTGCGGGCTTTTCGTGAGGGCCAAAAGCAACACGTGCGCGTGGTGGTGGGCTGTGAGATTCCTTTTACGGAAGGGTCGTTGTGGGTGCACGTGGCGAACGCTCAGGGCTATGCCAACCTTTGTGCTTTCTTAACCAAAAGTCGGCAAAATCGACCCAAAGAAGAAAGCCATTTTTCTTTATCGTTATTATGTCGTCACGCTGAAGGACTTTGGGTCACGGTCCTTCCGGGTCTTTTATTTGCGACGATTCCCTTGCTGCAAAAACATTTCGGTACCCGGCTATCAGCGTCGTTGTATGCTCACGATGTTCCCGAAGATGCGGCTGTTTTATATTGGGCGCGCCGTCTTTTTGAACAGTTTAGAATTCCGCCTTTGGCCACGGCCCGTCCCTTTTTGGTGGACAGTGATGAACTCGAAACCCATCACATCCTGACGTGTATTCGTCAAAACCAGTCCTTATCTGATGCTGCACATTCACTTTTGCCCAATGCCCAGGCGCGTTTGTGCCACACACAAGAAATCAAAGAACGAGCGAAGGCTTGGCGCAGCAAATGGCCGAAGATGCCATGCCCTTTAGAGCGCAGTGTGATGGTGGCACAACATTGTTCCTTTGAATTATCTCAGCTCCAATGGGCATTTCCGGCCGATGTTCCTGTGGGGGTATCGTCGCAAGATGAACTCCGAGCGCGCGTTTATGCCGGTGCCTGTGAACGTTATAGCGTCGATACCTATGGTGAAGTGCCAGCGAAAGTGAAGAAGCAAATTGCCCATGAACTCGAACTGGTCTCTGAACTGAAAGTATCAAATTATTTCTTAACGGTGCACGATATCGTTCGTTTAGCGCGGCAAAAAAACATTTTGTGCCAGGGACGAGGTTCAGCTGCCAACAGTGTCTTGTGTTTTTGTTTGGGCATTACGGCCATCGACCCCGTTCGCATGGATTTGCTTTTCGAGCGTTTCATTTCGAAAGAACGTGGCGAGCCGCCTGATATTGACGTGGATTTTGAACATGAACGCCGCGAAGAAGTCATCCAGGCCATCTACGAGAAATGGGGGAGAGCCCATGCAGCCATGGTGTGTGAGGTGATTTCATATCGCGGACGTTCAGCCATTCGGGCGGTGGGAAAGGCACTTCGTTTTTCTGATGACAGTTTGGCAAAAATATCCGATGTCATGCTTCGCACATCGTTGGGCGATTTGACTCCCGAACGTTTGGCGTTGCTTGAACTCGAAGAGTCACCTTCAGCACTCCAGCACTTAATGCATCTTGCACGTCGGATACAGAAATACCCTCAGCACTTAGGGGTTCATGTAGGCGGTTTTATTCTCACGCAAGCGCCCATCACCACTGTTGCGCCAGTAGAGCCGGCGCGGATGCCCAATCGCACGGTCCTGCCTTTCGATAAAGACGACGTGGAAGCATTGGGTCTCTTCAAAATGGATGTTTTGGGATTGGGAATGCTCACTTGTATTCGCAAGGCCCTTCAGCTGGTGCAGAGGCATCATGGCCGTCATCTGAGTTTGGCTTCCATTCCTGCTGAAGACCCCAAGGTATACGATGCCTTGTGCCGGGCTGACACACTCGGGGTGTTCCAGGTTGAAAGTCGAGCGCAAATGGCCATGTTGCCGCGTATGAAACCACGTACTTTTTATGATTTGGTGGTGGAGGTGTCCATCGTGCGTCCCGGCCCCATTCAGGGGGGTATGGTACACCCCTACTTGCGCCGGCGCAGCGGGGAAGAACCCATCGTTTATCCGCACCCTGACTTAGAGCCCATTTTAAAGCGCACCCTGGGCGTGCCTATTTTTCAAGAACAGGTGATGAAACTGGCCATTGTGGGGGCGGGGTACACGCCTGGCGAGGCCGACCAATTACGTCGAGACATGGCCGCCTGGAAGAAAAAAGGGGGCTTGTACAAACATCGCGCTCGATTGCTGGCTGGTTTTGCAGAGCGGGGCATCTCAGAAGAATTTGCCAAAAAGCTGTATTTGCAAGTGGTGGGGTTTGGCGAGTACGGATTTCCTGAAAGCCATGCGGCCAGTTTCTCTATCTTGGTATATGCCTCGGCATGGCTCAAGGTTCATTATCCCGCACACTTCGCTGCAGCTTTGCTCAACAGCCAGCCCATGGGGTTTTACAGCCCGGCGCAGATCATTTCTGATTTACAACGTCACGATGTCCGGGTGCGCCCGGCCTGTGTGCAGCATTCCCAATGGGACAGCATTTTAGAAACATCGTCCTGTGAGGCCGGCGTGGCTTTGCGTTTGGGTTTGCGACTGGTGCGTCATTTGTCTTCGCGGGTGGGGCACAATTTGGTGCTTCATCGAGAGCGGCACGGGCCTTTTTTAAACCGTCGTGATTTGGACCGCCGACTCAATCTCGACGCGCGGTCATTAAAATCACTTTCCAAGTCGGGGGCATTGGACTGTTTTTATGTACACCGACGTGAAGCCATTTACGACGGGCGAAAAGAAACATTACCGCTTTTGGCCATGTTGCCAGCGTCCGATGCACACCTACCTTTGAAAACCCCCAGCGCGCTCGATGTCTTAAAATGGGATTTAGAGACCACTCAGTTCTCTTTGGACGACCACCCAGTGTCGCACGTGCGTCATTTGCTACAAACAAAATCGGTATCCCCTTTGCCCCCTAATTTGAAAACCGTCTTGGAAAAAAGCCGGCATGGTCAACAAGTGGATATCTTGGGCTTGGTGATTGGGCGGCAACGGCCAGGAACGGCCAGTGGTACCTGTTTTGTGACCCTCGAAGATGAGTCCGGTTTGGCCAATGTGATTGTCTGGCCTTCTGATTTCGAAAAATGGCGTACGATTTTAAAAGAAAGTCCATTTTTATGGACGCGCGGTCGCATCGAGAAAAAAGACAATTCTGTTCACGTGATTGCCAATGACATGATGGGCTTTAAAGGGCAGCAAGACGTGGTGTCCGCGGCACAAGGGCGCTTTTTTCGCTGAACTAAAATTCTGACCCGGTGAGCCACGGTTCGAAGCCCGCACCGTCGCTGTCTACATAAGTGGGACCCGAAAAACAAAAGGGTGAACCATGGCCTGTAGGGGCCAACCCTGAACCACCACGGACCACCGCAATAATGATCAAATCTTTGTCGGGTAAATTCTTTAAGGTCTTGCGATAGCGAGCGGTGGTGCTGTTAGAGCCGGTATTGGTCAAAGGTACATGAATGGCGCCTTCTTCACTGGACGTGATTTGAAGCCCGTCCTCACCCGTTTCTTCAATATTTTGAATAATGCCATTGATGTAGATTTCAATCCGGTTCAGGCTGACGAAGCTCGGTGCTTGTACCAAGACCTCTAACGATGTTGCTTCTTCAGACGTGAGCGTTTCGGGAAGTCCCATGGGGGTTTTGTCTTGGTGTTTGAACAGCACCAAACACCCTTGACCCACAGCGGCGCGTTGCGCGCGCATGGCGTCTCGAACATCGTTTTTATTCCAGGCGTTAAAATTGGTTTCATCGATGCGCACGAAAGATCGTGGGTAGCCAATGGTGTTGTTTGCAGTGTGGGCGTCACTGTTACCAGTGGCCACCACATGACGGCCAGAACCCAAGAGGGCCATGTAGTCCGCCAGGACGGGAACACTGTCTGGGGAATTGAGTGCCAAGTCAGCCAAACTGGCGCGGCTTTCTTCGGTGAAGAGGGAGGGGGAACCGAGGTTGCCGTTCACTTCGATGACTTCAAAATCATTGGACCAGTCCAAATAGATTTTTGGGGGGAGTACCGGAATGGTGGCCTCTTCGCGAGGTGCAAAGGAGCCGTCAACGGGATTGAGCCCCATTTGGGAAAAGTAACCATTGTAGCCGGACCGTGGATGATTCACCTGAATGAGGGGGTCGCCTGCCAGGGACCGGATTTTTTCGAAGAGTGTGCTGGCAGTGGTCATGAACCAAATATGGGACCCCAAATCACGGTAAGGATCTTCGGGGTTCACATCCCAAGGATACACATTGAAATGCCCCAGACCGCCCGTGTAAGTGACTTCATTGCCCGGAACGGCCCGAATGAAGTCAGCGACCCCCAATGCTTCGATAAAGGGTTGAAAGTCGATAATATTGTCATGTTCTGTGGCTGCCGCGAACTGAATGCCTTCAGCTGCATTTTCAAGCACGCGGGTTGGAATCGGCACATTGGCATCCACGCTTCCCAAAGAGTGCTGGTGAAACTCTGTGCCCACAAAACCAGTGGTGTCGATGGCTTGTCTGAGTTCTGCCGCCACGTTCACCGTGTTTCCATGGCTGATGGTGATATCGGTCGCGAAGCGTGAAAACGTAAATCCGCGTGACACATAAACGGTGTAATCACCTGGGGGAACTTGCACATCAAAAGAGCCATCGGTGCTCAAATGATAGTTGCTCAGACCTTTGGCCACCCATTCACCCAATGCGTTGTGTGGCAGTTGCACGCCTTCATTGGGCATGATGCTCAACTTGGCGGGGTGTTTTTGCATGGCATCCCCGCTCAAATCAAAAAAGTCCGTTTCGATGATCAGTTGTCCACGCCCTTGCATCTGTAGTTCAATGTTATCTTTTTGTCCTGCAACCACCGTGAGGGCAACCTCATTGGAGCGTTGGTGCTCCAGGTGGTGGGCGATGAAGGTGTAGTTACCTTCCGGTAAATGCAGGCTAAAGGAGCCGTCTAAGCCCGTACGTGCTTGGTTGACCACGCGCGCACCACTTTCAGAAATGGATTGCGTGAGTGCCGACACATGAATATTGGCAAGTCCAACGTTGTCGGGGGAAACCACGATACCTTCAACCGTGGCCAATGCGACCTCTTGCATGTCCCAAATGGGTTTGGCCACACTTTCCAAAGAGCCGTCACCCACGTACAGGAAACGTGAAGAAGTCTCTTCGTAAGCGACGATGAGTTCATCATCACAGACGGGAGCAGTGATGCCCTTTTCAACGATGGGGGCCAACGCCGGTCCGTTGGGGCAGGCGTACGCGTAAGAGACGTGATCACCGAGCACGCCGGCAAAGAACCCGATATCGGTGAACATGGGCACTTCATCAAAACCATATTCGGGGGTGTAGGGCCGTGTTCCCCCACCAAAGGATACAAAATCACCCATTAACAGCGGGCCAATAAAGTCGTCGGTCTCGTTGAAAATGGTGGTTTTAATTTCGATATAGTTCACATCGGGACGTAGAATGTAATCGGTTTGAACTTCGCCCAAGATCTCTTGATAAATGAAATAGGTGGTTGGAACAATGGTGTTGGGGGTTTGTCGGCCCGTGACGCGCAGCACAGCTGGTTCGCCATTGGTGCCATCATTGACCACCTGCATGGTTTCGACCATCACTTCACCCGTTCCGGGGGCGGGCACCATCTCTTTAAACGTGTCAGCCCCAGACTCCGGTGAGTTATCTCGCACCAAGTCCACATCGATGATTGAGCCCCCTAATGAAGAGACCCCCATGGGTCGACTGTGATCCTGGACGAGGAATCGGATTTGATCATTATAACACTTAAAGCTGCGTCCCACTTGTCCGTAAGCCACCGGGCCGCCGATCAGTTCATCCGCGTGGGTCACCGGGCCACATCGGACTTCACCGGCTTTAAGTTTGACGGTGAGGTCTAATGGTTCATTTTTTTGCGGTGCTTTTTCTTCTTTATCGGGCTCTGGGCAGCCTGAGACCATGACCACGCAGAGAAGGAGAAGCAAAAAGGGATATTTTGAAAACATAGGCAGCTGGACCGAACAGTTATTTGGGGGTCCATTGTTTTAGCATATTCGCCACCCCTTTTTCCACCAAATCCAAAACCCGTTCAA
>MDTD01033560.1_pt1 | contig 10440 bp, 4 predicted proteins | sample 811221 | NCBI WGS metagenome assembly MDTD01 (sample SAMN05326646, study PRJNA326480) | marine metagenome | isolation source: seawater | place: Pacific Ocean: South West | collected 2011
AAGGAATTCAATGTATGCAAACGCAAACTGATGAAAATAGATGTTGTGTTGCTCCAGCAACTTGTAATACATACACATTTGATTGTCCAGGCAACAAAGTAATAGATCCTAATCAATCTTGCGAAGGAATTGAATGTATTCAAAGTGATGAAAGTAGATGTTGTGTTGAACAAGTTGGGCAGGCGCCGGGCATGATCATGAGAAGTAATTGGAACAACGCACTAGTGGAATCCGTATTGTACGATGGACCTCGCACGTGGATGACCTGGGAGCTGCAGGACAACGTCTGCGCCGCCGCCAACCGTAGTACACCTGGTTCGAGGAGTTCGTCCTCGGGGTGCAGCTCGCCCGGCTGCTCCAACCCGGCGTCTTGCGCCCACAACCACATTGTGACGGATATGTGCACCGACAGCGGCTGGAGCAGCCAGGGCTTCACTCACGTCTCCGGGGAAGTGGACAGCTGGGCTTCTTGGGGCGGGCTGGGGTACATGTGCGCGTACAACGACTGCTCGTACCAGGTGAAGATCAATAACGAAGGCGAGCAATATCCGGACCAGCTCCGGCCTGGTCGCAGTATTATCAACAGCGGAGACTTTGTGTTCTGTGGCCCCGCTCCCTGCACAGATGTAGATACTCCATATGCTGGTTGTATACCACAAGAACCCACCGATCCAACACCACAACCAACACCAGCACCAACATTATTAGAAGAAGAAAGAGGACAAGACGGAATTTTTCTTTTAGAAGGAAACGAAGAAACTCCTCAACCTTTTGGTACCATTATAATTGAACCAATGATTAGTTCAATAGATGAACAACATAAAACTTATAGAATTAAAGTTATTTTAGACTCAAGGGCACAAAATGTATATGCTTTAGCTGGAATTCCAGGACACTCTCTAATTGTACCCGCTGCTTATCAGGTACCACCACCATTTGGTGCTAATTATGGAGGCGTCAATACGTCATTCTTCTCGTTCAATGCGGCCGCCGAGTTCGACTCGTGGCTGACGATTGGGACGACGGACGAAAACAATTCGGATGCGTTAAGCATCGTCGGGACAGACTTTAACAGCTGGACCGAGACGTCAGGTATAGATGTGAGTGACGGTGCGCTCTTCTTTATGAACCCGGGTGATGGACCTAGCAGAGAAGATTATCCGGACGGAATTGTATTAGCTCAATTAACATTTCAAAATGTACCAGATTCACACTATTTTTCAGGAGTATTACAGGGTCGTAGTCCGGGTGATGGTGAGGACTGGAAAGCAGTATTTCGTACAACAATTAATGTAGAAGGATTTACAGTTGGTAGTCAAACTACAGAAGATACATTAGAACCTTTTAAAGTTGGTGGTCAAGAAGCTACTAATGTTGCTTCTAGTACAACAGTCAATGAATTATGTGAAAGTGGTTATACTTTAGGTCACCCAATTTCAGAACAAATGATTGAAAATTATGGTATTTGTTGTAAAAATATTGAAGGTGCTAAATCAGATGGTGAATATATATGTATGAGGGATGATAGTGATGGTAGTACTTCACTTGTATCATATGATTCTTGTATGAGTGATTATCATTTTGTACCAGCTAATCCAGATAATTATCCAAATATATATGCTATAAATCAATCATTTGGTACTTGTGTTATTAATACAGATTGTGTTGTAGAAGAAACTGACTGTACAAGTAATTGTGAAAAAACAATAACTATAAGAATTCCATCTAGTGGTTTAGGAACCCCTTGTCCAGATTATGAAATTCGTGATGGATTTAATTATGTAACATGTAATAGAGGAGAAGGTGAGTGTGGAAGACCTCGAATAGAAATAGAAGAAAATGAAGAAAATAATAGAATGAATTATGAACAATCATTAACGGTAAATTGTAGTGTAATAGAAGATGTAAATCAATGTAATACTACAAATGGATGTAGATTTTTACAAAACTCATGTACAGGTCTTGATCAAAGCGATTTATTATTAGAATTTATAAGTAGGATTCAGGATCATAATAATATTAATCCCGAAAACCAATTATCAATTAGTAACAGACCCAGACTAAATATATGTGGAATAAATGATGATAATATTAATTCAATTAATACTCAACCGAATTCTATAGATAATATGATAACTGGTGACTGTACCCGTGATAATATTATAGAAGGTTTATTATATTTATATGATTTAGAACATAACTTACACGTTGATTGTAATATAAATGCTAGTATAGATAGTTGTAATGAATGTAATGATATTATTCAAAGATTAAATTTTTTAAGAGGAAATGATGGAATTATACAAGAACCTAGGGGAGATGGTTTAAGTTGTGAAGTTGTAATTGGAGAAGATTGTACCAGTACTGCTACAGAAAATTGTAATACGGATTGTAATGCATCATGGTCAGTTTGTAGTACAAATCGAGATAATGGTAATTGTGAAAAAACTTATAATATTGAACAAGGTAGTACTGAGAGTAATTGCCCATTTAATCAAGGAGAAACACAAACTTGTATACCAGGTACAGACGAGTGTGATATAATACAAGATTGTGTTGGTGATTGGGGTGAATGTACTACAGAATGCGAAAAAACTTTTATTATAACGACAGATCCAAGCGAAACTGGAAATTCATGTTTATTTAATAGTGGAGAAAAGGCTAGTTGCTTTCCTGGTGAGGGTGATTGTCCTGATATTAGTGATAATGATTGTGAATTAAATATACCTGAGTGTACATCTGATTGTGAAGAATCTTCTGTAAGAAGGGCAAATTCAGAAATAATACAATATCCACAAGGAAATGGAATAACTTGTAATGATATTAATATTCCAGATTGCCAAAGGGGACAAGGTCAATGTCCTTGTCCTACTAATCTAAATGAATTTGATTTATCACAAATACACCATACATGTAATGAACAATCCACTTCAACCACAAATTGTTCTGGAGAATGGGGCGCATGTGATCAAACTACTTGCCAAAAAACTTATAATATAATAGAAGATGCAAGTCCGGATGGATTAAATTGTCCATTTTCAAATGGTGAAAGTATAGTTTGTGTTGATAATCAAGACTGTAATATTAATAACTTAATTAGTATGTCTGAAGTTACAGAATCTGTTTGTCCTACAGGTCAAGATACTTGTTCAGAACCACAACAAATACCACCAGAGTATATTATTTCAGATACAAATAAATGTTTAAATATTGGTGATAATAATTTTAATGTTAAAGGGGTATGTGCTACAGGATATGATAATTTTGTATGTGGAGATAGAGAATATATTGAAAATTGTAGTTCAGTTAGTAGTGATGATTGTTTAAACAAATATACAGTTATTGATGATAATAATTATGTTAAATGTCAATTATCACATAATTTTAATAATGCTAATACATGTTTTTCAAAAATAGATTCATCCACTGGAGGAACACCTCTTATAGATGAAATACCATGTTCTTTAGAGGTTGATGAAACCACTCAGTCATTTATTTCTAGCAACTCTTCTGGAAACTCTTATAGAAAATTGACAAATTCATCAAAATATGATATTTATAAAAGTGAGATTGATCCTGATACACATTTAAATGAAACAGAATTTATAAATATAGTTAATAATATACTAGATAATTATACGGAAATTACTACCCACAACAGCTGGACGAATGATGAAGAAATTTATCAAAATGGTTGTGTTAAAAATTATGGTTCATATATAGATAATATAACTAAATGTGAAGAAATGTGTGATAAACATGATGAATGTGTTGGATTCCAACATTATACAAATAATCATAATGGTCATCATCACTGTTGTATTAAAAATTCATTTGATATTTATTCTGATATATATTCTGAAGATTTATTAAATAGACATCGTCCTGCTTTAGGTATAGATACTTATTATAAAATAAAAGCAGAAGAAGGACAAACTGCGCATAAACCTGAAATAAGTTCTTGTAACTCAACCGGTGAATCATATGAATTAAGTGGATGTACTGCAAATACATCTAGTATTTCTATACCAATAGCTAGTAAATGGGCAGAAAATATATCTGAAATATATGGAAGTAATAAAATACCAGATCCAAACGCCCAATGTACTAGTATTGAGACTACTGATCCAAATATAAGTATAAATGAAAATAATTTACATATGACAAATTTTGATGTTGAAGTTTATTGTAATAATTCTGAAATATGTGGAAATAGAGAATATGTATCTAATTGTAATGGATTAAGTAAAGATGATGCACTAAATAGTTATACAAAAGATGAAAATGGAGACTATATAAAATGTCAACAAGGCGATTGGTATAATAACGGAAATACTGGAGTATCTTATAATAATATGATTGTTAATGGAGAAAGAGTTTTTGATAAAATATATTGTAATACAAATTCATATGAAGAAGTAAATAATGAATTTATTATAAATGCATATAATGAATGGACTGATAACTATTGTAATCAATTTAATGATAATGAATGTGAACGTGAACAATTTTGTATATTTTCTGATGGTTCTTGTAATGCTAACCCAGAGACACAAATAGAAAATCAACAAATATTAACAAGTATTAATAATATATTATGGTCCCAAATCACACATACAAATACTCCAAGAAATAGTAGAACATTAGATCTTGTTCAAAATAGTTCACCTAGTTTTCACGGAAATTTAACTAAATGCCAAGAAGCTTGTGATTTAGTAGATAATTGCAATGCTATTAGATATTGGTCTGAACCTAGATGGCATGAACATAGATGTGCGTTACTAGATTTTGTAGATATTAAACAACACGAGATTTGGAGTAGTGATATAAATAGAAGGGGAATTAGTAAATTATATGCTAAAAATAGATCTCGTTGTGATAGTTTAACTGCGGAACATTGTGAAAATTCTGATTATAATTGTAGATGGGATACAATTGATGAAAAATGTAAAAAGAGAATTCCAAATCCAAGTGCTACTATTTGCTCAAGTAAAGATAATCCATATAATATAGATAGTCAATGTGAAGTACCAAATATCGAATCAAGAGAAGTAGAAGTTATAAACAGTTTTATTCATAACTTAAATGAATATACAGGAGGTAGACCAATTAGTCATTGTTTAGTAGATATAGATTATCCTCCAGAATATGGAGAACCACCGAATTACTATTTTGCAGATGGTGGAGATCAATTAAACTTTGATAATAATTATATTAATTGTAGTATTGGATATAAAAAACAAGATAGTACTATTAATTGTGCGGAGTTTGATGAAGATCAATGTAATAATGAAAATAATACAGATTGTATATGGGATAATAAATATAAATCATGTTTATATAAATTAAATTATGTTACAGATTGGAATGATAATTTACTATCAGAAAATATAGGAATACATGAATGTGATTTTAATAATCAACCATTTAAATTTAATGGATGTGTTCAAGATAATGTATCTTGTAGAACTGGTGAGAATTTTTTTGATTTTAATCCGATTGATGCAGGATCTAATAGCTGTCCAGCAGGAACATATCTAGAAAATGATGTTTATATTACTATTAATGTTATTAATGATTCTAGAGAATATGTTTATCATGATAATAATTGTTCTAATTCATTACCAAATGAATGTTTTCATATTGAACGTAATGTGGATCATTTAAATCAAAGATGTATAATTCCAAATACTCCCCCTATTGATTTTTGTCGTCCAAATAAATGTAAAATTGATCCAACTTATTATGATAATTTATCTGATAAAAAATATATAATTAAACAAAAAATTTCAGATACACCATTAGAAATGTTGTTAGCTGATGAAACTATAAATAGATCTCACCTTTTTACTGCAGACGAAATAGAGATAGAACCTATGCCTGGATTTAATTATTATGATACAGATATTCAAATAAATTGTAATTCTGGTACTAATAATCCAGATGATATTAATGAAAATCGGTATTTTGATATAAATCCTCCAGTAGCAATTCAAGGATGTAATACTGTAGCAGAAGATAATTATACTGGAATAAATTCGGAACAAACAGATCCTAGTTGGTTATCACAAACAACATTAAATTTAGAGTGTGATAGTCCAAATTATATAATATCAGATAATCCAAATTCAAGAAGTATATGTGAAGAACCCGAAACTGATATACAATTTATAAATAATTGTGAAAGTGCTAAATGTAATCCAATTTCATCTATTATTGATAGTAATCAAAAATATATTATTTATTATGACGATATTAATGATGAGATTTCAGCTGTTTCCACAGATACATCAGAAGGTCAAGGAAGACGCAACCATCAAGAAGAAATAATTGGATGGGATAATATTAAATATAATTGTGGTCCAGGTTATGTAAAACATCCTAATTTACAATCAATAAATATATGTAATGGACATAATCAAGACCCATCATTAGCTGGAGTTAGTTGTGATAATATGTGTCCTCCCGGACAAATTAGACCAATAGGACAGGAATGTCAAGATTGTCCATATAACCAAATCCCAAATGATAGTAAAACAGGATGTGTATTCTGTAGTGATTCCGAATGGCCAAATGAGAATAATAAAGATCAATGTATAAATTATCCTAATATTGATATTGAAATTGATGATGATGTTGAACCCTGGCTGATTGAACTATTGAGAGATAATGATAACATTGAACACAGAATTAACACGTGGCGTAATCAGCAGGCACAAGCAAACCCAGAGCACCACTTCTTGACATGTAGTTATTATGAAGAGGACCCGGAAAGATGTAATCCAGATAATTCTAATGTATATGCAAATATAGCAAGACAAGTATGTTCTATATGTGGTGGCGGTGTCCCTGATGTCCCTGAGGATCTTATAATTTCTAGTAATCCTGGCAATTGGAAAAGATATAAAACAAATCGTTACTGTACAGGAAATTATAATCCGTCGATCCGTGAATCTGCAGAAAGAAATCGAAATAGAATTTTTAGTCAGGAAGCATCTAGTTATAATTTTAGTGTTAATAGTGAAGATCAGTGTAAAGCAGAATGTAATAGACTGTCTGATGAGTGCGAATCATTTACTTATAGAGAAATTTATAACTATCTAAATGAAAGTACAACTTACGAATGTCATCTTTGGAAAAATATAGGCAATGAAGCTCCGATGCGGCTCACACGAGCCGAACAATTCGGCGGTGTGGTGTGGGAGACGCCACAATATACAACTCCTGTAGAAAATAATCAAAATAATCTTGTAGTTAAAAAATCATATTGTATGGTTAAAAATAATAATAATGATATAGTTTATAATTATAATAAATGTCAAGGAGAACTGGTGCCTAACATTGATAATACAGAATGTATATGTCCTAATAATAAAATATGCTCAAATGAAAATGAGAATTGTAATACCACAACTTGTACAGGTCAAGCAAATATTTGTAGAAGTGCAACTGAAAATCCAGAAAATCCAGATAATTTATGTACTCCATATTATAATGATGAAGCCACTTGTACTAGCAAAACAGATAGTAGTGGAGCTGCATGCCAATTTATAGAATTAGATGATAATGGTTGTACTAGAAATTTTCAGTTTAAAGATAATTATTTAAAAGAATCCTGTACTGAAAGTGGTATTAATTGTGGATGGGACCAAAATATTGGAACAGAATGTATATGCCCACCGGATAAAGTAGAAACTCAAGATGGTACAGATTGCATATGTCCTTCGGGTGAAGTAGAAAATGATGATGGAGAATGTGTATGTCCCGCTGGTAAATATAGAAATAGCGGAAGTTGCGCAAGTTGTCCATCTGGTACATATAAATCTGATATAGGGAACCAGGCATGTGATTCTTGTTCTTCAGATGATTGGAGAAATCAAGGAACTGGTTGTTGGCAACCAAATAGTACGCGCACGTCTTGTGTGGCGGGGCCACTCTCGGTCTCATGTGCTCGGTGCAGTGGCCCGGGCACAGGAGGAACGTTCAGAGACGACAGCTGCAATACACACGCAGATTGCCGGTGGGACCATGCCTGTCATTCGGGTGTCGCCGGGGGATGTGAGCCTGGCCGCCGGAATGGCGATCATTGCACAGGTACAAATTAAAAAAAATATAAAATCAAGAATAATAATATTAATAACTATTTATTTTTTATTTGATTCATAACTATTTAATGTTTTTTCATATTCTATCTTTCTCTTTTTTTTTAATTCATTATATTCTGATTTTAATCTTTTAAATAATTCAGGGAAATCTCTATGTATTATTTTTACATCTTCATCTGTTATAGTAGTAAAATCAAATTGATACCAATTTTCTAATGGCGGTATATCATCTCTATATACACACGGACTTTTAATTTTAATATATTGAAAATCTTCAATTGTTAATTTATCTAAATCTAATTTTAACCATACATTTTCAGGTATTTGATTTCTAATATCTATCATAATTTGATCTCTAATTTCTTGAAGATTCATTTATATTATTTTGTTAAATATTTTAATTAATAAAAATATTTAATAAAAATTCAAATTTAAATTTTAAAAAAATATTAAAAGAGCATTTTTATATAAAACTTCTAATAACTTCCATTACATTTGTTGGAACTTCAACTTCTACAGGACCATCTAATGTATTTATTATTACACTCGCATCAAATGGCATTGGATTTGTTGCCCTTCTCGCAAAATGCGATGGTATTACTGCTGTTTCAGCTGGATGTTCTGTTAATGCTAATCCCCTTCTTCTTCTAAAATCTTGTCTTGCTGCTGTACTTCTATTAATATTTCCTCTAGTAAATACATTTGATATACCACTGCCTGATAATAATTTTACTATATGATTATTAGGGTATAGTGCGGCAGCTGAAAAAGTACTCGGTATTTCTACTAATATATCAGCATCATTCATATCAAAAAAATTATTATAATCATGAATAGGTTCCAATGCTACAAAATTATCATCTAACGCATATCGTCTAAATGGATTACTATCAATTATTTTAAATGTTTTATTTACTAATTCGTGTATAAAATGATTACCAAATATATCAGTATCACCATCCACTGGAACTTGTTGCTGATTTCCAGTTAACTTTATTTGTACAAGTCTACCTATATGCATATCTCTATTTTCGGTTGTAATTATATCTCTTGGATCTATTCCACCATATTGTTTTTTCATAGATTTACGTTTAGATTTGCGATTAGATTTGCGTTTAGATTTGCGATTAGATTTTCGACTTGATTTACGACTTAATTTACGATTAGATTTTCGCTTTGATTTATAACCAGTTTTAATATTTTTAATATTAGGCATTATATTATTATAATATAAAAAAAATATAATTACAATATATATAATAATGGTTTTATTAGATAAAAAATATCCAGATTTTAAACCAAATATATCACCTAAGCGAGTCTTTGAAATGGGCGCATTTGGTGGTACATATTTTAGACCAATATATTCTTCAGTAACTAATAAAAATTATAAATCGGGTAATGTTATTAGAGAATATAATAGTTGGTTTAAAGATTGGAGTGAAGAAAAAAAAAAATAAAAAATTAATATCATCCAAATATGATAAAAATATAAATAAATATAAAGTTAAATGTGGAAGCTCTTTAGAAATGTGGGAAGATAAGGGTTGGATAGTTGAACAAGATCCATATGGATGGTTTCAATGGTATTGTAGATTTTATAAAGGAAGAAGAACAAAAGATGATAAAAGACAAATTGATAGATGGTTAAAATTAGCTGGTCCAAATGGAAGATTTAGACGCAGATTAATGAATGAAGTAATAAAAAAAGGTAAAGAATATAATGACAGTAGTGTTTCTCCTGTTATAAGACAAGTTTTATTACATTGGGGTTATCAATTAACTAAATCAGATTTAGAAAAATATAAAAAAGAGAAGAAAAAGAAAAAATAATTATAATTTTAAATTATGTTTAAATTTTACATTATATTTATCTGTTATATGTTTATCATATTTTCTTGTTGGGCCTCCTAATATATATGAATACATTCTAGCCATTCCCCAACTTTCAGCAGTTTGGTTTGGTCTAGAACCACTACCATAATAAGCACCCATTCCTTTTTTTTTAACAGCCAATAAAGCAGATTTATTAATTTTAGTTACTTTTGATATATCTTTTAATGTTTTTGCATTTGGATATAATTTTTTAAATTTACTAGTCCATTTACTTTCTTTTGATTTAAATGATTTTAATTTAGGTCTTTGAATATATTTTTTATTTTTATAACTTTTAATAGATTTTTTTATAGATTTAATTTGTTTATTTTTATCTTTTCTAGATAATTTAGAATAATAATGTTTTGGAATTTTTCTTGATTTTCTAGATTTTCTAGATTTTCTAGATTTTCTAGATTTTCTAGATTTTCTAGATTTTCTAGATTTTCTAGATTTTCTA
>MDTD01077406.1_pt1 | contig 10440 bp, 6 predicted proteins | sample 811221 | NCBI WGS metagenome assembly MDTD01 (sample SAMN05326646, study PRJNA326480) | marine metagenome | isolation source: seawater | place: Pacific Ocean: South West | collected 2011
AATATTTAAATCAAAACCAACACCATATCAAATACCGCCAAAACAGTTTGCATGTTTTTTAAATTATTTGCTTAAACTTCTTGATTGTGTATGCAAAGATGCCTAGAGTTCAACATGCCTGTAACACAGAAGGAAATTGCTCAGCAACTGAATGTCTCCATTGCCACCGTCAGTCGGTCGCTGCAATCCGACCCGGCGATCGCGCCGCACACGCGCGGGGCGGTCATGCAACTGGCTGCATCACTGGGCTATCGGCATCGTCATAAAAACCGTCGAAGACGTGCCAACGAGATCATTCAGATCGGCGTGCTGGTTCGCACACAGGCGTCTGAACATCAGCAGGATCACAATCCGACTTTCAGCCGGTTTCTGTCAGGGATGAGCGAAGCATCACGTCCCATGAAGGTGTCCCTGAGTATGGATTTCGTCCCGCCGCAGTTGTGTGATGCGATCCATCTGCCGGAAAATTTGCCGTTGATGATTCGCGAAAGGATCATCAAGGGGTTGATTCTCGTGGGTTACTTCCACCCGCAGACGGTGGCAGCACTCAATGAGATGCTCCCGTGCGTGCGGATTGCTCAGCATGATCCGAGTGTGGCGATGGACTGCGTGGATCATGACGACATGCGTTCGATGCTGCTGCTGATCGAACATCTCAAGGCCAAGGGGCATCAGAAAATTGGCTTGCTCCGCACCGGCACGCATTTGAGTTTCAATCGTTCACGCACCGCTGCCTACGTCGAAGCGATGATGGTTAACCAACATCAACTTGATCCCGAACTGCTCCTGCAGGTCGATGACACCCATCCCGACGGCATTGCATTGGCAGCCCAGCGCATCAAGCAACTGACCGAGCAAGGTGTCACCGCCTGGATCTGCACCAATGACCGCGCAGGCTATCAGCAGCTGCGCGCTTTAAAACAACTTGGCGTTTCTGTCCCCGGTGATGTTTCACTCTGCGGCTTTGATAACAATCAACCACCGGTGGACTGCATCAAACTCACATCGATCAACGCGCCCTTTGCAGACATGGGCATGGTGGCGGTGCGGGTGCTGTGTGAAAAGATCGATTCGCCTGCACGCGAACCCATGCGCCTGATGCTCAACACGTGGCTGGTTCAGGGCGATAGTGTTCGCGATCAATCAGACTTGTGATTGCACCGTTTACAGCCAAGCCAACTTAGAACGTGCCGTCATCACTCAGAGGAAACGGATGATTCTCATGCCAAACCAAAGGACTACCAAAGCATTTACGCTCATTGAACTGTTGGTCGTCATCAGCATTATCGCACTACTGATCAGCATTCTCCTGCCGGCACTCAAAGCGGCGCGTGAAGCGGCAAGGCAAACGCAATGCGGCAATAACCTGCATCAACTGAGTATCGCCCAGACGATGTATGCAGGTGATTTCCGATGGTATGCCCCTGCGAAAATCTACGAGTTTGACGATACCAACGGCACAGACCCGGACTATCCCTATCTGACCAACTGGTGGCAGAACCTGCTTTCCTCCTACGTCGGCTATGACAAACCAACCGACTACGATCAGGCCTACGAAAGTCTGCAACGCGGGGTGACCTGGTGCCCGTCCCAAACCAAATACGGCACCGGCAAATGCAGTCGATCCTATGCCATCAACACCTTTCACCGAATCTCACCGGTAGCCAGTAATCACAGCGCGGACCGTGATCTGCACCCAGCCCAAATTGCGCAGGTCGTCCGGGCCACCGGCGAGCCACACGGCGGAGCGCCATCCTGCTATGTCTCACCGGAAAGTATTGATGGCTTTGGCCTCTCCACAGCCAAAATCATGTTCATCTCCGAACTGGGGCCCAACGCCAACCAGACCGGCAGTACCCAGAACGGCTATGTCCATTACTCGATCCGCAACACCGCTGCATGGTTGGGAACCGGCACCAGCAGCAACGATGCCATTGCCAACTTCGTGCACAATCAGGCCAAGAGCGTGCTGATGCTGGACCTGCATGTGGAAGCCAAAAAGCAGGACGCCAACATCCACAGCACCGATCTTTACTTCCAATAAAACCACCTGCCTCAACCAACCCTCAAAACGGAAATGTTTCATCTGACTTAAACCGCGCAACAGGTTTTACCCATCGTGCGCACAGGAGTTTTCGACCATGTGTTTATCAGGCTATCTTTCCAATGCATTGGGGCGCGCATGTCTCATGCTGCTCATTGGCATCCTGGTTCACGGCCTATGCCACGGCCAATCACTTGATATCCAACCGCCCCAACTCACCGAACGTCAACCCCCACTGACTGACTTTCCCGTCAAACAGACCCTGCGTCTGGTTGAACATGGCGTCTTGCCCAATACCGGACAGGATGCGTTACCGGCTGTGCGTCAGGTCATCGCCAAAGTGCTCAAGCAGAACATGGCAACCAAGCTGGTATTCGAACCGGGGAACTACCGCTTCAGCTCCATGAAATGGCGCGAATACGCAATCCAGCTCAACGGTGCCAAAGACTTGATCATCGACGGTCAAGGCGCTGCGATCACCATGACCAATCCGGAATGCGGCGTGTTTCAGATCAGTCAATCCCAGCGCGTGATCATTAAGAATTTCAGTGTTGACTACGACCCGCTCCCCTACACCCAGGCGACCGTCACCGCGTTTGATCTGGACAATCGTTGGTTTGAGATCAAGGTGGATGCAGGCTTCCCATTACCAAGCGAACCGTTTTTCAAGACGGCCCGTCGATCCTGGGGAGCGTTGAAAGATCCCAACGTCCCGGCTCGACTCAAGGACTTATCCGAAGGTGGGCATGTCATGGTTCAGCAATGGGATGATCTGGGTGATCGGCGTTTTCGACTTCACGCTCAAAAAACAGCGATCTACAACCATATGGCAATTGGTGATAAATACATTCACCTGGCGCGCACCTCCATCGCACAACACTTTCATGCTGACGAATGCACGGATCTCACAGCGTTGAATCTCACCGTCTACGCCAGCCCGGCATCGAGTTTTGCGGCCAACAGCTGTGACCGCTTCAGTGTCATCGGCTGTCAAATTCGCATCAAACCCGGACGCTGGCATTCATCCAATGGTGATGGTATCCATTGCCAACGCAACCGCACCGGCCCTTGGATTGAAAACTGCTTGATCGAAGGCATTATCGATGATCCAACCAATATCTACTCCATGCGTTCGGAGTTAATCGAACAAGTCGACGAACACACCTTGAAAATCAAAGCCAAGAAGCCGCGAACATTCAAAACCCCCGATGCCATCGGCAAGCCGTTGATTCTGCTCAACAACCGCACAGGACAGATCATCAGCAGTTGCACCATCAAGCGCATCGTCGATCAAGACCAGACGGTTCTCGTCCAGGTCACTGAACCATTACCTCAAAACCTGCACATCACAGACAGTTTTGATTCGGACGTCGCTTTTGTCGGATACAACCTGTCACGCGATTTTGTCATCCGCAACAACACCTACCGCCTCAGTCAGCGACATCTGATCATCATGGGTGGGCAAGGCCTCATCCAAGGCAATACGTTTGATCAGATCAGCGGTCCGGGCGTTTCCATTCTCAATCACAACCGATCGCGCAATGAACCTGAAAGCCTGCTCACCGGGGATCTGATCATTCGCGACAACACGTTCGTCAATTGCGATTTCGGACCCTTTGCCTATCACCCCAAACAAGCCTACGGTTGCCTGTTTCTCGGTTCCAAAACATGGGACCAGAAACCCGGCGAGCAACAACTCATCGGCCGCGTGCTCATTGAAAACAACACCTTCAAAAACATCCGCAAAGCCGGTATCAATCTCAACAGCGCCCACGATGTTCTGATCACCGGCAATCGTTTTCTCAGCGATGCCCAAACACCCCTGGACCCTGATACATCCCATGCAGCGATCATGATGGACAACGTCAGTCGCGTGAAAATCACGCACAACCAATTACAAGACTCACGCAAACTCACCTTGATACAAAAAACACAATCCGTCACCGACATGCAACTGCACGATAACAAGGTCAATCAACCATGACCCACTGCTTTTCATTGCGATCGGTGATGCACATGGCATGGGTGTTACTGACGGTCATACCCACCATCTCCCATGCACAATGGCAGGTTCGCTACGATGTCTGCGTGCGTTCGCCAACCCGACAGTACAAAGTGCTGGTCATTGAAAACCAGAAGCTTACCGTGGATTTTGTCCCACATGTATTCTGGACCGTCCACGAACTGCAGTACCGCAAAACCAAACTCAATCAGGCCACCGGATACACCGGCAGCGTGTTTCATTGGGATGGTCAACCCATCGGCACCGGACATCGAACCGAACACCACAGCGAACAACTCATTGATGTCACACTCCAGGTCGATGATCAAACCTACCGACTCGATAAAGCCAACGGCAAACCGGCAAACCTTGACTTCACCGCAAGCGGACAACAGATCAGTCTCATCAAACGTTCAACCATCGGCCCGATGGCGCATCAGGCTCGGTTCGATTTTGATCCAGACATCACAGGCTATACTGTCACGCATCGTTACGAGGTTCTGATCCCGATCACCCCAAAGCGCTTTGCAGGTTATCGCTATGTGTTCATGCAGATGATGCCCAAAACCATCTCACGCTGGTGTTACTACGATGAGGATGGCAAGCAAACCTGCGGAACGATGTCTGAGCCCGACCCCGCCAAACCGATGCCCAAAAACCAATTCGTCTTCAAAGATGCCGTGTTCAAAGGCATCGCCTGCTATAGTCCGACGGAGCAAATGGGCATCGCCTACAGCTACCCCAAACAATATCCAGGCACCAATCACTACCTGGATCGTGCTGCAAAAGACAATAAATTCCGTGGCATTCTCTTTGAAAAAGATCAATATCAAGTCGGCGAAAAACTGACCTGGCAGATGCGCGTCCTGCCGTTTGATGCAACGGGCGATAACTGGCAAACCATCGGTTGGCAAATCATCCAACCCACATGGTGAGCAGCTTGAACATCGTCAATGCAAATCGACACGGGCATAGACATATGCAGCAAGGCAAAACGCGACAAATGGATGGGAACGCTCTAAATCACTTGCCCGGGGTCCATTCGGCGGGACGGTCGATCTGCGTCGGGTCATCCAGCAGACGACCCAGCGCACCATCACGCAAAATATTCTTCAACGCTTCGGCATCACGCTGAAGCTCGCTGCGGACAGCCGGGTAATACAACTCGGAATAGAAGAAGTATCGGGCGACCTGATCGTCAATCAGGTACACCTTATCCCGTTTGACCATCGGCATGAGCAGCAGTCGGCCAACCGAGAAATTCTTGAGTGTCAGATCCGTCTCCTTGGCATTGAGATTCACCGCCTGCTTGATGACGATCGCCCGTTTGAGTCGGATCAGGTCGCGCGGATGCTGGATCAAAATGGTGTACTGCTGTTGCCCATCCTTATTGGGTTGATTCATCTCCCAAAGCAGATTCGACCATGTATTGCGATCCGGGCAGTCAACGAGTTTGATCTCGGGGACTGGCTGAGCCAACAACTCTTCACTGTTGCGTGCATAGCGGCGGACCGTCCAGGTCAATGCCAGCGCACGGTCTCCCAATGCCTTAAACAGCGGCCCGTAGTCAGGATCTTCGGTATCGCCCTTCTCAGGACGCGCTGGCTTGGGTAACGACAGAAGCTCATGCATCATCGGCCAGAGGAACGACACATCCATCTGCGCCTGATCCGGATCGGTCTGCGGTTCAAAACTGATCAGGCGTTGGATACTGATCTGATCCTGAATGCGACGACGCTTGGCCACCTCATAAATCTGACGGTAAACAATGATGCGCTCACCGGGAATGCGTTTGCGCGAGAAGCGATCAAAGGGATACATGTCAGCAAGCGAAGCATTCTTGGAGACCGCCTGGTCAGCCAATGATTGCAAACGCTTCAGCCCCAGGTTTTCATGCAGGAACGTGAGGTCGAAAACATCTTCACTTCGGATACGGTAGGCATCACGGAACAGTTCATTGCCAAAGCTGTCAAAGGAGTCTTCGTCCTTGGGCATGTTTCGGCCGGCATACTCGTCGGTGGCCAGAACGTAGGGCGTGATGACGATGATCACTTCGCGTTTGAGTCGATCCTTGGAAGTGCTGCGGAACAGTCCGCCAAGCAAAGGTAGATCACCGAGAATCGGGGCTTTACTTTGTTCTTCGACATCATCCTGGGCAACCAGACCGCCGATGATAAACGGCGTGTTGTTGGCAACGCGGGAGTAGGTCTGCACACGTCGCGTTGAGATTTGCGGGGCACGTGCGAGGACCTGGTTGGTCTGCACGTCCAGCAGTTCAAGATCCGCGCCGGGGACTTCCGAGGAAACAATGCCATCAATCTGCAGGGACACGTTTTCGCCATCGGAGGTGATGCGCGGCCGGACGTTAAGCAGAATCCCGATGGGAATGTACTTGAAGTTGAAGCTGATCTTATCACTGGAGGAGTTACCCGAGACACTGGTTGCTACGGGAATTTCCTCGCCGACGCGAATCGATGCCTGACGATTATCGAGTGTGAGAATGCTCGGACGCGACAGAATCTTGGCTTTGCCTTCGGTGATCAAAGCCTGAATCTGCACGCGGAATTCGCCAAAGATGTCGTTGAGTTCCACATCCAAAGCAGGCGAGTTGTTGGACGCAAACAGCGGCAAACGACCGACGGATAAACCGCCGACCGCATTACGCGGTGAGCGCAGGTCCCACTCAACGCCCAACTGATCCAGTGAGGTCTTGGAGATTTCAAGCACCATCGCTTCAATGAGAATCTGACGGGCAGGGACATCAATCGTGTTTTGAATCAGTTCAAGCAAGCGTGCATGCTGCTCGGGACGCGAAGCATCGTAGAGCACCATCAACTCCATCAACGGTGCAGCAGACGTATGGTCCTTCAGATCGGTTGCGATGCTCGGTGTCATGGTCAGACCAAACTCACCACGCTGAGCCTTGGAGCCCCCCACCAAGCCGGTGGCATCGGTCCCGGGGACGGCAGCAACGACGGGCAGATTTTTGGGATCGACACTCTTGAGAAGTGGATCGATGCTTTGATAACCCGCGGGCCCCTTGCCACCGTTCTTGTATTCGACAACCTGGTAACCCAGCGTTTTGAGAATCGCCATACAACGATCCGGTTCGACATAGCTGAGCGTGATTTTGTCGATGGTCAGGTCGGAGATTTTCAATGCCTTTTGGCGGGCATCCATACTCTTGCGTGACTCTTCAAGGGTCTTTTTCAAACCCGTCAGGTCCATCGGCGTTAACTTGTCTTCCTTGTTAATCGTCGCGCCAGCAATCCAGAGATGCAGCGGTTGACTCTTGAAAACCTTGTAACCCAGCTGAACCAGATGCACCCCCTTGTCATCGGTCCTGGCCATCATCCGAACCTGACGGTAACCCTCCAGTGACGGCATGCGCTTGCGCAACTCAGGCGTAACGCGACCGAAATAACCCTGTGCCGTCAGACGCGATTCGACCACGTCAAGCAGTTCAGCGGCTTCCAGATCATTCATATCCACCATGGGTTCGAAAATGGCGTTGGGTGAACCATCCTGCGCCAAGACCGCGTGATTGAAGCTGGCAAAGCCAAGCGATCCCAGGAAGACCGCCAGCCATGCGATCATGCGCATCGCATGCCAGGACCCGGAACTCGAAGCCGAGTCATCGCGTTGCGTATCCTCTTTGAGATTCGGTTCAACAGCGGGTGTATCAGGCGATTGGGATGCGGGCTCAATTGGCGTTGACAATGAAGCAGACGGATCGAATGCGTCGGTGAGTCTGGACTGAAAATCCTGATGTGTAAACATGTCGGGTGGTCCTTGATAACTGACGTGACCGTTGTCCAGATGCACAACCATATCTGCATGCCGAAGCAGTTCGGGACGATGCGTGATCATGAGTGTGGTCTTGCCGTGCATGAACTGGAGGATAGCCGGAACAATCTGAGCCTCGGACGCCGCGTCGATGGATGCGGTGGCTTCGTCGAGGATCAGGACCTGCGGGTTATTGAGCATGGCTCGGGTGAGGGTGATACGTTGCTTTTCACCACGCGAAAGCGTGATGCCCTTTTCACCGAGGATGGTGTCATAGCCGTTGGGTAAACGTTGGATAAAGTCATGCGCACCGGTTCGCTGAGCAACATCAATGATCTGTTGCATGGATGCATCGGGACGGGCATAGCGGAGATTTTCAAGCACCGAGGAGTTAAACAGGAAACACTCCTGGAAGACGATGCCCATGTGCTGACGCAGGTGATTGATGTCGATATCACGGATATCAAGCCCGTCAATCTCAAGGCGACCGGCAGTGGCATCATGGAACTTGGGAACCAGACCGACGAGTGTACTCTTGCCTGCACCCGAAGCACCGACAATGGCACAGACCTGACCAGGCCGGACTTTGAAACTCACATCCTTGAGTACATGCGTCCCGTCACCGTAGGAAAAGCCGACATTCTTAAACTGCACATGCCCGCGAATCTCCGGCTTGAGCAGTTGGCGGGTGGGTGTGGTTTCCAATTCATCAATGTCGAGCATTTCAAACACACGGTCGACCGATGCACTGGCGCGGGTGAACTTGGCCAGGCCCCCCATCAGATCAATGACCGTCGGATAGAGCATGCGGACATAGGTGAAGAACATGATAAAGTCGCCCGGCCGCATCGGGTTCTCTTTCTTGAGAACCTGATAAGCACCAAAGCCGATCAGCGCAACCGTCCCAATCCCCACCAGCAGGTCGGTGGCAATTTTCTGAATCACGATATACGTCTTGGATTTGAGCTGGCTCTTGCGCGAAATATCAATCGCGCGGACAAACGCTTCATTCTCACGTTCCTGACCGGCAAAGCCTTTGACGACTTCGGCGCCGAGGAACTTTTCGATGAGATTGCCATGCACGATCGAGAGTTGTTCCGAAGCGTCTTTACCCGTGCGCTTGATCGGTGCTTTGAACCGGTAGTACACCAGTAGGTGAATCGGCAGAACCACGGTACTCACCAACGCCAGCGGCCAATTGACCATGAAGATGATCACCAGGATGCACAGGAACATGAACACCGCCTGAAGCAGCTTGGGCAGGTCATCCTGAATGAACTGCTGAATGACGTAGCTGTCGTTCATGACCTTGCTGGAGATCTTGCCCGCGTTGTGCTGACGGAAGAAGCTGAGGTTGAGCTGCTGAAGGTGTTCGAAAAGTTTGTTACGGAGTGTGAAGCAGAAGTTCTCGCCGATCTGCACCACGGAGTATTTGAAGTGGAAGAACAGACCGTTGCGTGCCCCGAAGATGAAGATCAACCCGAACAGAATCAGCCAGAGCAACTTGGCATTGCCATCGGGATTCACATCACTGGGGAAGACATCGTTAAAGAGTAGCTTGATGAAGTACGGCGGGGTGAGATTGACGCCGGTCAGCGCGATCATAACCAGGAAGACGAACCCGAGCTTGACGAAGTACGGGCGCATAAGCACCAGCACGCGCCTCAGCGAACTGGCGTCCTGGGCAACAAATGGATCCGCTTGATTTGCCTGTCGTGCGTCGGACATGCCTTTAAAAACCGTCAGACCCCTCTGGTTTACACGCTTACCCCTCCGACATTTAACGTGACATTCTACCGTGTATAGCCTGAATCGTGGGGATTTTTTTACGCATTTGTCCGAATTCCACGCGCTTTATTCCGATAATTACCGACAATTGAACGCCAGATACGCATTATCAGACAAACGTGTGCATTTCGATGAAGCATTTCTACCCCGAATTGACCGACCCGACTACACGAAAAGGCCAAAGTCGTTTAGAATCGTTCTATTGAGAATGAATCACAAACACCAAACCACGAGGTTGTAACAGCTATGAGTCTGAATCGTCCCAAGCCACTGGAAGATGAACCGAGCGTCAAGGTTAAATTCATCCTGGAAGATCCCCATCCCCTGGGGCAGGAAGAAAAAGAAGTCGAAATCAAAGTCCGACTGGGTGATTCGATTCTCGGTGCGGCATTGGATGCAGGCATCGGCATTGAACATGCCTGTGGCGGGGTGACCGCATGCTCCACCTGTCACGTCTACATCAACAAGGGTGAAGACTGCATCAGCGAAGCCGACGATGACGAACTGGATCGCGTGGAAGAAGCCCCCGGTCTCCAGGACAACAGCCGCCTGAGCTGCCAGTGCGTCGTGGAACAGGACGGCGACATCGAAGTGCAGGTCCCGGCATGGAACCGCAATGCTGTCAAGGAACACCCACACTAAATCTCAACGCATCAAACAAAGCCGTACCACTCCTGTGGTACGAGTCGATCTTGATTCAATTCACACAAGGTAACCCGTGACACAGGAGCGTCACGGCTTTGTCACAAGCGTCACCACTCAGGCGAGCCGCGGTGTGTCACCTTTCCCTTATACACAACTATTCGCCAAGATTGAGTCC
>MDTD01113224.1_pt1 | contig 10440 bp, 12 predicted proteins | sample 811221 | NCBI WGS metagenome assembly MDTD01 (sample SAMN05326646, study PRJNA326480) | marine metagenome | isolation source: seawater | place: Pacific Ocean: South West | collected 2011
AAATGAGGTTAGAGAAATTGTTTCAAAAGTTTCAAAAGTAATACCCGGTAAAAATTTAGGTATTCATGCACATAATGATACTGAAAATGCAGTAGCAAATTCATTAGCAGCAGTAGAGTGTGGTGTAAGACAAATCCAAGGGACCATTAATGGTTTGGGTGAAAGATGTGGTAATGCAAATTTAATGTCAATAATTCCAAGTTTATGCCTTAAAAAAACTTTTAGTGAAAAATTTGAGGTAAACATAAAAAAAGAAAAATTACCGTCACTTACTGAATGTTCGAGATTACTAGATGAAATTCTTAACAGAAAACCAAATAAGAATATGGCTTATGTTGGTGCCTCAGCTTTTTCACATAAAGGTGGTCTTCACGTTTCGGCAGTAAAAAAAGATCCTAAAACATATGAACATGTTGACCCAAAAGATATTGGAAACCATAGAAATATAATTATTTCAAATCAATCAGGTCGATCTAACATTTTATCTAGACTAGAAAAATATGGTGTTAAAATTGATTCAAAAGACCCTAAAGTTCAAAAAATTCTGGATGAAGTTAAAGATAGAGAGTTCAGCGGTTATTCGTATGATGGAGCAGACGCATCTTTTGAACTATTAGCTAATAGGTTATTAGGTAAGGTACCAGAATACCTAAGGGTTAAAAGTTATGATGTTAATGTTTCTAAAGCAGAAGAAATAAAGACTAAAGCTAGCGTAATATTTTTGATTGATGGGAAAGAGATAGAGTGTCATGGTGAGGGTAATGGACCTGTTAATGCCTTGGATAATGCAATAAGATCTAATTTTAAGAAAGTTACAAAATATTATAATTACTTTTCTGATTTAAAACTACTTGATTATAAAGTTAGAATTTTAAATACAGGTACTGAGGCCACAACAAGAGTTTTAATTGAAAGTACAGATAAAACAGGAATTAGCTGGTTCACCGTGGGAGTATCTCCAAATATTATAGAGGCTTCTTTTAAAGCTTTAATCGATAGTCTAGATTACAAATTATACAAAGAGAAAGCCCCTGCAAATCTAAATGAAAAATAAGTTTGGGTTTATATTAATTAAAACTCAATTAGGAGAAAATATTGGAGCGAGCGCCCGTTCTATAAAAAATTTTGGGTTTAAGAAGTTAAGTGTTGTTTCTCCTAAATTTTCATTTCCAAATCATAAAACTAAAACTACTTCAGTAGGTGCTTATGATATAATTAAACAAGCGAAATTATTTTATAATACAAAAGATGCTATTGCTGAATATGACATCATTATTTCGCTTAGCGCTAGAAGGCGAGATATAAATAAAAAACATATATCCATGAGTGATTTTTATGACATTTTAGTTAAAAAAAAAGGATTAAAGATTGGATTTATGTTTGGTCCCGAAGCTTCAGGTCTATCTAATAAGGACTTATCATATTCAAACTTTATTTTACAAATACCTACATCAAGGCAATTTAAATCTTTGAATTTATCTCACTCCGTTACTCTAATTTGCTTTGAATTGTTTAAATTTTTTAACAAAAAATCTTTTGATCGAAAGGGAAAGAATTTGAAAATCTCCTCAAAATTAAAAGTATCCTTACTCGTAGATCATCTAGAAAGACTGCTCAATGAAAAAGAGTTTTTTACTCCACCAGAAAAAAAGCAGTCAATGCTTCTAAATATTTACAATTTGATTTACAAACTTCAGCCTAATGATAAAGAATTAAGGATTCTCGCTAGTATTTTTAGCACTTTAAGTAAAAAAAACCGTAAACCTTAATTGACAAATTATACTGAAATCTTATAAACACTGATCAATAAAACATGACAAAAAGACTTAAATCTAAACACAAAGTTGATAGAAGGCTAAAAGCGAATATTTGGGGTAGACCAAAAAGCCCTTTTAACTCCAGAGCCTACCCTCCGGGTCAGCATGGCCAAAATAAAAAGGGTAAACCTACTGATTACGGAATTCAACTTCAAGCTAAACAAAAATTAAAAGCTTATTACGGCAATATAAATGAGCGACAATTTAGAAATATTTATAGGAAGGCTCTATCTAAAAAAGGTGACACAACAGAAAATTTAATTGCGCTCCTTGAAAGTAGATTAGATACAGTAATTTATAGGGCAAAATTTGCACCTACAGTTTTTGCAGCTAGACAAATGATTAATCATGGTCACATTAAAGTTAATAAAAGAAGAGTTAACATTGCAAGTTATGTAGTCAAAGATACAGATTTAATAGAAATCAGAGAAAAATCAAAAAAACTTACAGTTATAGATGGGTCTTTACAAAGTAAAGAGAGAGAAGTTCCAGAATACATTCAATTAGATAATAAAAATAAGACTGCTAAGTTGGTCAGAGTTCCTAAGTTTTCAGAAGTTCCATATCCTGTAATTATGGAACCAAATTTAGTAATTGAATACTACTCTAGATAATTGAATTTTTTTAGCCTTTTTAAAAGAAAATTAATTTATAGTCTTAAAAAAAAATATTCTATTGATAAAGATGATTTTCAAAAAAAAAACTTAGACTTTCTATTTCATCATTACGGTAGTGATAAAGCAAACATTTTTAAAAAAACAAATAAATCAGGCCATGGTTTTTCACATTTTTATGAAAAAAAATTTCAAGATTGGAAAAAAAAAGAACTTAATATTCTCGAAATAGGCTCTTATGCAGGGGCTTCAGCTGCAGCATTCATAAAATATTTTGAGAAAGCAAAAGTCTTTTGTTTGGATATCAACATATCTAATTTTAAATATTCCTCTAGTAAAATTGAAGTTTTTGGTGTGGATATAAAAAATAGAAAAAAGGTAATTAATATTTTTAAAAAAATATTTATTCAAAATAATTTTGAAAAATTTGACGTAATTATTGATGATGGGTCGCATCAATTAAGTGATATCTTATATAGTTTAAATTTCTATTTTAGATATTTAAAGAAAGATGGGATATTTGTAATTGAAGATTATAAACATCCAAATTATTATGATTACAATTGTGATGTAAACGATATTTTTGTTGATAAATTAATTGAACATTTAAAAAATAAACAATTATTTAAATCTTCTTTTTTTGATGAAGAAGATCAGTTGTATATGTTTAATACGATAAGTAAAATTGAAACATTTAAAGGTAATTTGGAAGACTCAAATATTTGTTTTATTAAAAAATAGCTAAATTATTTTATTTTTTTCTAAAAGTTTTTTTAGCTCTCCTTTTTCAAACATTTCTTTGACGATATCACAACCGCCTATAAATTCTTCTTTGACGTATAATTGAGGAATAGTCGGCCAATCACTATAATCTTTAATTCCTTGTCTAAGTTTTTCGTCCTCTAAAACATTAATTCCTAAAAATTTAACGTTTAGGTGTTTTAAAACATTTGAGACAGCCATTGAAAATCCGCATTGAGGTTCTTCAGGCGTACCTTTCATAAATAAACAAACGTCGTTTTGTTTTATAAAATTATTTATTTTATCTTTAATATCCATTATTCACTCAAAGTATTTATTGATAAAGCGTGTAACTCATTTCCCATTTTACCTTTAAGTGATTTATATACAAGTTTATGTTGTTCAATTTTATTTAAATTTTTGAAAACTTTTGATTTTATAACTGCTGAATAATGATTGTTATCACCTGCAAGATCTTTAATTTCTATAGACGCATCAGGTATTGACTCTTTGATTAACTTTTTAATTTCTTCAATAGGCAAAGGCATTAATAATTATTATACCATTGATTGTTTGCTTTAAACAGTACATTTATGTCTATTTTCATTTCGTCTTCAATTTCAAAAATATTTTTCTGAGTTTTACCAATGATTTCATAAAAAATATTGTTATTTTTTAAACTTTTTTCAACTAAGGGTAAATTTTTTTCTGAGATTTCTAAAATATATCTTCCTTGATCTTCTCCAAAATAATACTCATTTAAATTCCTTAATTTTTTTGTCTTTTCAATTTTTACACCTATATTCTCACCCATAGACATCTCACTTAATGCGACCAACAATCCTCCGCTAGATACATCATGGGAAGACAGCACAAAGTTTTTTTCAATCAGACTAAGAACTATTTCTCCATTATTTTTTTCATTTAGAAGATTAATGTCAGGAGGATTACCTTCAATAATTGAATAATTTTCTTTTAAAAAACAACTTTGTCCCAAGTGACCAAAAGTTTTACCAATCAAAATAACGAAACTTTCTTCTCTCTTAAATTTATGACCCAAAGGTTTTGATAAATTTTTTATTAGTCCTACACCTCCAATTACTGGTGTGGGATAAATATTTTTCTTATTTGTTCCGTTATAAAAAGAGACATTTCCTGAAACTACTGGAAACTTTAAATATTCACATGCCTCTTTTATTCCTTGAAGACATTCTGCAAACTCTCCCATAACCTCTTCATTTTCAGGATTTCCAAAATTTAAACAATTAGTTACAGCAAGCGGTCTTGCGCCAACAGAAATTAAATTTCTCCAATTTTCACAAATTATTTGTTTACCTCCAGTAATTGGATGAGATTTACAATAATTCGCAGATGAATCAACTGATAGAGCTATTGCCTTGTTTTTGTTATGAATTCTAACTATAGCAGCATCCGAGCCTGATTTTTGAACTGTATCACACATTACCATTTGATCATATTGATTTGTAATCCAGTTTTTATTTGAGTGGTTAGGACTAGATAGTATTTGAATTAAAGCGTCTTCAACTTTAATTTTTTTTAATTTTTTCAAGTCTAATTTTTTTTTTGAAATTTTTTTATTTATCCATTTCCTGTCATATATTGGTGCTTTTGATGATAACGCATCTAGCGGAATCTCTCCTTCAATTTTGTTATTAAACTTTAAAGTTAGCATTTTTGTATCTGTTGTTCTTCCTATAATCACAAAGTCCAAATCCCATTTTGCAAAAATATTTCTAGCATGATCCTCTTTTCCATCTTCTAGAATAATTAACATTCTTTCTTGACTTTCTGACAACATCATCTCATAAGGTGTCATATTCTCTTCTCTACAAGGGACTTTATTAAGTTCTAACTCAATACCTAAAGAACCTTTAGAGGCCATTTCTACGCTAGAGGAGGTTAAACCTGCAGCACCCATATCTTGAATAGCAATAATAGAATCATCTTTCATTAATTCTAAGCATGCCTCTAAAAGTAATTTTTCTGTGAATGGATCTCCTACTTGAACAGTAGGTTTTTTATCTTCAGAATTTTCATCAAATTCTGCAGATGCCATTGATGCACCGTGTATTCCATCACGACCAGTTTTCGATCCAACGTAAACTACTGATTTGTTAATTCCCTTTGCTTTTGAGTAAAATATTTTACTCTTTTTAGCATGTCCAACAGCCATTGCATTTACTAAAATATTTTCATTATAAGTTTCATTAAATTTAGTTTCTCCAGCGACAGTGGGTATTCCAATACAATTACCATATCCTCCTATTCCGGATACTACACCATTTAACAAACTTTTAGTTTTTGGATGAGAAGGGGAGCCAAAGTGTATGGAATTTAAAAGTGCTATTGGTCTTGCACCCATTGTAAAAACATCCCTTAAAATTCCACCCACACCTGTTGCTGCACCTTGATAGGGTTCTATGAAAGATGGATGATTATGACTTTCAATTTTAAATACGATTGCGTCGTCGTCGCCAATATCTATGACTCCTGCGTTTTCGCCAGGACCTTGAATAACTTGTTTTCCCTCTGTTGGAAGTTTTTTTAAATGTTTTCTCGAAGATTTGTATGAACAATGTTCATTCCACATTGCAGAAAAAATACCTAGTTCCAACAAATTGGGACTTCTTTTAAGAAGCTTTACAATGTTTTTATACTCCTCTTTTTTTAATCCATGTTTCTCAATTATCTTGCTAGTAATTTCCATTATTAATTTAGAATGCTGGCGAATAAATTAACACCATCAGTGTTTGAAATTAGTTTATCAACCATTCTTTCAGGATGCGGCATCATTCCTAAAATATTTTTTTTAGAATTAAATATACCTGCTATATTTGCTATGGCACCGTTTGGATTAGATAATTCATTTATATCTCCATTTTCATCACAATATTTAAATGCAATTAAATTTTCATTTCTTAGTTCCTTGAGATGCTGTGCATTAGTGAAATAATTTCCCTCATTATGGGCGATATTTATATTTAAGACCTGATTAAAACTATATTTAGAGGTAAACTTTGTTTGGTTATTAATTACTTTAATATTCACATCTCTATTTATAAATTTTAAATTTTTATTCCTTAATAAAGTCCCTTTGAGCAAACCTGTCTCTGTTAAAATTTGAAAACCATTACAAATACCTAAAATAAGGCATCCAGAATTAGCAGCTTTAATAACTTCGTCAATGATTAGTGATTTTCCTGCTATTGCACCTGACCGCAAATAATCACCATATGAGAACCCACCTGGGATAACAATTAAATCAGATTTCGGTAATTTAGTTTCTTTATGCCAAACCATTTGATTTTGAAATTGCATTTTTTCTAATGCGACTGCTATGTCTCTATCGCAATTTGATCCTGGAAAAACAATTACAGATGATTTCATTATATTTTAGTTATTTTATAATCTTCAATGATTAAATTTACTAAAAGTTTTTTACACATTTCATTTACTTTGTGCTCTGCTTTTTTTTGATCATTTTCATTAATATCTATTTCAAAGAACTTACCTTGCCTTATAGATTTCAAACTATTCATACCTAAATTATCTAGTGTGTCCTTAACAACTTTTCCTTGAGGATCTAGTACATCTTTTTTTAGAGTTACTGTAACTGAAAATTTCAATTTATTTTTTTTTGAATTTAATAGGAATAGTTTTTCCAAAATTAACTTCGCTTATGTTTGTCTCCTCTGGCATTATCCCAAGTCTTCTAGCAACATCCTGGTATGCTTGAATTATATTTCCTAAATCTTTTCTAAACCTATCTTTGTCTAGTTTTTTTTCAGTTTTAGAATCCCACAATCTACACGTATCAGGACTTATTTCGTCCACTAAAACAATTTCTTTTTGTTCAGTATCTTTATTCCAAGCCTTTCCATACTCAATTTTAAAATCTACAAGTTTAATACCTATGGCTCTAAAAACACCTTGTAAAATATCATTAATTCTTAGTGTACTTTTATCAATTATTTTTAATTCATTTTCAGTTGCCCATCCAAAAGAAAAAATATGTTCTTTTGAAATTAATGGATCTTTTAGCTCGTCATTTTTATAACAATATTCTAATAAAGGCTTTTCTAAAATTGAACCCTCAGGAATACCCAATCTTTTTGTAAGCGAACCGGTTGCGATATTCCTTACAATAAATTCTATTGGAAAAATTTCGGCTTTTTTTATTAATTGTTCTCTCATGTTTAGTCTTTTAACTAAATGAGTTTTAATTCCACATTGAGATAAATTTGTAAATATATATTCGGAAATTCTGTTATTTAAAACTCCTTTTCCCTCAACTTTGGCTTTTTTAAGATTATTGAAAGCTGTTGCATCGTCCTTAAAATGTTGAATAACCAAGTTCTTATCCTTAGTCTCATAAATTATCTTCGCTTTACCTTCGTATAATTTATTTCCTTTATTCATTAGATTACTTCTTTTTTAGACTTCTATTGAAAATTATATTAATTTTTTTGGTATGGTAACCATAATTAAATAATTTTTTTAATTTATTAACAGGTATTTTGTTAGTAATTTTTTTATCTGAAATTATATTATTCAAAAAAGTAGAGTTTTGTTTCCAAGCATTCATTGCATTTTTTTGAACAATTTTATAAGCCTCTTCACGAGTAAAACCTACAGTGGTTAATTCAAGTAAAATTCTTTGTGAAAAAAATATACCATTTGTAATATTCAAGTTTTTAAGCATTTTTTTTGGATAAATATTCAAATTTTTAACTACATTTGACAACCTTACTAAGGCAAAATCCAAAGCGATAGTTGTATCTGGACCAATATTTCTCTCAACTGCTGAATGAGAAATATCTCTCTCATGCCATAAAGAAACATTTTCAAGAGCTGGAATAACACTTGATCGTATCAATCTTGCCAACCCCGTTAAGTTTTCACTTAAAATCGGATTTTTCTTATGTGGCATAGCAGAAGAACCCTTTTGTTTTTTTCCAAAAAATTCTTCAACCTCAAGCACCTCAGTTCTTTGCAAGTGACGTATTTCTGTTGCAAATCTCTCAATTGAACTAGCAATAATTGCGAGGGTAGAAAAAAATTGAGCATGTCTATCTCTTGGTATAACCTGTGTAGATATCGGCTCAACATTGAGTTTAAGTTTTTTTGCTACATAGCTTTCTATCTTTGGATCTACATTTGCAAAGGTGCCAACTGCACCAGATATAGCACAAGTAGAAATTTCTTTGACTGAGTTCTCTAACCTTTTTTTATTTCTCACGAACTCTTGATAAAAAGTTAACAATTTAAAACCAAAAGTAATTGGTTCTGCATGGATACCGTGACTTCTGCCAATACACAATGTAAATTTATGTTTAATTGCTTGCCGTTTAATCGAGATTAGTAGTTGATCTATATCTTTTAGTAAGATTTTGCCAGATTGTTTCAATTGTAGATTAAAACAAGTGTCCAAAACATCCGAGGATGTCATACCTTTATGAAGATATCTCGCATCTTTACCTACTTTTTCAGTTATTGAAGTTAAAAAAGCAATAACATCGTGTTTAACTTTTTCTTCAATCTCCAAAATTCTTTTAACATCAATTTTAGCTTTAGTTTTGACTTTTTTAGACACTCCTCTTGGAATAATCTTAAATTTTTCCATGGCCTCTGCAGCGGCTAATTCAATCTCAAGCCACAAGGAATATTTATTTTTATCTTCCCAGATTTTTTTAATTTCTTTTCTTGTGTATCTTTCAATCATTAATTTTTTGATAATGTAAAAATTTCATACCCATCTTTTGTTACACCTACAGTATGTTCAAATTGTGCTGATAGAGATTTATCTTTTGTGACTGCTGTCCATCCATCGTTAAGGGTTTTAGTTTCAAACTTTCCAAGATTTATCATAGGTTCTATTGTGAAAATCATTCCAGCTTTTATCTTTTCCCCTGTTCCTTTTTTTCCATAATGTAAAACGTTTGGTTCTTTATGAAAATGTTTTCCAATCCCATGACCACAGAAATCCTGAACAACTGAAAATCCCTCAGCTTCAACGTGATTTTGTATTGTAGCACCAATGTCCCCTAAGTGAACTCCTTCTTTGATAATTTGGATAGCTTTCATCATAGCGTTATAAGTTGTCTTAACTAATTTTTTTGCCTTAATAGATACTTCACCAATTTCAAAGGTCCTACTAGTATCTCCATGCCAACCATCTTTTAATGCCGTTACATCTACATTTACTATATCCCCATCTTTTAAAACTTTATCTGATGGTATTCCATGACAGACAATATGATTGGATGAAGTACAACATGATTTAGGAAACCCTCTATAATATAGTGGCGCAGAGTAGGCACCATTATCATTGAGGTATTCATAACATAATTTATCTATTTTAGCAGTTGTAGTTCCTGGTCTAGCTATTTTTGCGACTTCATCCAACGCACTAGCAGCAATCTCTCCAGCTAATCTTGTTTTTTCAAAGGCTTCTTTATAAATCTCACTCATTAATTTCAAATTTTATTTTACGATTTAGTTTTATTCCTTTTGTGGAAAATTTACAATCATAGCAAAGTATATTTAGTTTTTTTTTAACAGCTTTTATTAATAATTCACAATATTCAGGATCAATATCTTTTGCTAATTTAAATTTATTACAGTCGTCTCTCTGTATTACATATAGTAGATAAACTTCGTAACCTCGTTTTTTAGCATTTAACAATTCTTTAATATGTTTAAGGCCCCTCGTAGTTATAGAGTCCGGAAACTCTGCTATACCTTTTTTTCTAGAGAGAGTTACATTTTTTACTTCAATAAAATATTTCTTTTTCTTTTCACTAATTAAAAAGTCAAATCTAGTGTCCTTACCAAATTTAACTTCGGATTTAATAGCGTATATTTTTTTAAATCTTTCAATAATAGAATTGTTCAAAGCATCTAAAACAATCTTATTTGTTAAATGAGTATTTACACCTACTTTAGATTTTTGACTCTCAATTATTTGGAGAGTATATTTAAGTTTCCTTTTTGAATTGTTAGACTTAGATAGCCAAACTTTGTTATCTTTTTTAAGCAAACCCATCATCGATCCTGTATTAGGGCAATGAGCAGTAACAATTTTATTACCAATTTTTACATCTACAAAAAAACGCTTGTATCTTTTTATTAATAGTCCTGTTATTAATTTTTCTTCAAAGTTCATGTATATTTATCAATCTATGAAGAAAAAAAAGAAGAATGTAAATGCTGCAATTTTAATAATTGGAAATGAAATTTTATCAGGA
>MDTD01172890.1_pt1 | contig 10439 bp, 10 predicted proteins | sample 811221 | NCBI WGS metagenome assembly MDTD01 (sample SAMN05326646, study PRJNA326480) | marine metagenome | isolation source: seawater | place: Pacific Ocean: South West | collected 2011
AATCCCTAATCCCTAATCCCTAATCCCTAATCCCTAATCCCTAATCCCTAATCCCTAATCCCTAATCCCTAATCCCTAATCCCATTACCCTTCGGGGAAATCGACGATGGGGAGGATCACCGGCTGACCCACGGTGTGGGGCAATGCTGCGATTTCATCAAGAGCGGTTTGGATATCACCTTGACGCGCTTCGTGGGTGAGGATCACCACCGGGGCAGTTTCGGTGTCTTCGGTTTCGTGTTGCATGACCGCGTTGATACTGATGTTGGCATTGCCCAAAGCGCTGGTGAGTTTAGCCATCACGCCTGGGATATCCTTGACATCTGTACGCAGGTAATAGCGACCGACCAATTCATCCGGATCAGCCAACTGCACATCAGGATGATTCACCGGCCAGATGTTCATCTGCTCAAATGCCTTGGGATACCAGCCGCTGACGATGTTCAGTAAATCGCTGACCACTGCCGAAGCCGTGGGGAATTCGCCTGCACCACGTCCGTAGTAAAACGTGTGTCCGGTGGCTGAACCATAGACGGACAGCGCGTTAAACGAACTGTCGACCTGGGCAAGTTGCGTGTCCTTGTGGATAAAGCAAGGCATGGTGCGAAGACTCAGACCTTTGTCGGTCTGCTGAGCCATCGCAAGGAGTTTGATTTCGTAACCCATCTCACTGCCAAAGTTCACATCCGAGAGGTCCAGCGTGTCGATGCCTTTGCAGGTGATCTGGTCTTCGGTGACCTTTACATCAAAGGCTAAGCTTGAAAGGACAACGAGTTTCTGAGCTGCATCGGCGCCGGAGACATCGAGTGTTTCATCGGCTTCGGCATAGCCCAACTCCTTGGCTTCGACCAGTGCGTCGGTGTAGGTTTTACCCTTTTGGGTCATCTCCGTGAGGATGTAGTTACACGTGCCGTTGAGGATGCCGTACAGTGAATCAATGCGGTTGGACATCAGGCCAAACGACAATGCGGTGACCAGTGGGATACCACCGCCGCAGGAGGCTTCAAACGCGATACTCACGTTGTGTTGTTTCGCCAGGCTGTAGAGGTCAGGGCCTTGGGCTGCGAGGAGTGCTTTGTTGGCAGTGACGACATGACAGTTATTTTCAATCGCGCGACGGACAAAATCGCCCGCCACTTCCACGCCGCCTGCGACTTCCAGAACGACATCCATGTCCTGTGCAAAGAAGGTGTCCGCGTCGTTGGTCAGAATGGCCTCGTCGACCAAGCCGGTTGCTTTGGCTTTATCGAGATTGCGCACCAGGACGCTGACGATCTGGATCGTTTGTCCGGTACGTGAGGAATATTGCTGGGCGTTGGCTTTGAGGAGTTTGGCGACACCTGAGCCGACGGTTCCAAGACCGATCATGCCGATACGGATTGGGGCGTTGGACACGTTGTTTTCCTTGCGTTTAAAGTCTGTTACAGCCCCACAAGATAGCAGTTGGCGGGAGGGTGTGCCAGCAGTGGTTGGCTTTTGCCACAGAGTCACAGAGACACAGAGCAAAGACAATAAAAAAAATTTATGTAAATTCTCTGTGTCACTTTGCCTCTGTGGTTCATCCATAAGGTTTATAATGTATTTGGTTACTTCAATACACGTCACAGCCAAAAAAGCGTAAAATATCTGTATGACTCCAATCCAACCCATATCACAAGTCGGTTCCGAGGAGGCGATGTATGTTCCCGCCTGCTCGATTTTCAGGCGTTTCCTCAAGAAGCAGGGACTCAAGTTCACGCCCGAGCGTGCCAAGATTCTCGATGCCGTCTTAGCCAAGGAAGAAGTCTTCGAAGCTGAGCAGTTGCTTTATGAAATGCGTGATGGCAACGTTCGCGTGAGCAAGGCAACCATCTATCGCACCCTCAAACACCTGCTCGAAGCCAAGATCATCCGCGAAGTCCTCATCGACTCGAAGCAGGCACACTACCAACTCACCTATGGCAAAGACCCGCAAGCCTATCTGGTCTGCATGGAAACCAACACGATCATCCCCTTCGATGCTCCGGAACTCAAAGCGCTGCGCGAACGCATTTGCAAGGAAAACAACTTCGAACCGGTCAGTCACCAGTTTGTGATTTATGGTTTGTGCGGTGACGTGAAGGACGAGCCTGAAGAGTCAGAAGGTTAATCATCAAAGAATTAATTCCAGGGGAAGCCAAATGAAACGACGAGATGTAGCTGAACTGTCCTGCAAAGTTCTGTCGTTGTACCTATGGGTCAATATAGCTCTACACTTGTTTGATGGTTCAGGCATCATTGTACGTATGGTTATCGGGATGGGAATGTCTCCGACATCGCCACGCCTACATACATCAGATGTTATTGCTTTACTGATTAATTTTATGCCGCAATTGATCTGCATTGCGGTGGCCTGTTTTCTGTGGTTTAAATCCGGCTTGATTGCCAAGTGGATGGATGGGAAACAGGATAAAACACTTGAGCTTTCGGAAGCCGGTATTGGTTTATTCGAGTTGATGACCATCGGGTGTATGCTATTGGGAATATACTTGTTGATCGATGATATTTCCAAAGTTGTGACAATCGTGTCACGCATGTGGACGGGGCACTCAAATTCAAGTGTCCGTACGCATCAGTGGATAAGCTTACCAATCATACAACTGATCATCAGCGGGATTCGGATCGTTTTCGCGTTGTATCTTCTCAAGGGAGCAAAAGGGCTTTGTCGCTTCTTGTTGCGACGCATCAAGTCTGGCAATCATGTGCAGACCGATTCATCTACACCTCATCAAGATCCGCCTGCTCGATTGGGCGACTGATTTTGTAATCACCGCCGAACCATTTATTCAAATCCACCATCTGACACTGCTTGGAACAGAAGGGGAAGGTGGCATTGTCCTGCTCGACTGCAGTTTCACAGGTGGGGCATTTGATGGTCGATTTTTTCTTTTTGGTTTCACTCACGATTGTCTGATCCCATAGCTGCGACACTGCGTGTCGCTGATTGAATGTCTGCGATACGTTGGTTGATGTTGCCGTATCCGGTGAAGGTGATCTGCCGGGTGGTGTCGGTTTCATGTTGCAGATCAATTTGCAGTCGATTTTCGGGCAGGACCTTGGCGACTTTGGAAGCCCATTCGATGAGGATCACCGACTCGTCAGCCACATCTTCAAACCCCAGATTAAGCAAATCACGCGGATTCTCAAGCCGGTAGGCATCAATGTGGATCAGCAGCGGTTTGTCCAAGTCCTCCGGCTCATACTCGTGCATGAGGACAAAGGTCGGACTTGCCACCGCGTGGCCGTCTGCGCCCATACCTTGCGCGATACCACGGATCAGGTGGGTTTTGCCAGCCCCGAGTTCACCGTCGAGTGTCACCCAGTCGCCTTCGCACAGACAGGTTGCTAACGCCTCGCCTAATGCGATGGTCTGTTCGACAGATGTGCTTATGATTTGGAATGTATCGGTCACGGTCGATTCCGGTTGTTTGAAGTTTTAGGGTCAAATTTTGTTTATTGTCTTTACCACAGAGTCACAGAGACACAGAGTATCAAGGCAGAGAATTTTTTGTATTGCTCTGTGCCTCTGTGACTCTGTGGTTCAGCCATGAAGGTTTGTTCATAAAACACGTCTGTACTCACTGATGTTCCCAGCCTCGGTTACTTAGATCAAGTTGTTGTCCGTTTTCGAGCTTGATCGTTACGCTTGGCTTGTCTTCACTTGCGATCATTCGGCCGATGACGGTGATGGGGACGCCCAGGACGTCCCATGTGCCGGGGCTTCCGATGGCTGCATGATCGGTGGCAAAGAGTAACTCGTAATCCTCGCCATCGCCAACGGCTTGCTGCCAGGTTGCTCCATTTCGGCAGGGGAGTTTGCTTTGTTCAATCACCGCACTGGTGTTGCTCATCTCGCAGAGGTGTCCAAGATCACGTGCCAGTCCGTCGGAGATGTCGATCATGCAATGCGGTCGAGTGGCTGGATACTCGGCTATCGCGCGGGCGATTTCCAAGCGTGGTTCAAAGTTCAAATGATGATCTGTCGGATAGCTTTTACCTAACTGCCCGGTGACGCAGATGACATCGCCGACCTTGCCGCCACTGCGTTTGACTGGCTCGATCCCTGCGGGGGTTGCCAGCACGGTGACAGTTAAATGTAATGGCCCATCCCAGATGGAGACATCACCGCCGATAAGCGGGCATTGGTATTGGGCTGCGGTATCGCGCATGGCTGCAAAGAGTTCGTCACTGCGTGCTTTGCCAAAGTCGCGTGGCAGGGCAGCGGTCGCCAGGGCGCATAACGGTTTGGCAGCCATCGCCGCGATATCCGAGAGATTGCGCGTGACTGCTTTGCGGCCGACTTGTTGGAGCGAATGGGACTTGAGGTCCACATGCACTTGGTCAATGAGTTGGTCGACTGCTGCCAGGACGGTGTCATCGTCAATCCGAATCGCACCCATGTCATCGCCGGGCGCAATGGTCACCGCGTCAGGCAGCTTGCCATTGGACTGGTAAATGTGATTAAGCAGGTCAAATTCGCGCATGTCAATATAGAGAGACTTTGTCCGGGATAACAGTTGTGCAGGTTAACAATAGTGTCAAGTGATTGTACCAAAGATAATTTAGCCACGATCAGTGGCATTAAGACTCTTTATTACCGATAGTTGAGACATCTTGTCTGTGTCGTCAATTCTGACGGGGAGGTATTATGCCAGTTCAACGGGTTATGGCAGAGAAGTTGGGGCTACCCGAAAACTCTACGGATATTCGCGATCAGCGACGCACGCATCGTCGTTTTGATTGGCGGGTGAATTTACTCCTGCGTGTGCAACTCACCGAACAAGTCAATGACCCATACAAAGAATATGATGTGATCACACATGATCTGGGCGTGGGGGGATTCAGCTATCTGAGTAAGTCTCCAATGAACCGCAATACTGCAGTCCTCGCGTGCATGCCCCATTTGGAAAAAGACCGCTGCGTCATCGGTAAAGTCCGATACTGCCATCAGGAAGTCGGTTTGCAATACCGCATCGGCGTCAAGTTTATCCAGCGTGTCGATGTCGTATGGTAATGTGGCATCCGATAATATTTTGTAATAACACCTATTTTGATTTTTGATCGCACGACTGGATCAATTCCCATAAGTAACAATCCGATACTGATCTAAACACTCTGTCTACATAGTGGAAATATCAGTATGCCCTTGGTCTTAAGAACGGATGAATTGCAGGAAGGAATGCGCCTTGGCGATGCATTGATTTTCAATGGCATGGTCATGCTCCCGGCTGGCAAAGTCCTCAGTCCTGCTGATATTCGAGCTGTCCGTCGGCGATTCCCCAATGTCGGACTGACTGTTGGCGATCCGGTCCTTGATGAAGTTGTCGACTTTGAAGATGACAAACACGAACGCACGGTGGCCAAGGAAGCTCAGAAAAAAATCGTCAAATCCATGGAGCATGTCCAAGGTCGTTTCAACAAACGCACCGATGCATCCAAGATCAACTTCAAAGCCATGGCAGACTCGGTCAATGAAGTGATGGGATACATCCGTGACAACCCGGTCTCCTCGGCGTTGATTAGTCGCAGTCTGGATTCGGATGGCTATCTTTCTGAACACACCGGCAATGTGTTTTACCTGAGTCTCGTGCTGGGCAATGCGGTGCGCGATTATGTGGTCAAAGAACGCATGCGTCAGACCGCTGCCAAGACCTTGTCGCCGGATAAAGCGATGGACCTTAAATCCCTTGGGCTGGGCGCGATGTTCATGGATCTTGGGATGTACCCCATTCGCAGCATCTTCCAAAAAGAAGGCGAACTGACCAGAGACGAAAAAGAAATGCTCTATGAGCATCCGAATGTCGGCGCGGATATGTTGCCTGACAGTATCTCAGCGACGGCGCGGATGATCGTGCGAACGCATCATGAAAATTATGATGGCAACGGCTACCCACGTGGTATCCCTGCAGCAAAGCTTCATGTGTTTACCCGTATCGTCCGTATTTGCGACTCATTTGATGCCGCCACTGCCGATCATATTTTTAAGAAAGCCAAGACGCCTGCGAAGGTGCTTTGGGAAATGTCACTTGGCCCATGTCGACGATTTTATGATCCGTCGTTGATGCGAGTCTTCCGCGGGTTGATCCAGCCATTCCCCATCGGCTCGAAGATCATGCTCAATGACAATACCTTTGCGGTCGTCGTCAAGTACAACCACAAAGATGCGTTTGATCCCTATATCATGGTTGCATTTGATGAAAAAAATCAACGCATCCCCGTTGAACGACTTGGCAAACCCTTCCCCATAAGCAGTAAACCTGGCCTGCGATTCACCCGCTTTGGTGATGAACCGTTGGGTTACCTTTACAGTGTCAAAGAAGAAGTGTCCGGCTCCCTGGATCGACATAATCCAGAGAGTGCCTTTGAAGCTTCATTCCCCTGATCCAATCTGACAGCCCATTGATTCAGGCAATCCAAACGGTCTGGCAGATCTTGCCAATGAATCGTATTCGCAAGAGCCTACCCGTTACCGGATCCCAAACTCCGTGATATTTCCATTTGCATTGTCCAATACCCCTACTCATTTTCGCCGGTCTTGGTAAAGTGTTGTCATGGATAAAAACTGGCATACACATACCGTCAGCCTCGCAGGGGATGAACTTGAACATCTGCACCGCGAATGGCTGTTAACCAACGGCACGGGCGCCTACAGCATGGGGACGCTGCCGGGCATCAACGGACGCCGATACCACGGACTTTTTGTACCCACGACCCATCCGCCCGTCGGACGCATCGTGGCTGTGAACCAGATGTTCGAAAACCTGATGCTCACCAGTCCCATCGGCACGCGATCGGTCGTCTTCTCAAGCTGTAACTTCCAACAGGAAGATGGTTCCTACGCGCCCAATCCTGAAGGTCATGCCATGCTCCGGCGATTTGATCGGGGGGTGACCATCAGCTGGGTCTACATGTTCAATCACATCCAATTCATCCGTGAAGTGGAACTGCATCAAAACGTTCAGGCAGCCACCATTCGCTACACCGTAGCAGGTCTTGCTGACGATGAGTCGGCCAAATTGAATCTGCATCCGATGATGACCATGCGCGACTTTCATGCACTTTGTGACAAGGTTGATGCGTTTGAAGTCCAAGGCCATGCTGGCACTGCCGTTGTCTCCCGTGACGGTAACGACATCCACTTTGCATGTGAAGGAAGTACCTTCAACACCAAGTGTGAATGGTGGTACGGTATCGGGTATCCGATGGATGCCGAACGTGGCCAGGGTTGCAAGGAAGACTACTTCCTGCCCGGACACTTCACCGTGGATGTGCTGCCAGGCAAGGTTAACACCTATGAACTGACCGTCAGTCTCGGTGCGATGCCTGAAGTTAAAACCACGCGTGCCAAGCATCTCAAGCCCATGCGTAAAGCACTCAAGGACAAGGTTGGTAAGGATGCCGCGATGCTCGCCATGGCAGCGGACGACTTTGTCGTGGATCGCACCGTGGGTAAGCGGTCGCTTAAAACCATTCTCGCAGGTTATCCGTGGTTTGCGGATTGGGGACGTGATACGTTCATCGCGCTGCCGGGTCTGATGCTTTGCACCGGACGCTATGATGCGGCTCGGGATACGCTTGCCGCCTTTGCTTCGGTGATCAAGGATGGGCTTGTCCCCAATCGCTTTGATGATTACTCCAGCGATGAATCGTCAGCTCATTACAACAGTGTCGATGCGGCGCTTTGGTTTATCCAGGCTGCGCATGCGTATATGGATGCCACCGAAGATACCAAGAGTTGGGACGAATGGCTTTGTGCTGCGGTCAAGAGCATCATCGAAGGTTACATCAAAGGTGCCGGCTCAGATGTCCGCATGGCAGGCGATGGCATGATTTATGCAGGCAACGAACGCACGCAGTTGACGTGGATGGATGCCAAGTGCAACGACGTGATCTTCACCCCCCGACAAGGCAAGGCCGTGGAGATCAACGCGCTTTGGTACTGTGGTCTGGCGCAGACCGCTGAACGTTTAAAGACGACCGACAAACAGGCCTCAGCTCATTACACTAAACTCACTCAACGCATCAAGCGTGCGTATGTCAAAACATTCTGGGATGAAGACCGTGACGCATTGCGCGATCATGTCTGGCTCACCGATGCAGGTAACGAAGAACATGCGGATCGTGCGGTCAGACCCAACCAGATTTTCGCAGCTTCCTTGCCTTACTCCCCGTTGCCACAGGTCCGTCAGAAGAAGGTACTCAGTTGCGTGCGCGATCACTTGCTGACGCGTTATGGTCTTCGCACGCTCCCCGAAACCGACCCGCATTATCATGCCCAATACACCGGCGAGCAGTTTCATCGTGATAAAGCCTATCACCAGGGGACGATCTGGCCGTGGCTGATGGGACCTTACGCCGAAGCCGTGTTGCGTGTGGGTAAATTCAGTGATGAGTCCAAGACCGAAGCGTTGGCTGCGGTGTCACCCTTACTGAACTTCATGAAGGACAAGGGCATCGGCCAGTTGTACGAAATCCACGAAGCCCAGTCGCCGCATCGCCCCGTGGGATGCATGGCTCAGGCCTGGAGTGTCGCGGAGTTGATTCGCGTGTTGAGTTTGATTCATAAAGGTTAGTGATTAGGGAGTAGTGATTAGGGATTAGGCAAGACAAGTAATTGGAGCACCGCATGTCAATGCGGTGCAGGTATTGCTTACTTGATCCGGTCGCAACACTTGATTGTCATTCGCTATACCTTCCATAGACGGAGTTTTCATGCAGACCTTGTTACTCATCCCCACACGGATGGACATGAAACAGATTTTTGGCAACGAGTATCCGGACACGTTCCCGTGGGAAAATGTCGTCGTGGCCAACTGCGGTCTTGGGCAATTACTTGCTGGGATTCAGACAACTCGCATGTTGATGCTCGATCAATTTGACCGTTGTATCGTTGCTGGATTAGCAGGCACCTATGATCCAGAGCAGGTGAAAGTCGGGCAGGCTGTGATCTGTCGCGGTTTTCACCAATATGGATTTGGTTTTACCGAAGATGGGCAGATTCGCAGCTATTCACAGACGGTTATCAAACAGCTTGTGGATGCTGAGGATTACATTCCTGCAACTTGGGTTCCCGATGTGCCGGGTATCAAGTTGGTGGACTCGCTGAGCGTGATGTCTGCCTCTGGTGATCTGGAAGAAGCATCCTCGCGGCATGACTGGTTTAACGACATGCTCATCGAGGAGATGGAAGGTTACTCCGCTGCTCTGGCCTGTTCGATGCTTAACATTCCTTTTGCGTCAGTGCGTGGTGTGTGCAATATCGCAGGTGATCGCAATCACGCGCATTGGGAGTTTGAAAAAATGGGATACGCAGTCCGTACGATTCTCAACAAGGTGTTGGGATGACTGAGCAAGTTTTGAAAATCGGTATCTCCACCTGCCCCAACGACACGTACACATTCAGCGGTCTGCTTGAGCAGTGCATTGGTGATGTGCCTGCGATGTCGTTTGTGCTTGAGGATATTCAGGCGTTAAACGATCACGCTTTGGCAGGTGAATATGACTTGGCGAAAGTGAGTTTTCATGCTGCCTTGAAGTTGGCAGATGCGTACCGCGTTTTGCCGGTGGGGGCGGCATTGGGTTACGGTGTTGGGCCGCTGATGTTGGCAGCCAATGAGCAGCTTGCCACACGTTCACCCCAAGCTGGTGACCGTGTGTTGTGTCCCGGTCAATGGACGACGGCAACGCTGCTCTACAAGCTACTTGTCCCCAAGGGGCCCGAACCTCAGCAGGTGGTCTTCAGCGACATCATGCCTGCATTGATAAACGGGGAAGCCGACTACGGCGTGGTGATACACGAAGGACGATTCACCTACCAGCAGCAAGGTTTAGCCATGGCGATGGACCTGGGCAATCTCTGGGAAACGCAGATGGCTCAACCGCTGCCTCTTGGCGGCCTGATTATCCGTCGGTCTCTTGGTGATGCGATGGCAAAGCGGATCGTTGATGCGGTGCGACGGTCAATGGATCATGCCAAGACCCACCCGCAGTTGGCGACAAAGGTCATGAAGCAATACGCCCAGGAATTCACCGACGAGGTGTTGTGGGAACATGTGAAGCTGTACGTCAATCAGACAACGTATGACCTTGGCCAAGTGGGTCAACAGGCGTTGGAAAAACTATCTTCCGAAGCGCGCAAGGTTGGCTTGATCGATGAAGACGTGTCGTTGTTTTAATCAGGATTCCAAACCGCTTGCGGTTTAGCACTCCCGGAAGATGGATGACGCTTTCACGTGATCTAGGGATACAAGTATTCAACGTGTTTGTATTTCGCGGAGACGTTGTGGTTTTTAAACGAGCGTTGCAGCGCTAAACCGCAAGCGGTTTTATAAAATGATTCTAATCCCTAATCCCTAATCCCTAATCCCTAATCCCTAATCCCTAATCCCTAATCCCTAATCCCTAATCCCTAATCCCTAATC
>MDTD01023739.1_pt1 | contig 10438 bp, 9 predicted proteins | sample 811221 | NCBI WGS metagenome assembly MDTD01 (sample SAMN05326646, study PRJNA326480) | marine metagenome | isolation source: seawater | place: Pacific Ocean: South West | collected 2011
ACACTATCGCCGGCCCACTTTGCCGTCTTATCAAGCTCAGCAACCAGACTTCCCAATGAGGTGCGAAGCTGGGTTGCAGGGATGTTGTAAACGACCAATCGGGGCTTACTTGTCATACCAATCAAGAGCACGCAGAGAATATAAAACGCTCCTAATAAGGCCCAGGTCCAGGGGCCAAACGCAGAAATAGCCTGTTCTGGGACAAATAGTCGCAGTGGCCCAATCATCACCAAACCAGCTACTCCCAACGCCAGTGAAAAGGTATCTCTGGCTCCACTGGTCACAAATGGCTGGCGGGAAGCATTAATGAGCCCCATCAGCAATAAGTAAACGGTAAGCGGCCCGAGGGCGATACACAGATGAGCTGTGCTCATGATTTGGTTATTCCGGTTAGATGAGTAATACGAGCGTTTATTCTAGTGAATGGTTGGGTTTTAACCAATAAACCACTGAAAAAAAGGTTAAAAGTGAGGCAGTAGGTAGAGCAACTACCCAAGATGGTTATTGAGTGGTAAACTTTGGAATTCAGCCCAGTTTATTCCTGTAAACAGTGGAAAACGTCAAAAAGAGGGCTGCTGAAGCCCCCCTTGTTTTGGACCAGATACGATAAAGCCATGTCAAAAACAACTGCAAATATCGAACAACTAGCTATTAATACCATTCGTACGCTTTCGATGGATGGTGTCCAGGCAGCCAATAGCGGCCATCCTGGCACGCCAATGGCTCTTGCACCGGTTACTTACGTCTTGTGGAACGAAGTCATGAATTACGATCCTGCAGAGCCAAATTGGCCTGCTCGAGATCGTTTTGTTCTTTCGTGTGGCCACGCGTCTATGTTGCAGTATTCGATCATGCATTTGGCCGGAATCAAAGCTGTTGATCCTGCCGGAAATGTGACTGACGAACTCTCCATTACACTCGACAGTATTCGCAATTTCCGCCAGTTGCACAGCCCGTGTGCCGGTCATCCGGAATTCGGAGAGGCAGCGGGAATCGAGATGACGACTGGTCCGCTAGGCCAGGGAGTTGGTACCAGCGTCGGAATGGCGATTGCCGGTAAATGGTATAGTGCTCGATACGATCAGGGCGAAACCAGCTTATTTGGATTTAATACTTATGTGATTTGTAGTGACGGTGACTTGATGGAAGGTATCGGCTGTGAAGCCGCATCGGTTGCCGGCCACCTGAAACTCTCGAATCTGTGCTGGATCTATGATGATAACAATATCACTATCGAAGGTGAGTGTGATCTGGCATATACCGAAGATGTGGCGACGAAATATCAGGGGCTCGGTTGGCATACGGTGACTGTCGAAGACGCCAATGACTTGGATGCAATTCGTGCCGCCTTAGCTGAATTCCAGAACACCGACGACAAGCCGACGCTGATCATTCTTAAGAGTGTCATTGGCTACGGATCACCGAATAAAGCAAACTCTCATGCCGCTCATGGGGCTCCTCTAGGCCCGGACGAAGTCGCTTTGACTAAGGAATATTACGGCTGGCCAGCGGATCAGCACTTTCTAGTTCCGGATGAAGTGGTTGAGCATTTTCAGGCCGGAATAGGGCAACGGGGAGCTGCAATTCGAGCGACATGGCAGAGTGGGTTTGATACTTACAAAGCAGAAAATGCTGAGGCAACCTCCGAATTGGATTCCATTTGGAGTGGTCGTCTTCCAGAGAATTGGGAAGACGGTATTCCTACCTTTGAAGCTGATGAAAAGGGGATGGCCACGCGTGTGTCCTCAGGCAAAGTGCTAAATTCACTGGCCGAAAAATTCCCATGGATGCTCGGCGGAAGTGCTGACCTTGCACCTTCCAATATGACCAACCTTAATTTTGAAGGGGCTGGAGATTTTGGCCCAGAGAATTATGGTGGTCGAAACTTCCACTTTGGAATTCGGGAACATTCGATGGCAGCCATTTGCAATGGAATGTCACTCTCTGGATTGCGATCATACTGTGCAACCTTCTTTGTCTTTACCGATTACTTACGTCCGGCGTTACGGTTGAGTAGTATCATGCATCAGGATGTGATTTATATCATGACCCATGACTCGATTGGTTTAGGAGAAGACGGTCCGACCCACCAGCCTGTATCTCATCTGGCATCTTGTCGTGCGATTCCAGGGGTGAATGTCTACCGCCCGGCAGACGCTAATGAAGTCGCTCAGGCATATCGTACCTTAGCCGTTCAGCAATCTCAGCCGTCAATGCTGGTTCTTACACGTCAGGGTTTACCGACCTTGTGCCGTGAAGAATTCGCTCCTGCTTGCGGAACTTCAAAAGGTGCCTACGTCCTGAAGGATAGTGAAGGTGAACCGCAAGTAATTCTAGCTGGAACCGGTAGTGAAGTTCACATCTGTCTAGAAGCACAAACGCAGCTTGCAGCGGAAGGTATTGCGGCTCGGGTTGTCAGCATGCCTTGCTGGGAATTATTTGATGCCCAATCGAAAGAGTATCGCGACTCCGTCTTCCCTCCTGCAGTTTCGGCACGCGTCGGTTGTGAAGCGGGACTGCGAATGGGCTGGGATCGCTACATTGGTTCGGAAGGCAAATTCGTAGGGATGACTGGATTTGGTGCCTCCGCTCCTGCAGGAGTGCTATACGATCACTTCGGTATAAATGCCGAAAATGTAGTCGCACAGGCGAAGGCTGCGATTTCCGGCGAATAATTTCTGTCACAACAATATTGTTTGGCAACGGTTGCATCGAAGCGATGGACGTTGCAGAATGACGATATTGAATTATCTGATTCTAAGTCTATTTGAAGGCTATATTTCATGAACGTTGTGCCTCTTGGCGACAAGGTTGTAGTGAAACGAGTTGAGGCTGAAGATGTAACAGCCGGAGGCATCGTGCTTCCTGACTCAGCAAAAGAAAAACCACAGCAGGGACGTGTCCTGTCCATTGGAGATGGCGTTCTGCTTCCCGATGGAACGCGTTCAGCACCTGAAGTCAACGAAGGTGATCGAGTCTTATTCAGCTCGTTTGCCGGGACGGAAATTCAGGTGATGGATGAAGAGTTGCTGATTATGTCGGTCAACGATATCCTAGCGATTCTTGATTAAGTTGGTTGAGCCTGAATCTGGCTCCGGCCTGTGGCCCCAACGACTCTCTATACCCATGCTTACGTAGTTTAACACGACTGCGTCTGAGTGATTTCCTGCGCGCTGCTTGTTGATATATAATAAAAGAAATCTAGTGTCGGCTAGAAGTGACTAGATGTGACTAGATGTGGGGCATGAATCAGGAGTCGTGATCAATCTGGCGATTGTCGATTCCTGAATTGTCTAAAATGAGGTCTCGATCCAGATCGGGATGAGAATAGAGATAAAACAATGAAAAGACAAATCACAACAGTGTTGCTTGGGTTGGTATTGGCTGTGTTGGTGATGCCACTGCAGAGTCGAGCAGCGGAATTGACACAAAAGCAACAACAGACATTGGATCAAATGGTGGATCGGGCAGTGCAATATCTGCGAACGACCGGTCAGGCGGAAGATGGCTCGTTCTCGAAAGAAGCCAGTCCGGCCATTACTTCGTTGGTTACCGCTGCCTTGATCAAAAGTGGTCGCCCTGTCGATGATCCGATGGTTAAAAAAGCGTTGACCTTTATCGAAGGCTTCGTCCGGGAAGATGGTGGGATACATCAGGACGGTTCACTATATCGAAATTATGAAACCTGTTTGGCAATTCTGGCATTAGTTGAAGCTAATCAGGATGGCCAATATGACAAAGTTCTAGGAAACGCAAACCAATTCGTACGTGGTATTCAGGTGGGAGCCGATGGCAAGATTGCTAAGAGCGAACCGGAATGGGGAGGTCAGGGGTACGGAAAACATAAACGCCCCGACCTCAGTAACACTTCCTTCTTTATTGATGCTCTGGTAGCTAGCGGAGCTTCGGCTGATGATGCTGCGGTTCAGGCCGCTCTGGTCTTTGTCTCACGAACACAAAACCTGGAATCTGAGCACAATACAACTGAGTTTGCTACCAAGATTGAAGATGGCGGGTTTTATTACACTCCTGCAGCTGGCGGGACTAGTCAGGCGGGGAATACAGCCAATGGTGGATTACGTAGTTATGCATCCATGACTTACGCCGGATTAAAGAGCATGATTTATGCTGGCGTGGATGGTGACGACCAACGTGTTCAAGCCGCTGTCAGCTGGATTAAGAAAAATTACGACCTGTCGGAAAACCCCGGGATGGGAGCCGAGGGTCACTTCTATTACCTCCATACCTTTGCCAAAACTTTGAAGGCTCTGGGAGTGGATGAAATAGAAGATGCTAAAGGAAAGACGCATCACTGGCGTTCTGAGCTGATTACTGAGCTTGCTCGTCGACAGAAACGCAATGGATCGTGGATAAATACTAAGAGTACTCGTTGGTTGGAGGCAGATGAAAACCTGGTCACAGGTTACTTACTACTGTCTCTAGCGTATTGTCGTGATTAACTAGTAATCACTTTAGACGCGGTATAGGTGTCTATCGTTATTACTTTCAAACGACATGCAGATAACGGTGTGCTCACAGGTAGGAAGGTTTCTGTCGGAGTATGTCTAAATACATCACGCGTTACGGATCGATGCGTTTGCTGGGCGTGTTAGCGACTCGAGGAGAAGACGTGTATGCCCGTGGAGACAAAGTGGTTGTACGGACCAATCGAGGGTTGGAAACCGGCGAAGTGCTTTGTTTGGCCACAGAAAGTGCTATTAAGCAAATGAATAAACCGTCGAATGGTCAGATCATTCGACCCATGTCTGCTGATGATGATCAGGAACTGAATCGCTTAAAGAGCCAACAACAGGATTACTTTCAACGTAGTCAGAAGATTGTTGAAAGACATGGACTCGATATGGAATTGGCTGAGGTCGAGAAACTGTTCGGTGGTGAACGGCTGATTATCTATTTCATTTCTGAAGATCGAGTGGACTTTCGTGAGCTAGTAAAAGAACTAGCCGCTGAATTTCAAATGCGGATCGAAATGCGGCAAATCGGTGTTCGGGATGAAGCCAAGCTGTTAGCGGACTATGGTGATTGCGGAAAGCCGGTGTGTTGCAATACTCATCTAATGCAAATGCCACCGGTTTCAATGAAGATGGCGAAACTGCAAAAGGCAACGCTGGATCCCACTAAGATTTCGGGCAGGTGTGGTCGTCTCAAATGCTGCCTCCGATACGAATATGACACTTACTTATCTCTTCAAGAGGAGCTTCCACGCTCGGGAACAGAAGTGATAACCAGTTCTGGTCGTGGAAAGATTCTAAATCAGGAAATATTAAGCCAGCAGCTACTGGTGGAGCTTGAGAGTGGTCGGCGGTTGATGCTGCATGTGTCAGAGATTCTAACCACTTTGGATCGTAAGTCGCCGGACTATGAACAACAAGTAGCCGAAGGAGAGCGATTGCTGGCCCAGGCTCGGGCAGATGAGATTGATCTCTCAATTGAATCGACGGATTCAGCGGATCCAGATGAGACCCAGGCAAGCGAAGCCCCAAAAAAGAAGCGTCGCCGACGCCGTCGTAATCGTCGAGGCTCAGGAAAACGAAAAGATGGGTCGTCAGAATCTAACTCAGGAGCTAAAAAAGATAATTCAGGAGATGCTAAATCAGGGTCTCCTGAAGGCTCCAGTTCGTCGAATAAGAATAAGAAGGGTCGTCGCAGACGGCGTCGTCGTGGCGGAGAAAATAAACCCAAACAAAGTTCGGAAGGTGGTTCCCCGTCATGATGAGTGAGTTTTCGCATCCATTATTGGATTTGATTGCCAAAGATACTCGTTATACCGCGGAAGCGTATGAGTTTATCAGGAATGCTCTTAATTATGCTCATGATGAATTGGGCCTAGGGAAGGTCGACGAAGAGGTCGTCAAAGCATCCTTAGAGGCAGAGGGCGATTTACCAGAAGAAGCTCACCTCACAGGCCAGCAATTGTGTGAAGCGATTCGGCAATATAGTATCACTCAGTTTGGATTCATGGCGAAGACAGTATTAAACAGTTGGGGTCTCAATGAGACATTGGACTTTGGTGAAGTTGTCTACAATCTGATCGACATCGGAATGATGCGAAAGTCGGATTCCGATTCAAAGGAGGACTTTGCTGAAGTCTATGATTTTGACAGGGTTTTTGTCGACGATTTTGATATCAATAAACAGGATGATCTCGTTATTTAATTTGGTGCTCCATTAGTCCCGAGCAACGAATATCAGTAGATTTGGATTGGATATGGTGAAGCAGGATCAGGAACACCGCGATTTTATCGCTCCGGTAAAGTCCTCTCGGAATCCGCTCTTACTGAAAGCTGCCATCGGATTATTTTTTCTATGGGTTGGCGTATTACTTTGGGTAATCTCTCGTTCTTGAATCACTCAATCCTGTGGGCCTGACAGTCGTCATAACCCCAATTCCCTCTCGGTGATTGCTTTGCTTGAATTGGCAATCGACATTGCGAATAATCTTGTGGGTTCTGTCCGTTTAGTAGAAAGCGGATTTCTGAGGCTTCTGAGGCATTGAACTTAGGTAGGAGCATGGTGATGGCAGAGTTGAAAGATGCATATCCAAGTATATTTCTGTCGCTGACAGATGTGGATTTGCCTGGCGATTTCACGAATGACTATGAGAAGTATCTCGACTTTAAACCATTAGCCAAAGGTGGTAAGGCTGTTTTGCAGACTTGCATGGACAGTGCTTTAGGGCGTGTGGTCGTTCATAAATCGCTGCACTCTCATCTACAGGACAATGTGAGAGAACGGCGACGATTTCTCCGGGAAGCCAGGATTTCTGCGCAATTGCAGCATCCTAATACGATTCCAATCTACGAATTTGGTAGGACGCCGGATGGCAATCTCTTTTTCACCATGAAGCGAATTGCGGGATTTAATTTGTATCAGATCATGGATCGTCTCAAATGGGGATTTCCTAAGGCTCAGGATGAATTTAGTCTGGACAGGTTGTTAGATATCTTACTGCAGGCTTGTTATGCTTTGGCCAATGCCCATGCCCATGGTGTGTTTCATCGAGATATAAAACCGGAGAATGTCCTGGTAGGGCAATACGGCGAAGTCTATTTGGTGGACTGGGGCGTTGCGAAAATTTGGGGTATGCCCAATGAAGAGCGAACGCCGGAACAGAAAGAACGCGCTGAGAATCTTACGGCTACGGGGCAACGTCCAGGTACTCCGCTCTATATGGCACCGGAGCAAATCATCGGGAATTACTATGTTGATAATCGTGCCGATGTCTGGTCGATTGGTGTGATGCTCTATGAGTTGCTGTGTTTAGAAGTCCCATTTAAGGGGAGAACAATTCACGAGACTTTTGACCAGATCATTCATGAAACACCGGTCTTGCCGAGTGCCAGGAAGCCACGTCACCCACGACGTGTTATTCCTTCCGAGTTGGAATTGATTGCCATGAGGGCGATGTCCAAGAAACCCGCTGACCGTCCAGCCAATATTAGTGAGTTAATCGACCTGCTTCGATCTTTTCGAAATCAAAAGCTACTGATTTCATAAACGACGATAACGAGTGCGGAGCAGGTTGATACACAAAAAAAGCCCGGAAAGAATTTCCGGGCTTTTTTTGTGAATTCACTTATTGATTCGAAAGTGACTCGATCTTGTCTACCTGAGACGGGCGTAGTTTAGCTCGTTGAGCCGCTACTTGTGCATAACGCATTCCCAGTCGAACGGTGTTAGGGTGGAAGAATCGGTCTACTGTGCCGTTTAAGTGACGAGCACCGATTTTGTTGACTAATTCAATCCAGGTCAGGTCATCGGTAAAGTGCCATGCTGCTGCCTGTGCTGCACTTTGGTTTAGCTGGCCAGAGCCAAGCATTCGGCAAAGTTCGATGACTTCGGGTTTCTTGGTAAATGACTCGATCGGGATGATGTCGTATTTGACGCGAGGATTTGGTTCTTTTTTTCCGTGTTCTAGGCAAACTGTGGTGACTTTAAATTTGCGGACTTTGCCAGGTTCGATGTTCTGGAATCCACCCATTCCACCGCCGCCCATGCCCATTCCACCGCCGCCCATGCCCATTCCACCGCCGCCGCCCATACCCATGCCGCCGCCCATGCCTTGCATACCGCCGCCGCCCATGCCCATTCCACCGCCGCCCATGCCCATACCGCCGCCCATTCCCATGCCGCCCATTCCCATGCCGCCCATTTGGCCTAGCATAGGGACTCCGGCGAACGCTTCAGGCATACGGACTTTCATCCCTTTATTGGTCTTATTACGGACGATGACGTTGGCAGATTTGCTGTTACGTGGAATGAACATGACGTCAATGTCGCCACGTTTTTTGGCTTCGAAGAAATCGACAAAGTCCTGCTTAGTTACTGGAGTGTCACTGTCGTTTCGGTGGGCAGCATTAATGGCGATGGGTAATGCGATTGCATTTGCTGCGATCCCGAATAAAGCAACTCGACGTTTGATTTGAGCCTTGGACATGTTCCGATTCCTCTTGAGTTTTCAGTAGGCAAAAAGGTAGTGCCTATTACAAAGTAGGCCGGTTATCTGGCCTGCACAATCGATGTGACAAATTTCACACTAATATGTATTCTACGCATTTTCTACAGCGTGAATACAAAACAAAACGTTTTAGTCTTAATCGCCCATACTAATGCCTTCAAAATAGCCTTATTACGATTATTTTGGCTTAGACACTTTCGTTGGCAGGCGGTAACAAACCAGTTTTTCGTCATCTCGAGCGAAAACGAATTCACCGCTGTAGGCAGGGTGGGCCCAGGTGAAGTCCGTTATTTTGTATCGGCTTAGTTCTTTGTAACCCTCTGGCGTTAAAGAGGTTATGACTAAATCCCCTTCCGAGTTCATGCAGATGGCATGGCTTGTGGCATTGATCCAAACCAGGGAAGCCTGAGGGTTTCGCCCTCGAGGTGTGAGCTGATTTTTGTCAGTCCAAACGACTTTGCCGGTTATAAGGTTAAAACAGACTATACCATGCTGTTTGTCTAGCAAATAAACGTGATCTTCCCGATATAGTGGTTGTGACATCAATCCACGCAGATACTCGTTTTCTTCCCAAACCAGTTTCGCGGATTTGAGGTCGTCTGCTACCTTGATCAGCTTTGAGCCTTCCCAGTATCCACATACCAGGATATGGCCTTGCTCGTAAATAGGTGTGGCAATCGAGACTCCATAGGTTACGTCGTAGGGAATCTTCCATTGAATATCCCCATTAGTTGTTGAGAGCCCCACAATATGTTTTGGAGTCCAGCCAACTAGTTGCTGGTTCGTACCGTGCTGAATCAGTATAGGAGCTGTATAGCCGGCAGGGTCATCGCCACTTCGCCAGATTTCACGACCTGTTCGGCAATCAAATGCTGCAAAACAGCCGTTGGGTTGTAGGGCTGTGTGGATAATCAGCTGAGTGTCATTGATAATCAGCGGGGAACCGGAATAACCCCAAGTGGGTATCTGAGCTTTTTCTTCGGCTACCAAATCGCGTTGCCAGATTACTTTACCTGACTTCAACTCCAGGCACGACAGATGTCCGACGGCTCCGAGTGTGTAAACTCTGCCCTGATGAATTGTAGGTGTGACTCGTGGCCCTTTGTTGTAATCCAAATCCTTATAGTGTGCGGCGTAGGAAAATGCCCAGAGGAGTTCCCCGGTTTGTCGATTCAGACAAAGGACTCGTTCATTACCTGCCAGTGGATCAGCATCCGTTTGGTCATTCTTTTGGCGATCCATCGTAATCACGCAATCACCCGAAACCGAGATGCCGCTATAGGATGCGCCAACAGGTTTTGTCCATACGAGAGTCGGTTTTTGAACGGACCAATCAAGCAGAAGATTTTTAGGAGCCTGCCAGTGCCCTTTACCATTGGGACCTCGCCAACGCGGCCAGTCAGTCGTTGACTGTTGAGCCTGCAGGTCCGTTAACAACACGGGTTGTAGCAGTAGTGCAACGAGAGCAATTAGGTTCGCGGTTTTATTGCAGAGGTGCATAAACAATCGAGGTGAGATGCAAAGCTGGGCAGGAGAAAAAATTGGCCTATTTTTATGATATGAGATTCAGAAAATGTCCGGCGAAACATTCGTGAAAATACGTGAAAAAACTTCTATTATTTGAAGTGCGAAATAGTTGACCACCAGTTTTACCATTGGATAGACTACTCTTCCTGAACATATGGAATGTATTTAATAAATGCTAGCAATTTCGGGCGAAGTAATCGCTTTTTCGATGGCGAAGGACATAGTAATGAATTCAATAAAAAACGTAATTCTAAAAGGATTTTCCGTACCAGGTAAATGCTTGTACGGGTTGCCTGTTTTGCTATTCACGCTGTTGGTAAGCAATGTTGTATCAGCAGCCGAAGGGACTGAATCGAGTGGTGCTGGCCGAGATGCGATTTTTTGGGGTATCTGCTTTCTGGGGGCGATGACAGCACTGGTCCAGGCCTATCT
>MDTD01055720.1_pt1 | contig 10438 bp, 4 predicted proteins | sample 811221 | NCBI WGS metagenome assembly MDTD01 (sample SAMN05326646, study PRJNA326480) | marine metagenome | isolation source: seawater | place: Pacific Ocean: South West | collected 2011
CGGGCTTATCCTGATCTTCCCGACAGCCAGTTAAGATCAAAGCTGGGGACAGCTGGGTTCTCAGCAGAGCTGGCCGATGTTGCCACTGGCCGTCTGTCTGGCGGGCAGAAAGCCAGGCTGTTGTTGTTTTTGGCGACCCTTGATGCGCCGCATATTCTGATCCTGGATGAGCCCACAAACCATCTTGATATTGAAAGCCGGGACGCGTTGGTAATGGCGCTGAACAGCTATCAGGGGGCGGTTATTCTGGTCAGTCATGATATGCATCTGGTGCAGACTGTTGCCGACAGGCTGTGGCTGGTCAAAGATGGCCGGGTGACAGATTATGATGGAGATATCGCCACTTACAGCGCCACCATACTGGCCACCAGAACACAGAAAAAACAGGATAAGGACAGACCAAAGCCTCAGAAACAAGCTGCTGAGCGATTTAACCTTGCCCGGGCGGAAAAGGCCCTGCGCAAGCTGGAAGACAAGCTGCAGGAAACAGAACAGAAAAAAGCAGATCTGGAAGCAGAGATGGCCTCAGCAGAGTTTTATGAAAAAAAAGAAAGAGCTGTCATCGATCAGAAAACAGCATTGCTGGCAGAAATAACGGCCGCGATCAATGAATTGGAAAGTGATTGGCTTGAGAGATTATCTGAGATTGAAGACCATCGCTCAAAGCGCCAATCCTGGTAAACCAACTATCAGAGTTCACTGAATCATCAGACCTTTTTCCATCTTTGCGATCAGCTTTACCGCAAATGAGGTGAACCCCAGCAGCTGCGTTCTGTCGATTGTCTTTACCTTTGAGGTAAGGCGCATTTTTAACACACAGTTTTCGCGCCTGCCCATGCCCAAGAACGACAGGGTAGTGTTGTTTGGTGCCACAAGCGGCGTAACGCTTGCAAATTCCAGAGTTTCAGCAGGGCTGATAAACTGCTCAGGCACCTGCCAGGGCTTTAAGATTTCGATGGCAGTATTGTATTTTTTCAGTTCAGCGCCTACGGCTGTCTCCGCCGCGTCGAACAGTGACCGTAAGGGAATCTGTTTGTCCCTCTGCGCCCCTAAGTCAAAACTATACAGCGTGAATTTGGACCCCTTCTGGTGAAACTCAAGGCCATAGCCAAGCCGCTTATCCGCATATTCAATCTGACCTGAGAGACGCCACTCCGTCCCAACCTCAGATGGCGACAAAATCGGCTCGCAGCCGGCAAAAGCAGAAGAAATCTGCATGAAAGTTAGGATTAACAGCAGATATGACCAGCACTTCACAAAGTTAAAAATGCACATTTTCACCATCACTCTTGGCCTCCTAGTCAAATGCTGCACAGAGTATGCCACAAATGTCTGCAATGCTCCTTAAAGTCTCTCAGTTTGTGTCGTTTTTTGGTCTTAGGAGTTAAACATGGATGTCAAACTGACGACAAACGCAACCCTGAGCTTGCTCAATCAGGTTGCTAGAACTGAGGTTGACCCTGAGGTGAATGCACCTCAGGTAAGTTCTGATATTGCAGAATTAGCTCCAAATTATGCGTTAACATCTAACACGATAATGCTCCGGGATACATTGACATCAGATGCCTTCGTATATGGTTTTGTTAATCTTAATGATGAAAGTTTGGACATTCTCGGTTCGCATTTGGTTGATTTGAGAGATAAAGAATTAGAATTAGCTAAGGAAACTGCTGGTTCGTCAAAACATTCCCAATTACTCAATGAAAAACAACAACTTGAGACAGCTCTCTCTCTTTTTGTTGCCCAAAAAGTCCACGTTGACAATTTTGATATGAAGGCGAGCATTTCAGATACGCCGCTCAACAACAGCTTTTTTGATATTGTGGAATTGTCAGATGAGGCTGGTCACCTAAACGGTCTCGTTTCTGTGGTCGAAGTTGAGATGGACACCATTTTTGAGAATGCACACAATCCCTCTACCTGTCCGCATTGCATGGCAGCGAGTGCAAATGCAGGCTATCCGTCAGATGCTGTGGGTCATGCAACTTCATCTGCTGGTGCAGGCAATGTGAGTTCGTCTTCCGATACAGATGTTGAAACAATTAGAAAAGGAACCAAGTGGAATTTAACGGGTAGCGACACTCTCTCTTACTCCTTCTATAACGGTAATGTAAATTATAAATCACCTTACGCTGCAGGTGACCCCAACATCTTTAGTAGCACCTCGGACATCAACGATGTAAATTATTATGGTGCGGGCAATCAAGCTGCTTTGCGTGAAGTCATGCAAGCTTGGGATAAAGCTGTTGATTTTGATTTCACTGAAATAACGGAAACCTCTGGTGTTGACGACGTAGGCGAAATAAGATTTGCCTTTACAGACGGTGGTGCCTCTGGGGGGCCGGCTGGAAGAGCAGCTTTTGCATATTATCCAGGTAATTTTGCTGAAGCTGGTGATGTGTGGTTCGAGTATCACGATATCGATACAACGGGTGATGATTTTGCTTCTACGGGGCACGGTGCGGCAGGTTTTGGGTACTTTGCTGCTCTGCATGAAGTCGGCCATGCATTAGGCTTTAGTCATACCTTCGGGGGAAGTGCAAGTGGTGCGATTTTATCGAGTGATGACGATACAATACGAAATTCAGTGATGAGCTATACACAAACCGACCGAAATTATGTTGTCGGCTTCCAGCCAGCTCCGAGCGTTTTCGAAGATACTTATAAAGTTTATTCATCTACACCAATGATAATTGATGTTAAAGCTGCAGAGCATCTTTACGGTTTAGAGTCTGTCTCAGATGGAGATAGCACTTACACATTCACCAACGATGCCACCAGATTACAGCCAATAATGATAAAAAATATCATTGATACTGGCGGTACAGACACGATCGATGCTTCTAATCAAACCAGAGCCAGTACGATCAATCTAAACCCGGGAACGTTTTCCACTATTGGTTATTGGTCTGAAGCAGAACAGATAAATCATTGGGTCTCCACAAGAGGCTTTACCCCAGTTAGTGTTCAAGCGACATTTACAGCATATGATGTCATGGCAAGAAGTGCGTCGAACAGCGGAAACGGTGTTGCAAATGCTAATAGAAAGGCTATCTACACGGGTGAGGACAATTTATCAATTTCACATAATGCTAATATTGAAAACGCGATAGGTGGCTCTGCGGGTGACACAATTACAGGTAACTCTCTTGATAATGCGATCGAGGGACGAAGCGGAAATGATACGCTTAGTGGTGGGTCTGGAAATGATGCGCTGACCGGTGGAGTGGGGGACGATACAATAGAAGGCGGCTCCGGCGTTGATACCGGAATACTCTCGGGTAGTTCTGATCAATATACAATTGATTACACAAACTATGATAAATCAACTCAAACAGGAACAATAACTGTCACCGATAATCAAGCTGCTCGGGACGGAACCGATACGTTTGAGAATGTGGAGTATTTGAAATTCTCAGCAGGAGAAGCAAGCGCAAGGGGAGCCCAGGTTAGAACTGACACCGTGACCGCTTCTGATATGACAGGTACCCATCAAATGGCAGTCCAGATTGATGGCGGAACAGAAATTACTGTAACTTTCACCGGAAGGGATTACGCCACTTTAGGCCTGTCTTTCATGGCCTCTGATATGGAGGCAGCTATCAATGCTGCGTTAGCTGCAGATGGCCAAGCGTCGACGGTCACTGTGACTGTGAATTCCCCGCTAACTATAACTTCAAATGATACAAGTTCAAATTCTGCGGTTGAAATAAAAAGTTTGTCATTAGATCTTAGGGCAGCACTGGGCAATATCACACAAGAGGGAGCAATTTCTGTTGGTGATACAGTTTATTACAATCTTGGTGGGGGATACGTGACGACTTACGCGCCCCTTGTTGTTCCCACAATTCAGTCTACCTCAGGAACGCCGAACCTTGGCGGGGGAAGTGGAACATCACTGCAGCCTGGAGCAAATCCTGGGGGCTCTAATCCTGGCGGTGGAGGTGGAGGTGGAGCTGGCTCAGGAGGCGCCACCCAAGTCATAGGAAATGGCCTTGGCGGTACCGGGCTCCCAAATCTGAATAGCATCTCAGTTTTAACTCAGGAAGATACTGTAATCGCGATACAAACAATTGACAGAGCGATAAATCAAATTTCACAAAATCAGGCTCGATTGGGTGCAATTCAAAACAGAATGGAGCACAACATAGATAATCTAATGTCTCAAGTCATGCAAACAGAGACGGCTAGAGGTCGAATAGTTGACGCAGATTTTGCTGCTGAGACCGCTAAATTGATGAAAGACCAGATTTTACAACAAGCTGCTATGCAGGCAATGAATATGGCCCTGAATAGCAAGCAAGGCGTCATGAGTCTGGTGAGTTAAAAATCAAATTAATTCAATAAGTGTCTGAATATTTTTATTCCTTGAATTTGCATAACTGAGCATAGACGTTGCCGCGTCATTTAATATCTGAAATTTCGCCAGCTCTGCAGTCTCCTTCGCGAAATCCGCATCAATAATACGGCCAATGGTAAGCTGGTTTTGTAGTAACTGGATATTCAGGTTATCTAGGTTATGCCTTAATCTTGCTTCAACTGCGCCCAATTTTGATCTAGCCTGATCTATCCTATTGAATACTTCGTTTAAGACAACCTTGCCAGCTGAAGCATCGCTGAGTGAGCTAATATTTACCTCTTCAAATGTAAGTATATTGTTATCACTAGGGTCGTCGTTAAGATATATGTGAATTTCTTCATCATAGAACTCTGTTTGTGCAGAATTTACATACCTCATTATTAGGCTATAGTGAATTTTTCCGCTCTCAAAATCATACAGTATATCCCCGATTAACCTTCCAGTTTGGGATATTTCGAATAGTTGATAGTCGTTTGGGTTATGAGCTGAAGAAATCAACTCAAATCTACCATTCATCTGGTCATTTTGAGCGTATTTGTAAATATTTGGAAGCCGTCCAGGCTCTAATTCAAGAAGGGAACCTTCACTGATTTCTAAATCTGTTCTGCTTCTGAGTAGGGGGGTTGGTGTAATATTTAATTCGATGTTGTCTCGAAATTCATTTCCAGCTAAGTCTGTATAGATTGTCTGAATGTTGTAAGTGTTTTTAGGAAGAATGCGAACCTCAGCTTTTGACCTGACCTCCCCAGAGTTATCAATTGTAAAGTAATCATTGTCAGTCCCCAGTCCTAATCGATAGCCTCCCTGATAATTATCTTTCGCAGCATATTCTTTTGTTCTTGCTAGAGTCTGATTTTCGATAATTACTAAGCCTGCTTCTTCCACGGACAGATTGGTTGAAGCGCTTAGTGTGTCTAGAACATTAATCGTGACACGTTCTGTTACGACGGTAGAGGTGCTGGTGGTATAAACTGCGTTAAAAACATATTGTTGTTTTTGGTCATATTCTAATCTGCCATTGGAGCTAATATTTCCCAGATTATCTATTGAAAATGAATTGTGGTCGCCGTTTACACTGGACAAACTAAATGTACCTGCGAATGCATCGTCACTAGCTATCGTTGATGCTAGGTTGAGGTCTGTGCCAGAGATTGTGCCTTGCCCGCTTTCGTCAAGATTAAATGAACCTTCGGCATCGAAAGTCTCAGTCACATTGAGACGCACTGTTTCGGTAATTGTTGTGGATAAGTCCGCTGATGTATATGTTACATCGAAAGTAAGCTCGGTAGTTGGGGCGCTGAAAGCTATGGGAACAACTGAGCTAATATTACCGTTACCATCGATTGTAAATTTGCTATGATCAGGTCCGCTTGCAACTATTTGATAGGTGCCCAATTTACCATCAGATATTGCGTATTCGTCTAATTTCGAAAGTAAATTTGCAGCAATGTTGACAGTAGTTGCCTCTTGAACAGTTAGGTCGACTTCAGAATTATAAATTAGCGCATTAACCGCTGATACTGCTGAATTTCTTATCACATCAACATTGTCGACGTACAGGCTAGCACCCGCAACGGTGCCAAAAGTCTCGTCAAATGTGCCAGACACAAAAACAAATTTGTAATTCCCAGTAGTATTAACTCTGTTGGAGACATTAATAATTCCCGTATCTGAATTTCCAACACCTGTCTGGTTTAGTAGTTCAATCGTGTTACCGGTAGAGGTTTCTAATAAATACGCGGAGACATCATAGGCATCCCCACCGCCCATTGCTCTGAAGTCAAATTTAACATCATCTCCTACAGTCAGAGATACTGAATTATCTGAAATTAAATATGGTCCGTGAACTACATCGCCGTTCGGAATAGTCATGTTTGAAAACAGTCTGGCCATGCCCCCAGTAATTTGGAAATTTAGGCTGGCCCCAGGAGCAGCATTTCCGTCTCCTGCAGAAATTTGAGCATTATTATTTGGGTTTACTGGGTTCGGGCTACTGTCTGTTGGCGTCAGAAATCCTCCTATAATTCCATATTCAATATCGGACACGGATGTGCCTGAGGCAAAGCTATTAGCAGGGACAGGATTTAAATTATTGTCATTTATGGTAAGGGATATTCTCTCCGAAAATGTGTTGCCTATAGTATCTTCAAACTCGAGGGTGATCTCGTAGATACCATCATTATTTGAATCAATAGCGGTGGAGCCTGCAGTGATTGTAGATAGGCTGCCAACACTTGCGGTCGTTGCTATCGAAGCATCAAAAAATTGAAAGTTAGAGGCATTAAAAGTGCCGGGAACATTAGAAGTTATTCGAAGATTATTTCCGTTCGACGTAAAGGTTATAGCTGCTGGCGTTCCTAGAGCCGCGTTAGCAGCATTCAGGTCATTGGCTAAGTCACTTGCTGTATAATCGCCTGCGCCGATTACACCTGTTAGAGCAGCAGTTGTGATCGTACCTGTTCCAGCAATATCAATAGAGAAGGTATCACCGTTTCTCGCGTCTTGTAACGTTGTACTCAAACCACTAATTCTGTCTACTTGCGCAACAGATGCAGTGAGTGCGTTAGCAGCTATTCCACTTTTAGTCTGAGTTTGTGCTCCAATTGTTGAATTTAATCCCCCGTCATTGAAACTAAAATTGGAGGCAGAAAATGTATTATTCCCCTTTGACGTGGCAGTTATCAGCAAATTCGTATTATCTGCAGAAAATGTTACTGCTGCGGGCGAGCCCATTAGAGCGTTTGCAGAATTGAGATCAGCTGCTAAATCTGACAGAGAATAGTCTCCAGCTGTAGGTGCACCAGTAATCGCGCCGGTGGTGATTGTTCCCGTTCCCAGAATGTCAACTGAAAAACTATCGCCATTTATTGCAGAAGATACTGCGCCTGATATTCCAGATATTGTTTCTAATTGGAAAGCACCACTGGTTAAATCAAACGTCCCGTCTCCGTTATCAACAAAGCTAAACAAATTGCCGTCTCCGGAATTTGTTAATGAAAAGGAACCTCCGCTAGAAGAAGTCAAGTCGCTGAAGGTTTTGATGCTGTCGAGAACTGTTTCATCCATAGATATTGTTCCAGATGTCTCATTAGCAGATAGGTTGGTATTTGACTGGAGAATATCTGGATTTGGCCCCAACATCACCTGTCTTCGGTGAGCCTCCCATCCAGAAAATGAGTCCACGGTTCCATTTGTGGAGATTGTAACATTTTCAAAATCTCCATTTTGAAAGCCTCCGCCAATATATCTTGATGCAATCGTTGTTGTTGCAGTACCGGTTGGATGTTGGAACTCTTCAGTTTGTCCGACTCCAATTGATGTTAAAGGAGTGTCAAAAGACGATGTGCCCTCTGCTCTCTCAATGTCGGCAATTTCATAAATTGAGCCCCCTTTAGGGTTCACCCTTCCAGTTATGCTTTTTTCTAAACGCAATCCTTCAATTACAAGATTTAATTCTTCGCCGAGAGCTGTTCCAGATAGGATGTCTGCTTCATATGTGCCGTCTATTACCTGTATGCCATTGTATTTCGTGTTGTATACTATTCTGAAAACTTCTTTTCGGAGTTCTTCAAACTCAAATGCTGCATTCTCATAGTCTGATTCTACATAAACCCCATTTGCCATCTGCAAAGAAAGCTCGTTCATACGGTGAATTATGTCGTTTACAGCTGATAATCCAGAATCAGCAGTTTGCACTAAAGAAATAGCATTCGATGCATTTAGGTACGCCTTCTCTAAGCTTCCGATTTGTTTTCTTAGTTTGTTAGAAACTGCGAGACCTGCTGCATCGTCTGAGCTGCTATTCACGCGCAAACCTGTCGACAATCTGGTAATTGTCGTTTTCATCTCTTCAGCTGTTTTTGACGCGGACTGCTGCGCACGCAGTGCCCCAAAATTTGTATTTATCGTCGTCAAGTTCCACCTTCCGGATGAGATAACGACCGAAAAGGGCCCCTTGTTAGCGCTGAGTGCAGAAATTAATGCTTTCCACCAGCAACGAGTGTAGGGGGCTAATGGCGACAAAATTGCCTTAGTTTTGTGCCAAACCTGGCGTCGCTTGCTTCTTGCGTTATTATTGCTTTTACTCTTTCTCGATCGCCATCAGAATATGAATATAATCCATGGCGTGCCCCTCTGGATTAGCAGCAACCTGCGCTTCATAAGCGCCATAGAACGCATCAACTAGGGCCTGACTTTCAGCCTCCGGCCGGCTCTCAAGGGCAGTTTTGAAGACCGTTTCTGACCAGCTGCGCATGGTCGGGATTAAGCTGGCCGCATAATCAGCTTTCGACATTTGCCCTCCGGCACTTTGATAGGCGGCGTTGTAGGGGCAGGGGGTCAGGCGTGTTTCAACTGAAACCAGTTTTAACCCTGCCTGGCGCACGGCTGATTGCGGGTCTGCGAATGGGGCGGTGAATTCTCCAACCGTGCGGTAATGCTGGGCAAAGGTGGCGCGGCGGAATTCATCTTCGGTTATGCGGCCATCATCACACAAGGCGCGCCAGTGATGTGTGAAATTATCAAACATGGACTGCCCGCCGGTATGACCCAGATAGCGGCCCTCTTCATCAATGCCGAAATTCAGACAGATAAACCGACCCCCGGGCGCCAGTTCGGCTGCTCTGGCCAGGAGAATCCTCTCCCAATCTGCCGCAGCCTGGGCGCAGAACCGAGCCCGTTCAGCCTCATCTGCACCGACCATGTGAACATGATTTTTGATCTGACATGGCTTTTCAGAGACGTAATGCATGGCGGTTGCCGAAAAGCCAAGACACAGGCTGGCATCAGCCATCAGTTGTTTGTGAAAGCCAGTTCCACAGCCATGGACAAACACATTTTCATGTATGGACTGGTAAGCATGCTGCGGGTCACCCTGCATGCCCTGCATTGTGCGAAACAGAGTTGAAAAATCATTTGAGGCGAGGTCAGTATATAACATCTCAACAGCTCTGTTATCGCCGCTTTCGCGAAGGGCTGTGATTAGGCCAGCCCACATTTCTTGGCTGGTGCCGCCATCTGCTGCCCCGAAATCAGCAAACCGTAAAACCGGCCTGTCCGGCAGGACGTCTAGTGCTTGTTCAAGAAAAGGGCGGACCTTATCGATCGCATGTTTGGCCCCGGCGGTGCGGGCAGAATAATAGCCTTCACCCTTCATTGCCAGAACAGCTTGTGTATTCAGATTTGTTTTCTTCTCACTCATGGATCTGTCCTATCTGTTCCTTTCTTTCCGCCAGGCGGCAAAAGCCTTTTTATGTTCATCTTTGGTGCAGGGATAAAGGCCAATTATAGACGAACCTTTTCTGACCTGCTCAGCAACAAAATCTTCATAAGCAGTCATTTCATGCGCTTCTTCAGCTAACTCATCAACCAGATTTGCGGGAATAACGATCACGCTGTCCTGATCGCCGACAAGATAGTCTCCGGGAAACACAGCCACATCACCGCAGCCAATCGGCACGTTAATATCGATGGCTTCATGCAGGGTCAGGTTGGTAGGGCTGGATGGCCGGTTATGATAAGCAGGGATATCCAGCTCAGCAATGCTGTCTGAATCGCGAAAACCGCCATCTGTAACAACACCTGCCCCGCCGCGCATCATCAGCCGCGCGATCAGAATATCACCAGCTGAGGCCGCACGTGCGTCTTTGCGGCTGTCCATTACCAGAATATGCCCTGGAGGGCATTGTTCTATGGCCTGGCGTTGCGGATGGTTAGGGTTCTGGAATTCAGCCAATGTGTTGCGGTCTTCACGTGCAGGCATGTAGCGCAGGGTGAAGGCAGGGCCAACCATATTCGGCCGATTATTTCTGGCAGGCAGATTATGATGGGCGCGCACCGGCCGCACATCTTGAATCACCTGATTGCGAAAACCGCGTTTGTATAAGGCTGTGGCGAGGGTAGCCACAGAGACCCCTTTTAAGAATTTAATTGACTGTTCAGATGGTGTGTTACTCATCATGTGCCTCTGTGTTGTCGCCTTATTTTTATTTCTTCTGACACCTAGTCTAGCGTTCTGCCTGCCTCTGGCAACAGGCTTTCCCGTAACGCTTTGCGCCTGATCTTGCCTGTCGCAGTCAG
>MDTD01110968.1_pt1 | contig 10438 bp, 5 predicted proteins | sample 811221 | NCBI WGS metagenome assembly MDTD01 (sample SAMN05326646, study PRJNA326480) | marine metagenome | isolation source: seawater | place: Pacific Ocean: South West | collected 2011
TCAAATCCTCACTGTCGTAATCTGGATTAGCACCAGTAAAAGCCATATAAGCTGGGTCATTGAATTCTAAATAGTAATCCTCAGATCCGTCCCACTTCATAATGCGAATATTATTTAACCCGTTCTTTCTTTCAGACACAACCATATGTGTTGAGAAGAAATCTGTTCCTTCTAAGAGAACATCCTCTCGATGAGGTAATACATCAACCCAATTCTCGACAGAAGTGTTTTCTATAGGAGTCTTTACTAGCCTAAAATTCTTTGCCTCTAGGTTTGTTGAAATGTAAAAGTGATCACCGTAATGATTTACTCCATACTCGTGGTCATTCTCACGTGGGTGCACTACAGTCCATTCTGAGGTTGGCTCATTAGCCTTGATATACCTAGTCTCTGTGCTCAATGTTGAGTTTGATCCAATCATGATGTACTCTTGGCTTTTTGACTTACTAACCCAAACAAAAAACGTCTCGTCTTTCTCCTCAAACACTACTTCATCCTCACTCACGTCAGTCCCAAGAACGTGCCTGTACACTCTGTAAGCTCTTAGAGTTTGAGGGTCGTTTTTTGTGTAAAAGATTGTTTTATTGTCATTAGCCCAAACCGCTCCACCATTTGTTTCGGGTATTTCATCCTCAAACAATTCACCTGTTTCAAGGTTCTTAAAGTAAAGTGTGTACTGTCTGCGGCTCACAGTATCAACTCCATAAACCATTAGTTTGTTATTTGGGCTTACAGAAGAACCACCAATAGAGAAATAGCTATGGCCTTTTGCTAGTTCAGGACCATTTAGTAATATTTCTTCATCAGCATCCATTGTTTCTTTCTTACGGCAGCTAAAAGCATATTCATTACCTTTTTCGAAACGACTATAGTACAAGTAACCTCTTAGTTTTACAGGAACGCTTTCGTCATCTTTTACAATACGCCCGACGATTTCCTCATATAGAGCTTCTTGCAATTTTTGGGTTGGTGCAAGAACCTTATCCTTATATTCGTTCTCTTTGTTTAAGTAATCGATAACATCTGCAGTTTGAGCATCAGGCGCTTTAGCTTCTTTCTGTTCGTCACTTAATCTCATCCAGAAATATGGATCTTCTAATTTGATGTCGTGAATTTTAGTTGTGTGAGGCACTTGTTTTGCATCAGGGGCATCTACACCTAACTGAGATTCACTTGTGATGAATTCTGATGAGTTAGTCATTGAAGTTTGGGGATTTTCTACCGGTGAAGCGCAAGAAGCAATTAAAACAACAGCAGCGAGTAAATATCGATTTAACATGCCGCAAAGATAGGTTGGGGAGTTGTAATTTCAGATCTCTAATCGACTGACCAACCGTTGCCTAGAAGCTCTTCAATTTTTACAAGATCTTTAGGAGTATCTATAGAGGGAGTTCTATGTTCAGTTGTTCCTACAACTATTTTAATGCCTGCCGATAGCCATCTTAATTGCTCTAGATTTTCTCTTTCTTCTAAAACTGATGGTGTAAGACCTGAGATAACATTTAAAACTGCCGATTTAAAACCATAGAGTCCAACATGCTGAAGCCACGGGCCTTCATTGTGAGGTATAGGACTTCTTGAAAAATACAGAGCCCTTCCGCTCTCGTCTCTAACGACTTTTACTCGATTAACATCTTCTCTTCCTGGGTCAGAAGATTTCATAGGATAAGCCAGAGTTGCAATGCTTACATCGGGTTTCTTTATTAATTCTACAAGAGACTTTAATTGTTCGGGGTGAACAAAAGGCTCGTCTCCTTGGACATTAATAACTGCATCTGGTTCTGGATCGAGCTTTTGCATTGCGTCAAAACATCTAAGTGTCCCATTTTCACAATCAATCTTAGTCATGACTACTTCTCCACCAAAACCATCTACTACATCTTTTATTCTAATATCATCTGTTGCAACTATTACTTTATCTACTACTCCAGAATCTGTTACTCTTCTGTAAACACGTTCAATCATAGGAACTCCCCCTACTAGAGCAAGTGGCTTACCTGGAAATCTGGTTGACCCAAACCTAGCAGGTATTATTGCAACAATATTTTGTGAGCCTAACAATGCGTTTATCGAATTTCATATGTAAAGACAATGTTGCTTAATCTGGGTGCTTCAATAGCTAAAGGCCTTATCGCATATTCTTTATTAAAGACATTACTGACTACGAAAGAAAGCTTGTAAGACTCTCCAATATTATATCCAATACGAGCATCAAAAATCCATGGGAGTTTAGGGTTTTCTTCAAGCCAGCTTCTTAGCCCCCAATTAATTAAACCTAAATCTTCAAAATCTAAGAAAGCCCGATCAAAATTCTCATGTGCACTTTGGTACCGAGAACTTATACCTACAAAACCTTGTGGCATTGAAAATTCAGCGTCAAATCTAAATAAATGACGAGATCGATATTTTAATAAATAGTTGTATTCTCCGGTTAGCGAAGATGCGGGCTGATAGTGAGACGTATTTTCATAATTAAGTTCCGTCCCAAGTGAATCAGTATTGTAGTTATACTGGGGGGTTAAACAAATTGGATTAGTGAAAGTATAACCTGTAAGAAGATTTATATTGTATTTGTTATTTGGCCCCCATTGTGTTCTTCCCATAAAGGATATTTCAACTCCCCTGACCTGACTTTCTCCAGTATTTAAACTTTTAAAGCCCAAGCCGCCTAAAGGATCTGCAGGCGGAGTTCCCCATGCTCCAAAAGTAAATTCAATAAAGTTTTTATATCTCTGCTGGAAAACAGCAACGTCTAGGTAGCCTAATAATGGTCCAACTTTCAACCCTTGTTTAATTCCAAATTCTAGACTTGTTGACGTTTCGGGTTTTAATTCCGTATTTGGATAAATCTGCATGTCACCTAATCCAGTTCTTATATATTTTTCAGCAATAGTTGGGAATCTATAGCCTTGACCTATACTGCTTCTTAGATACGTTTCTTCAAATAATTGGAAGTTTGATCCAGCCCTAAACACAGGACGTCCCAGCACGGGGATATCATTATTAAAAACACTTAAAGAGTCACGAATAATTTCATTATTGATTGAGAAAAACTCATGTCTCAAGCCCATAGACAAATTCAAGCGTTCGCCAATGGGTTGGTCTAATTGTATATAACCTGCAATGTTTCTTGAATTGTTTATTCCTGTACTATCCCCACCTACATATAATTCCGCATCACTAGTGGTGTATTGATGAACAACACCAGCTGTAATAGCTATATTCTTGAGCCCCAGCATCCCAAATTTTTGTACTTGTAACTCAGAATATAATACATCGGAATAATTACTTTGGTTATTGTCATTGTCATTTCTCAAGTGTTGCCATCTATTCCTTAAACTAATTCTTGCACCATTTTTGGTTAGATACTCGACAAAGGGATCAACTGTTCCAACTAATTGATTTGTTCTAGTAGCTCCTCCAGCATAACTAGAATACAAACCACCATCACTTTGTTGCCAAAGTAGTGTATTTAAAGATTCACCAATTTGCCAGTTTGTACTTAAGCCATATTTAAGTCCTGGTATAATACTCTTTCTTCTTCTAATATTTAAATTGAACCTTGCTTGTGCATTTGCTGCATATCGATTAACTGAAAGCGGATTGTATGAATTTGTAGCAGTATCAATATGAAGCCCTTCAACTGGCACATAGGTGGCGACTGGAGCATATGTAATAGTATCAATAGTATGACTAACTGTTCCAATTGTTTCATAAATCTCAAGTCCTTTAAAGCCATCATCTCCTAGGATATTCCCGCCGATAACAAGATCCCATCCGCCGAGTCTTCTGCTGTGAAGGAATCGAATATTTGATTGTTGTAAGTTGTTTTCCCAATAGACAGAGTTTGTGGATCGGGGTTTAGAGTACATGCCATGTTGAACGGTAATTCTTGATAGAGGTCTAGCATCTGGAAATCGAGTTCTAATATTTATTACGCCACTTAATGCGGCGCTTCCATAGAGTACGGAACTTGCTCCCTTGATTACCTCAATTTGTTCGAGATTTTCTAGCGGAAGGAACCCCCACGTTGGGCGTCCTGCGTCTCCGCTAAGAACAGGGAGGTCATCAACCATAACCATTACTCTTGATCCAGCTCCGTAACTAAAGCCACTTCCTGAACGGATTTGGGGTTCGCCATCTACAAGACTAACGCCTGGAGTTTGCTCAATAGCTGACTCAAGTGAAGTGGTGGCTTTATTCTCTACTAGGGCGGGCTGAAGTACTTCTAACGAAACAGTCACCTCTTCTACCTTCTGTTCAAACCTTCCAGCAGAAACGACAGCGATATCTAGAATTTTTGCTTCAGGTTTTAACGACACGTTCCAAACAGTTATTTCACCATCAACAACCTTGACAGAACGAGTAGCTACACCCATTCCGATAAAGGAACATTTTAACTCATGTGTGCCTGAAGGTAATGAAATAATGTAAGATCCATAAAAATCAGTTGCGACGGTTTCTGATCCATTAGTTATATAAGCTCCAATTACGATCTCTCCGGTCTCTTCATCAATCACTTTGCCACTAACAGATCCTTGTGCGACAGCTTCAAAACCGGCAAAAATGGCAGCACAAAGCAATAGATAGATAATATGATTCAATTTAGTCATACTCTAAGAAACTACATATTAGACGAAAACCCCATTAACGTTGAAAAGTTGTAGTTTAATATAGATAAAGATTATCTCTAAAACAGGCCTTAAAAATGAAGTTTTGAGGAATAAATGACACTTCGATTTATTCTCGAACTACTCAGTGTTCTCAGTAGAATTAACGGTTATAGATAAATCCTCGCTTGAAAGAATAGGCTCACCTTCTTGACGAGTTATGGGCTCTATACCAGACCCTTGCTTAATTAACGAAAAAGTCATGACAAGGCATGTAACTAAGATTACAACAAGTAATATTGCCGAATCGAATTTGTCTGTTTGTAGCTCTGGGTGCTTAGATCCAATCTGGAAGAATAGTAAGATTGTGATAAGACCTCTAGGCGCGATGTAAAGCAGTGATGCTGGATCGGGAAGTCGGAAAATGAGTAAGAAGAAATACCTAGATATGTATAGAATGACAGATATAACTAGACCGTAAAACAGAACTTCGACATCCATGAGAGATGAAAGCACAACGGTAGCTCCAAACATCACGAAGAAGAAGGTCCGGATTACGAATGCACTTTCTAGTGTTAGAACGTGGAAGTCGTGACGAAGGCCTTTCATTTTTTCGTCATTTAACAAACTTCCAAACCAACTTTCGCCCTCGTTGTTCTTGAAGATTTTTGGGAAGAAAATCTTGTAATTATTTAGCATCAACCCAAAAATTAAGATTAGGATTAGCGGGCTAAGGTGGAAGATTTTTTGGATAGAGTAGATCAGCATCAGAACAGCTATCGAAAGGAATAGTTTAACCGAGCTATTGATTTTTTGGAGCACGTAAACGAGTAGGTAGCTAACAACTATCGAGATAAGCAAGGTGCCCCCAAGATTTTTGCCAACAGCAATAAATATTTCTGAACTTGACTCAGCGTGTTGGTTCCCTAAAAGGATATAGAAAGCCATAATTCCCCAAATGTCAGAGAAGGTACTTTCATAAACCATAAACTCCTTTTTTTCCATACTTAGCCCGCCAACAGAAGGGATGATAATGGCACTGCTCATTATAGATAGAGGAAGAGCATATACTAGCGCAGAGAATTGTTGAATTTCCAGAATTTGTTCTAGGAATTTCGCAATTCCAACTGTACTTGCTAAAAGTATTAGCAGGGAAATGGTTGAACTTTTGATTATCAGGGGTAGTTTTTCTCTTGATAGCTCGAGGTCAAGGGCTGCCTCCAGAAGTATGAAGATTAAGCCAACTGTTCCGAGAAGCTCAAGAATGAGGCCCTCGTAAGGGATGTGATGCCAACCGATTGTGTGCATCATTTGGCGGATGCCTATACCCATACCGATAAGAACAAGAACAGATGGAATGTTTGTCCTTTTTGCAAGAAGGTTTGCGAAGTACGAAAGAATGATGATTAAGCTACCACCAATCACGATGCTATAAGCACCGAGATCCTCGAAGCTCGACAAATTGAAAACGGAATTAAGCATAGCACCAATTTATGTATACTTAGCCAAAGCCTCCTGTAAAGAGTCTCCAGAAATCATTTCCTAAGGCCAAAACCATAAGGCCTAATAAAAACGTTATTCCAATGACCTGAGCGTATTCTAAAACTTTATCAGGGGCAGACTTACCAGTCACTATTTCGTATAACAAGAACATAACGTGCCCACCATCTAGTGCAGGAATGGGCAGTAAATTCATGAAGGCTAGAATGAGGCTTAAGAAAGCAGTATTTCTCCAGAATACTAGCCAATTCCAAGATCCGTCAAAAATACTTCCGAAAGTGATAAGTGATCCGACTTGAGATGCGCCAGACTTAGTTGCTAAGAATCTTAAAGAGATTACGTATTCCTTGAGCGTGCGTGATGCTAAGTGGTATCCACTAATAATGCTTTCACCCAAGCTGTATGTGATTTCTTTCTCCTGAAAAAGGTGTAAATAGTTCGAAGCAAGAACAAAGTTAAATCCAAGCTTTCCTGAAGTATCTGTCATGGCTGGGATACTCAAAATTTCACCTTCTCTATCTACAGTAAGCAAAATGGGCTCACTCTTTTTATCAACTAATTGAGTCTTGGTCATCATCTGGTATCCAGTCTCTAAACCGTTAACTGACATGATACGGTCACCTGATTTAAGCCCTGCGAGTTCAGCGTTTGACCCCGGAAAAATTGAATCGATTACTGATGGAAACATTAGGTTGAAAGGAGACCGTATACCTTCGTCTATTAGGATTTGGCCTAACTCTTTATTTAGAGTAATGAGCTTTTCAGACCCCTCGCGCAATACAGTTGCTTCCATTACCTTTTCAGAAAAAGCCATGCGTCTTAAGTCTTGATATGTAGCAATTTCCTCGCCGTTGTACTCTATGATTTGATCTCCGCTTTGGAATCCATATTGTTCGAGACGAGGATCTATATTTATTGGATACTCATTTGGCAGGACCTTTTCGCCCCAAACCATAAGTACCATGCAGTATATCACATAACCAACGATGAGGTTCATGATAATACCGCCAAGCATAATGATTAATCTTTGCCATGCTGGCTTAGATCTGAATTCCCAAGGCTGAGGGGGCTTACTCATTTGCTCAGTATCCATGCTTTCATCTATCATTCCACTAATTTTTACATAACCTCCAAGAGGTAGCCAACCGATACCCCATTCCGTTTCCCCTATTTGCTTTTTGAAAAGCGAAAATCCTGGATTCATGAAGAGATAGAATTTTTCTACTCTTGTTTTAAAATAGCGTGCTGCTAGATAATGTCCTAGCTCGTGAAGTACCACAAGAATTGACAAACTAAGTAGAAGTTGAAGGCCTTTAATTAATGCAATCATGGTTGCAAATTTAGCTTTCCACTGCCATATGATGACAAAGGTTGTAAATATTTGGATTTTACAGAGAAGAAGTTTGCATATTGCGACTATATGAGGATTGATAGAAATACAATTTTTAAGGCTTTGTTTTGGCTTGGAGGATTAAGTCCTTTACTAGGAATTGCACTCTTAGTGATTGTTGCACGATTTGGTGATTTACCAGACACAGAGGCTCTTGCTAATCCTCGGACAGATCTTGCAACTAGAGTCTATTCTGCCGATGGTAAGGTGATGGGATCTTACTACAGAGAGAATAGGTCAGATGCAAGATATGAAGACTTACCAAAGCATCTGATAGACGCTTTAATCTCTACGGAAGATGTAAGATTTTACAACCACAATGGAGTAGATTTTTATGGATTAGCTCGTGCAATTGCCTTCATGGGAAAGAGAGGTGGAGGGTCTACAATAACACAGCAACTCGCTAAACTTCTTTTTACTGAGGAATATGAATCTACTAGTTTTTTAGAAAGAGCTCTTTTACAAAAGCCTAAAGAATGGATTATCGCCTCAAGGCTTGAAGGCCACTATACAAAGCCAGAAATCATCACGCTTTATCTCAACAGGTATGATTTTTTAAATCAAGCAGTAGGTATAAAAAGTGCAGCAAATGTATACTTTAACAAAGATGCTAATGATTTAAATGTTCAAGAGAGTGCTATGCTTGTGGGAATGCTCAAGAATAGCGCATTGTATAATCCAATACGTCGAATGGAGTTAGTTACTTCAAGGCGAAATGTTGTTTTAACTCAAATGCAAAAGTATGGTTTCCTTACACCCGAAGCAACAGACTCCCTTAAAGCACTTCCAATATCTCTTAGCTACCAAAGGGTGAGTCACGACGAGGGTTCTGCACCGTATTTTAGAGAGATTTTAAGAGCAGAGCTAAAGAAGATTTTCAATGAGAAGAATGCAGACGGAAGCTATGTAATACGCAAAAGTGACGGAACTAAATACGACATCTATAGAGATGGGTTACAAGTTCACACAACAATAGACAGCCGTATGCAGCAATATGCTGAAGCAGCAGTTTCTCGACATTTGGGCGGTGAGCTCCAAGCGTCATTTGAGCGGGACTTAAAAACTCGTCCACCTATAGATTATCCTTTCTATGAAGAAATAGATCCAGAAGCAAAACAGGCAATTATTGACGTTGCGGTAAGGGATTCAGATAGGTATAAAAAGGCCAAAGGGTCACTCTGTCCTCATTGCAACAGGCCTAAATTTTACATAAGAGGTTATCAATTTGAGGATGGGTCATACGGCCATGAGTGTAATGCCGAAAAGGGAGGATGTGGTCATACGTGGAAGGGGCTTTCGACAAAAGAACTCAATAAGAGTTTTAGAATAAAAACAAGCATGACAGTTTTCACTCATAAGGGTCCAGCAGACACTCTTATGACACCTATGGACAGTATAATTCATCGCAAGAAAACACTCCACGCAGGATTGATGTCTGTAGAACCATCATCAGGCCAGGTAAGGGCTTGGGTGGGCGGTATAGATTACAGGTTCTTCCAGTACGATAATGTCGGACAATCTCGTAGACAAGTGGGCTCTACTTTCAAGCCTTTTGTTTACGCTACAGCTTTGAGAATGGGTATGAAGCCGTGTGATGAGCTCCCTAATCAAATTACATGTATAGACCTTCCAAAAGGTTATGACCCACCACGCTGGTGTCCTGAAAACTCTTCTGAAAATTATGGTGAGATCGTGACTTTAGAATACGCATTGGCGAATTCAATGAACACTGTTACTGCTAAACTCATCAAAAACTTCGGAACAAAACGGGTAATCAAACTCGCACACGAGTTAGGAATTGAGAGCGATATCCCCAACGTACCATCTATAGCTTTGGGCGTTTCCCAATTAACATTAAAGGAATTAGTAGCTTCCAATGCAGCATTAGCAAATAGCGGTATTTATATTGAGCCAACAATTATCGTTAGGGTTGAGGATAGATACGGAAACACGATCTACGAGCCAACTCCAGTCGTACGCCAAGGCCTTGACGAGCTCACATCTTATAGAATAGTACGTATGATGAAAGGGGTAGTTGATGGAGCATGGAATGAGGAACTTCAGAAGAAAATGGGGACAGGCATAAGGCTTCGATACGATAACGAAGATCGAGAATACGACAATATAACTGCTCCAATGGCTGGTAAAACAGGAACAACCCAAAACAACACTGACGGGTGGTTTATGGGACTTACTCCGGATTTGGTTACAGGGGTTTGGGTTGGGGCGCAAGACCCAACCATAAGATTCTCAACTACAACCTTGGGCCAAGGAGCAAACACAGCGCTTCCTATTTATGGGTTTTTTATGAAAGACATTTACGCTGATTCTACACTGGGAATCTCACAGGAGGATTTTGTGAGGCCAGAGACACTGGGCGCAGACACTCTAAACTGCAAAGATCAGGTATCGCTCAAAGGACATACGTTCGATTCGGATGGTTTCGAAGACGAGGACTTGTTTGAATAAGCGAGTCTTTGGGTAATTTTGCGACATGGCAATTTCAAAAGTTGTAAATTCTGCTGAAGAGGCATGTTCTGGTGTTGTATCGGGAATGACGTTGATGCTTGGGGGTTTTGGGCTATGTGGTATTCCAGAAAACTGCATTGAGGAGCTAGTGAGATTGGGTGTGAATGAATTGACTTGTATTTCTAATAATGCAGGGGTTGATGATTTTGGACTTGGAAGATTGTTGCAAAGTCGCCAAATCGTAAAGATGATTAGTTCCTATGTTGGGGAAAATGATGAGTTCGAGCGCCAAATGCTTTCAGGAGAGCTAGAGGTAGACCTTATACCTCAAGGTTCATTGGCTGAGAGATGTCGCGCTGGTGGAGCAGGAATTCCAGCTTTCTATACACCTGCAGGCTATGGTACAGAGGTTGCAGAAGGAAAGGAAGTGAGAGAGTTCGATGGTAAACCTCATATTTTAGAATCTGCA
>MDTD01125537.1_pt1 | contig 10438 bp, 8 predicted proteins | sample 811221 | NCBI WGS metagenome assembly MDTD01 (sample SAMN05326646, study PRJNA326480) | marine metagenome | isolation source: seawater | place: Pacific Ocean: South West | collected 2011
CCCACCAGAACACCCAGGGCGCCAGCAGGGAGCGCGCGCTGCGCCTGACGGTCGCGCGGAAGTCCTTCGGGCCGGGCGCGTGCAGGAACGACAGGCAGACGAACAGAGCTAGCCCCACCGCGCCGAGGCGGCCGATCAGGCCGTCAGGGGCTGTGTGAAACCAGACGATCGAGGCGGCGCTGAAGATTCTCAGGTAGGCGCTGGCCGTGGGGTTGCCGAGGCTCGCTTTGGCGACCCGCCGTCCCGCCGCCGGCCGGGCCGCCGCATCGCCCGCTTTGGCGGGGACTTCCCCTGCTTCTGGATCAATCTGGATCTCCATCCACCCCCCTCCTCCGCACCCGGGCGAACGACGCCGCGCCCCATGACGGCGCAGAACGACGTTCGTCTCAAATGTCCGCTCAGCGTCTCCGCATAACAAGCAGGAACTTGTGAGTACGCGAATGGAGTCCGATGTCCTTTCTGGAGATCCTCAGCCCGGCTTGACGGCTTTGAACGATATCGAGCCCGCCATGGACAGATCACGCATCATCAGATCAATTTTAGGTTTGCCAACTATCCCTCTGGCAACGTTGGAAATCCTGGTGAACGACCACTCCGCCAGCGACAGGCATCCCTTGGTCATGTAGCGCCAGGGGGCCCCCACGCCACCGCGAAACCCCCAGGCCGGCACCGCGTCGGGATACTTCCAGTCCGGCCACATCATCTCCACCTGGAAGCCGGCGACCTTGAGCACGTAGAACAGGCCGGCGTGGCTCATGTGATGGAAGCTCGCCCGGTCGTGGAAGCCGTAGACGAACACGCCGGAGCCGAAGAACGTTCCGCCGGGCTTCAGCACCCGGTGCACCTCCCGGGCGAAGCTGATCGGCGAGATGACGTGCTCGAACACGGCCATGGACGCGCAGTAGTCCATGGAGTCGCTGGCGAGCGGAATGTTGTGCGCATCGCCCAGCACGTTCGGGCCGGGGCCCCGCCGGTCGATGTCCACGCCGACGTAGTGCATGCCGCGATCGCTGAACCAGCCCTCCGCCTGCCGCTCGCCACAGCCGATCTCGGCGATCCAGCAGCCCGCCGGGTCGGCAGGCACGATCGACGCCAGATAGCCGTCCAGGTGATACGGCAGCGTGGGATCGTCGAGGGGCTCCGGATAGGCCAGCCGCAGGGTGTCGAGGTCGTCCCAGGGTTCGTACCAGGGCACGTCGACGTGCAGCCGCTCGGGCGGCGCGCGCAGGTCCGGCACGCCGTCCACCAGCCCGTAGGCCTCGGTGCCGGACGGATTTTCCAGGCGGTCGCCGGCCAGGCGAAGCGGCTCGCCGGAGCGCGGGCATCGGAGTTTCGGCAGGAGTAGCGTCAGCTTCTGCTCCGCGGATTCCCGCAGGTCTGTTGACACGGCTGCCCCTTGACTGTTTCGGACGCTCGGGTTGCTGGCGTACAGAGAACGATCGACGTCCGGACTGTAGCAACCCCGATCCAGGCAAGTCCCAGGGGAAAGGCAAGAAAATTTAGCGGATCTTGTAAGCGAGCCGACGCCACCAGCCGCGCGCGCCGGAAATTCGCGACACTGGCGGGATGGGGCATCCCTCACGTTTTCCGGGAGCGAAATACCGTAATGTAACGACGATGTAAGTGGCATTGAGCTACAATGCAGGCGGTCGAAAGGGAGAACGCCTCCCTGGGATCCGGCTTTCGAACCGAACAACGCTAGAGGTTTCCCTATGCAAGGACTAGGTCGCTGTACCGCGTACGCGGTGTTCTATTCCTGCCTGATATTGCCGTCGATCGCGAGCGCGGCCGTGCCGCTGCCGCCCTGCCTCGAAGGATCGACCTGCCTGCCGACCACCGGCGCGCCCTACGATCTGTCACGCTTCAACATACCCGCGGAAACGCAGTGTTCGTGGCCGGAGGAACCGCGCACGACGACCACGGTGACCGTCGGGTCCCCGGCGGAACTGCAGGCCGCCGCGGATCGTGGCAACGTCAGGATCGTCATCGGCTGGACCGGCACCCGCAGCGGCAACGTCACGCTGGACACGTCGGACGTCGCCATCGAGATGCCCAACACGGCCACCCTCGACGGCCGCATTCAGATCGGTTCCCGGCAGCGCGACGTCGCCCGGGTGAGCTGGCGCGGCGGCAACCACCTCACGGGGCCGTTCGTGCTCGACGAGGCGGACGACGTGCTGATCTACGACTTCCACAGCACGCACGACGCGATGGGCCGCTACGACAACGTCAACGACATGCGTTGCTCGCCCGGCGGATGCAACCGCGCGGCGTTCGTGTCCTCGACCTTCGCCGGTATCAACCCCGACTCCCGGGACAGCTACACGTTCTACACCGAAGCGAATCCGACGCCCAGCCAGTGCATGATTCTCGCGAACGTGCTCGCCGAGCAGGCGCCCGGCGGCAGCCACGTCAGCCGGATCCAGGGCGTCCGCCAGATCATCGTCGTCGACTCGGCGTTCGTGAATCCGGACGAGGGCGGCACCGCATTCCGTTTCCATCGCTCGGTGACCAACGCATTCGTGGCGGACACGCACATCCGCGGGCGGATCAAGCTGGATTCCATCGACGCCGGCGAAACGGTGAGCGTGCTCAACGGCGTGTTCGACAACGTCACGTCCTACAACACCGTGCACAACCTGTTCGCCGTCCAGTCGCCCATGCCGAACACCGGCGTGGTCCGGAACTCTCTGGTCTACTCGACCTACGGGGGTGGTGGAACGCCGGCGGGCATCAGTCCGCTCGCGAACGGCGGCGGCAACGAGCTGATCCAGTGGGATGGACGATCCTTCCCCATGCCGGATTCGGACGGCGTGGTGCCGAACATGAGCACCATTGGCGCCATCCGCTAGCACGCACCCGGAGGCCCCGGGCCTCCGGGTCGGGACCCGTCAGTCGAGTTCGAAGGCGTTCTTGTAGTCGATGCTCAACGACGGGTCCTGATCCTGCTTGCGCAGCAGGCAGTTGCCCACCACCAGCACGTCCATCTCCGTACCCATGAAGCACCGGAAGGCATCCTCCGGCGTGCACACGATCGGTTCGCCACGCACGTTGAACGACGTGTTGACCACCATCGGAGTCCCGGTGAGCTGCCCCACCCGGTCGATGAGGGCGTGGTATTTCTCGTTGGTCTCCCGGTGCACCGTCTGGATGCGGGCGGAATAATCGACGTGAGTGACCGCAGGAATGCTCGAGCGGACCACGTTCAGCTTGTCGATGCCGAACAGCGCCTTCTGGGTGTCGTCCATCGGCACCCGCTGGCACGGCTTCACGTCGTGAACCAGCAGCATGTACGGGCTGTCGCCATCGAAGTCGAACCAGTCTGAGACGGACTCCCGCAGCACCGACGGCGCGAACGGCCGGAAGCTCTCGCGGTACTTGATCTTGAGGTTGATCTGCTTCTGGGCCGAGGTCGAGGCGGCATTGCCCAGGATCGAACGATTGCCGAGCGCTCTGGGACCGAACTCCATGCGGCCCTGCATCCAGCCCACCACCTGATCGTCGGCGATGGCCCGGGCCGCCTGATCGACGACGGCGTCATCGTCCAGCACCTCGAAGCGGGCGCCGAGCGCGCTCAGCCGCGCTTCGCAGTCCTGCTGCTCGTACTCGGGGCCGAGATAGCTTCCGAGCATTTCGTCCTGGGCACCGGACAGGCGGCGCGGCTTGCCCAGATGCAGGTGATGCGCCGCCAGGGCCGCGCCCAGCGAGCCGCCGGCGTCGCCGCTGGCGGGCTGCACCCAGACGTTGTCGAACCGGCCTTCGCGCTGGACCCTGCCGTTGGCGACGCAGTTCAGCGCAACGCCGCCGGCCAGGCACAGGTTCGGGCAGTCGTACTCCTCCGCCAGCGAGTTGACGAGCCGGAGCACGACCTCCTCCGTCACCTGCTGAATGGAGGCCGCGACGTCCATGTGGAACTGGGTGAGTTCGGCCTCCGACCCCCGGGGCGGCTGACCGAACAGGTCCGCGAACCGGTCGTTGGTCATCGTCAGGCCGGTGCAGTAGTTGAAGTAGGACTGATCCAGCCAGAACGAACCGTCCTCCTTGACGTCGATCAGCTTGTCGTAGATGAGGTCCACATAGCGGGGTTCGCCGTAAGGCGCGAGCCCCATGAGCTTGTACTCGCCGGAGTTCACCTTGAAACCGGTGTAGTAGGTGAACGCCGAATAGAGCAGCCCGAGCGAATGGGGGAAGTGAATCTCCTTCTGGACCTCGAGCTTTTCGCCCCGGCCGATGGCGACGGAAGTGGTCGCCCACTCCCCGACCCCGTCCATCGTCAGAACCACGGCTTCCTCGAACGGCGACGGGAAGAACGCGGACGCGGCGTGACTCAGATGATGCTCGGAGAACAGCAGCTTCTCGGACCAGTCGACGTCCTTGCGGAAGTTCTTGAACTCGCGGATCAGCAGGTCCTTCTGGAACAGCTTCTCCCGCAGCCATACCGGTACGGCGACGCTGAAGGACCGGAACCCCCTGGGGGCGAAGGCCAGATAGGTCTCCAGCAGGCGTTCGAACTTCAGGAACGGCTTGTCGTAGAACGCCACGTGATCAACGTCGGCCATCTCACAGCCGGCCGCCTCGAGACAGTACTCGATGGCGTGCACGGGAAAGCTGCTGTCGTGCTTCTTCCTGGTGAAGCGCTCTTCCTGGGCAGCGGCGACGATCCGGCCGTCCTGCAGGAGCGTCGCGGCGCTGTCGTGATAAAAGGCGGAGACACCAAGGATGTACACGGACGGCAGCCTCCGACCTAGAACAGCGTGTAGATGAACGGGGCGACCGCCGACCCCTGGGTCAGCACGACGAGACCACCGAACAGCGCGAGAACGATCAGGATCGGCGCCAGCCAGAATTTCTTTCTGACGCGCATGAACTTCCAGAGCTCGGCAACGAATGACATGGCAGGTCCTCGACTAGAACTGGTCTTTCAGGGATTCCGGGGGCGGACCCGGCGGGTCCCGCCGGATCCAGTAGGACGACTTCGTCGGCGCCCGCTTCAGCAGCAGCAGGTCCTTGCCCATGGCGCGGACCACGAGTCCCGTGGGCAGCACGGCGACCACGAAGACCAGCAGCATCACGATGGGGGGGACCACGCGCCCGAGCAGCAGGCCCAGCTTCATCCAGGCGACGTTGAGCGGGTGCAGCATCGACGGCCGCACCAGGGCGAAGGCGACGAGCAGCAGGCCCGGCGTCAGGAACCAGGGCGCCAGCGTGGACGCCTTGAACAGTTGATAGCCGCCGATGGCCGCCAGAATGCCGCCCACGATGAAGCCGAAGCTCCGATCGCTGCCCGGCTCGACCGCGTGCTCGCGGGTTATGGGTTCGTGTCCAGCCATTGGCGTCAAGACCTGTAAGGGACAGCGAGCCTAGGTCGGCCGGTAAAACCGGACAAGCACGATTTTGTATGGTCGCGTTAGTGAATTTCCGACTGGATGGCCGCCAGCCGGGAAGGCTCGGGCAGCGCTTCCGCCAGGCTGCTTTCCAGGATCCAGCGGTAGATGCCGTCCGCCAGCAGCCGGTAGCCCCGCTCGTTGTAATGGGACCGGCCACCGCAGGTGACGAACAGTTCGCACACGTCGCTGCCGGCGAGATGATCCAGCATGTAGGTGGCGATGTCCGGGCCCGGCAGGTCCTCCTGCTGGAGCCAGGCGCGCAGGCTCTCATAGGCAGGCAAGTTGCCTTGCTGAAACGCCCTCAGGTCCTTCTCGTCGGGAATCAGCACGATCAGCGGCTGCTGGCCCCGGGAGCGCGCCACAGTCGCGAACTCCAGCATGATCGCTTCCGTCGTCGCCAGCGCCTCCGACGGATGGGACGGGTCGTAGAAGGCCGCGTAGGATGGCACGCCGCGCAGCCGGGCGACGACCCGGAAGTGGAAAATGGCGCCGATCATGGCCCGGGTGTACGGGAAGTCCGCGTTGACCGGCCCGCCAAGCCGGCCCGGCACGAAGTATTCGTAGGGCAGCAGCTCGGCCGCCCGGTCGTTCACCGTCGGATATTCCTCCGGCGTCAGCGTGGGGATCGGCACCAGTGTCAGACCGTCCGTGTCGTCGACGCGGAACCGGGGCTTGAACCCGAACCGTGCGCCGGAGGTGAGATCCCGGAGCTGGTTCACGTTGCGCATGATGTTGTCGGAGTAGTGCCCGAGTATCACGATCGGCGCCGGATCGACGATGCGGTCCCGGTAGCGCAGCAGCGCCTGGTCCGTGCCGTACCCGCCCACGCCGTAGTTCGCGACCCGGCAGCCCAGCATGTCCGACAGGACGTTGCCGTAGGCGTGCTCGGCGGTAACCTCCTCGCCCCAGGTGAAGGAGTCGCCGAAGGTCGCCACGCAGGACGGCACGGACGGATCGGGAAACGTCGGGGTGACCCGCGAGCCGGCGCTGTCGAAGCCGCGCTCGGTCATGCCCTCCGGGGCCGGCCAGCCCAGCAGCGGATCGCGGCTCGCCAGGTATTCGACGTATCCCCGGTCGTCCGGCGGTTCCAGGATGATCCGCTGGGACACCAGAAATCCCGTGGCCAGGAACGAAGCCAGCTCGACGATGCCGAGCACGAACGCGGCCACGATGGCGTATTGAATCCCGGTCTTCATGCTCTCCCCAGCTCGTCGAGTCCCAGGCTGCCGCTGCCCCCTCGGGCGGCCTCGATCCGGACCCTGCGGGGCTCCGGACCGGCCCCCATTCTAGCCTGCCGGCGGGCCGGCGGATGTGCCGGGCCCGTGTGCCACGGGGCTAAATTGTGAGTCGTTCGTACCCCGCCGGGGGCTGCGGAGGGGTTCGGGCGGGGCGTCACCGTGTGGATACAACTTCACGACACGCCACTCCGCCAGGGGAGCGAGAATGCCGGCGTCTGTGTGAGCTGGACCCCTGATGCCCATCCGTGACCGAATCCGGTCTGTACGACTGTCCCCGCTGACGATCGCGATCCTGCTGGTGGTGGCCATCGGCCTGTCGGGCCTCGCCTTCCTGGCCGGCTTCGAGGTGTCCCAGCGGGACGTCTTCCCTGCCCGGCTGATCGTCGAGCTGAAGACCGCCGTCAAGAAGCTCGTCAGCGGCGACGTCGAGGTCGCCGTCGTGGAGCGGCGGCGTCTCGAGACCGCGACGCTGAACCTCGACCTGGTCAAGGTGCGAGTGCCCATCGACGACCCCGGCGCGGGCGGCGCGCTGACCTCTGTCGGGCCAGAGCTACTGCTGATGAGCCGCTTCGGCGATCTGTTCCTGATCCGTGACGATCTGCCGGTCCGGCTCGACATCGAGCTACCCGACAACGGCTTCGAGGCCTATGCCGCCCTGGCGGAACAGGAGGCCGGGGAATTCACCCACAATCCCGACTCGATCCGCTTCAACGACGTGCTGTTCGCGCCGGGCGACGAAGCCGGCGCGCTGGTGGTCAGCTACACGGAGTGGCACCCGGACGATGCCTGCTATACCACCACGGTGGCGCAGCTTCCCGTCCCCCCGGGCACGACCGCGATCGACACGGTGACCGCGACGGCATCGGACTGGCAGGTCGTGTACCGCACCAGCCCCTGCCTGCCGCTCAAGTCCATGATGCGCGCCATCGAAGGGCACATGGCGGGCGGCCGCATGGCGTTCGCCGGAGACGGCCGGGTCTACCTGGGCAGCGGCGACTACCACTGGGACGGCGTGTATGCGCCCGAGGCGCTCGCTCAGCGGGAAGACAACGATTACGGCAAGGTGCTGCTCGTCGATCTCCGCACCGGGACCGCCAGTCACGTGTCACGGGGTCAGCGCAACCTGCAGGGCGTCACGCTGGCTTCCGACGGCCGCCTCTGGACCACGGAGCACGGGCCGCGCGGCGGCGACGAGTTGAACCTGGTCGAACAGGGCGGCAACTACGGCTGGCCGCTGGCCACCCTGGGGACCCGCTACAACCGGTTGCCCTGGCCGGGCGCCGACTATGGCCGGCACACGGCCTTCCGCGGACCGGTCTATGCGTGGGTGCCTTCCATCGGGGTGTCCAACCTCCTCGAGGTCCGCGGCTTCGATCCGAGCTGGGACGGCGACCTGCTGGTGGCATCGCTGCGGGGGCAGAGCCTGTTCCGGCTGAGGCTGGTGGACGACCATGTGCAGTTCGCCGAGCAGATCGTCATCGGAGAGCGGATCCGCTACGTCCAGGAGCACACCGACGGACGACTGGTGCTGTGGACCGACAGCGAGCACCTGGTGTTCCTGTCGCGCGACGACTCAACGCCGACCGCCGCCTACATCGAGCAGACCATCGACGCCATGGCCCTGACACCGCCCCGGGCGACTCAGCTCAGGGAAGCCGTGATGGCGTGCCAGGAGTGTCATTCCTTCGACCAGGCCGGCGCCGACGGCGCGCCGACCCTGGCCAGCGTGCACGGCCGGCCGATCGCCGCCACGGACTTCGCGTTCTACTCCGCGGCCCTGCGTGCCCAGCGGGGCGACTGGGACTCGAAGCGCCTCGAAGCCTACCTGGCCGACCCCCAGGCGGCCGTGCCCGGCACCAGCATGCCGCGCCCCAACCTGCCGGAGCAGACGTTGACCGATCTGGTGGAACTGCTCGAGGCGTTGAGCGCGGCGGAGTGATCGGCACCGGCTCGGGGCGGACGCGACCGAGTCAGCCCGCCCGGTGCCGGAACCGCCACCGCCGCAGCAGCGCGCCAGCCAGCAGCAACCCGGCCGCCAGGCCGGCCGCGGTCAGGGTCAGCCGCCAACGCGCGTCCGCCGCGGGCGCGGCCAGCGAATAGGCGGGCTGAGGAACGGCCAGCAGACGGGCGAGGCGGTGCAGCGGCGCGTAGCGGTCCGCGGTGCCCCAGAGATAGGTCAGCGTGGCTTCCGGCGGAACGAACAGCTGAACCAGATCGAACACCAACGCCGGATCCCGCGTTCGGCCGTCCGCCGGACCCGGCAGCACGACCGGCTGCAGGCCGTCCCAGTTCCCCGTCGCGGACCGATGCAGCACGTCGAGACCGTTCAGCACACGGCCCTGGCGGTCGGCGAGCAGCCCGACGTGAAGCTGCAGGTCGACGTAGGCCCAGCCCCCCTGCTCCGGCAGATAGCTCTCGGCGAAGGCGTGGGCCGCCACCGGCAGGCCGTCGAACGTCCGGCCCACGTCGACGAGCCTGGTCGGCACGCCGGCGACGTTGGCGAAGAAGGCGAAGATTTCCGCATGATTGGCGCAGTAGACCTCGGAGCGTCCGGCCAGCGCTTCCTGGAACTGACCGAACCCGCTGAGCCGGCGCATGGCCGGCGACGGCTGCCCGCGGTGGGGATACAGCGCGCGATGCAGATACCCGGCGATGGCGACGACCCGGTCCCGGGCGGAATCGCCCGGCTTCACCCCCATCTCCCGCAGCAGGCGCTCCGCTTCGGCCACTTCCGCCGGGTCCAGCTCGGCAGGTTCGATCACGAAGTCGCCGGTAGCGAACGGCAGGTCCCGGGCGAGCGGCAGTGACAGATTGTTCACCAGGGGCTCGGGGACGTCGTCACCGGAGATGGTCGACAGGGTCAGCCGTTCACCCGCGCCCGAAAGGGCCTCGTAGCGTTCGGCGCCGGGCCGCAGCGGCAGCCGCAGGCTGCCCGGCGTCCCGGGAACGGCCCCGGCATCCCGCGTGTCTCCGGCCAGCGTCCAGTCCGGCGCCACGCCCCCTTCGATCCGCAGCGTGAGCGCGCCGTCGCCGACGGCGAGACCGGTCACGCGGGCGCGGTCCGCCATGGCCTGCAGGTCCTGGTAGCCGTGAAAGACGACGTCGTAGCCGGCCTCCCGGTGGATGGTCATCCATGCCGCCGGTCCGAGGCTGCCCAGAATCAACACCAGCAGCGCCAGCTCCACCCGATATGTCATGTGAGTCCGGCCCTCCTCGGCTCAGACATGCCCCTTGGGAACGGTCGCGAACCGTGCCTTCAGCTTGAGGAACGGCATCTCGAACAGCCGGAAGCTCAGCTCCGACACCACGATGGCGATGAAACCGCCCAGCAGGAACGGCGCCAGGTCGAAGTGCACGCCGACGCGCTGAAGCAGCTTCTCGGCGACCACGATGGAGTGGATGTGATAGAGATAGATGCCGTAGCTGATCACGCCGATGCGCGCCACCGGCGCAAGCTGCAGCAGCGGCATGACGACGTGGCGCTCCTGGGCCACGCAGCTCGCCACCAGCCCGGCCATGAGCACGTGGATGCTCAGCCGGTGGATACCGGCGATCTCGTCGTTGGGAATCGCCACCACCACCCCCAGCGCCAGCAGCCAGAACAGCGGCGCCAGGCGGCCGCACACCAGCGGCCCCAGGCGAACGAAGCTGGCGCGGTCGTGCAGCAGGTGCGCGACGCAGACGCCGAGCAGGATCGGCGTGAAGGTGGCCTGCACCATCGACAGCTCGCCGAGCCGCGGCGCGTTCAGCGCCGAAGCGATCACGTCCCGGGTCGCCGGGAAGTTGAAGAGCTGATTGACGATTTCTTCACCA
>MDTD01158063.1_pt1 | contig 10437 bp, 12 predicted proteins | sample 811221 | NCBI WGS metagenome assembly MDTD01 (sample SAMN05326646, study PRJNA326480) | marine metagenome | isolation source: seawater | place: Pacific Ocean: South West | collected 2011
GGCCTGATTTTCGGTCTTGACGTGCGTAGCCATAATACGGAATGACTGCAGTGATCCGGCGCGCCGATCCACGGCGCAGCGCATCTAACGCTACTAACAATTCCATAACATTATCATTTGCCGGGAAACAGGTTGATTGCACAACAAAAACATCTTCGCCGCGGACGTTCTCACCAATTTCGACAAAGACCTCCATATCGGCGAACCGTTTAACATCGGCTTTAATGAGAGAGGAGTCTAAATAGGTGGCAATAGCCTCTGCTAAGGAGCGATTACTATTGCAGGATAAAATTTTCATGTGTCAAAAGCCTATTTGGGATGACAACAAATTTCTCGAAACTTGCTATAGCAATCAGCGCTTATGGGAGCAAGAAAATATGCCGGAATCTTCTTAAAAAATGGAGAGGCCGGTCTAGGAAATTATGCAAGATGCCAGCATGGCAAGAAACATCAGCCCAAGGAAAATATAAAGATGCGGCATGAAAGCTGTCCCTTTATGAAGGTTTTAACTGCCAACTTCCGACAGCATACCAATAACTGAAATTTGGCGTCCGGAGTCAGGTAAAGCCGCGTGTGTCGTTTGCCGATAGGAGAATAAACCTGATGATTCGCCATACGTATCAATGCCAAGATTATGAATCTGATCAAGGCCGGCTGCCCGAAGGCACATTTCAACAAAGCCTGGGAGATCAAACCGATGCTTTCCAGCCTCATCAGACATGAAGAGACCTGTGGCATTCGGGTGGGCCCTAAGGACAAGATGGCGCAAATCATCGCCAACTTGATAATTTGCTTGTTGGATTGCGGGGCCGATCACAGCCTTGATTTGTTGGGGAACTGCACCACTATCTAACATCTTTGCGATGGTTGCTTCAAGAATGCCACAAATGGCACCGCGCCATCCAGCATGCGCTGCGCCTACCAATCCGGCAGATGGGGCGGCGAACAGCACTGGTACGCAGTCAGCGGTTAATATGGCAAGAGCGTGATTGGCCGTCTTGGTAACCATTGCATCAGCTTCTGGGCGTGCTGCGGTGTCAGCATCACTTGCTTTGTCGATAAAAATGCAGTCTGGTGAATGGGTCTGACGAAGGCCGAACATCTTGTCGGGTGCAAAGCCAAGTTTGACGGCAACCCGCCGTCGATTCTCGGAAATGAGATCCGGATCATCATGTGATCCAAGCCCGCAGTTAAGACTTTTATAAACGCCGGTACTAACACCACCTTTTGCTCCAAAAAACCCATGCCTAATTTGCAGGCCAGCATCTGTTGTACAATGAAGCTCTGGGTGTTGCCAGAATGGTATAGTGGCAGATTTAGCTTTGATTTCAGAGGCAAATTTGGCAGTGCTCATGATGTGGTGGCTCCTATGCCGCTGCTGATAAACCCAGGCGGTGATCCAGTGCCCGGCGGTAGCATTAACGCAACCTTAAACGCCGATCCCATTTGCTGATTGCTTAAGAGCCTGTCAACAGCGGCAAACAATTTGCGGCGGGTTATTGCGTCTGCTCGTTTCGCCGCCGCTTCACAGCGCTGGATGATGCCGACATTGCGCAGAAATTCGCCTTGGGTAATTGGTCCAACAAGACGCGCACCACCCGACTTTGTGGCACGGCGTATCGCACTGAAATCAACCCAATGTGATAAATCGGTTTCGCCTGGTCGATAAAATACATCAACTGGTTGATGATTGGCAACCGCCTGAAGGCTGTCGCCGCTCTGCCCGTCACGCCCATAGTCAATTATTAGACATGCTCCACCATAGGCCGCGAGGTGAGAAGCCATTTTGCTCGCGTAGGTGTCGGCTAAAGGACAATATTCGACAATCGTGCCATCAACTATCTTGTTTTTCGTGGACTGATTTCGACCATTGATTTGCGACATATCCAATCCCCAGACCCGTATCTCGTCAGGGCGGAGATTTGGCCCTTCAATAAATCCAAGTTGCCCGTCATTAAAACCAACAAGTCGATGTCGCCAAACGCCGTCAGCGTTATCTCGGTTCTGTCGCCAGATGGCTTGCGCTACGGGCAGGGCATCAAAAAATTCATTAGCAATAGAAAAGATTGGCTGGGCTGGCAGATGATCGAGATCATTATGGAAGAAAAGAGCAGCATCAGAAAGGCGTTCTCGCTGGACGCGACGCAGAGTAGGGCTTCCTTCTAGCAGATGAAGGGGCGCTTTACTCAGGGACGGCATAACCCGTTGCCAAACATGTCGCATATCTCTAAGCAGGCTTCCGCGCCCCGGACCAAATTCAAAAATAGCTGGATTACAAATCTCAGATAATTCGGCAATATGGGCAATGTAAAGTCCGCACATTTCGCCGAATAGACCAGTAATTTCGGGTGCGGTGGTAAAATCGCCAGCCATCCCAAACGGATCTCTTGTGTGATAATATCCATAATCGGGATCACTGAGAGATTGGCTAATGTAGCTGGGAAGTGATAAAGGCCCACTTTTATGAATGGTAGCGGCTATCTTATCAAATAGTGTCATGTCGGCGTCGTTATGATTTGCCATAGCTTTGCCTATCACGCCAAGTCTGGCGGAGCAAATAAAGTCCGACGACCATCATTGGGAATGACAAGAGTTGTCCCATGCTAAATAAGTTGCCAAATAAGCCAATATGGGCATCAGGTTGTCGTACAAATTCTACAAAGAACCTTACCAAGCCATAGCCGAACAGAAACACACCTGTTAGCCTTCCCGATGCATTCAGCCAATCACGCCGCCAAAATAAAAACATTAAAATACCTAGTAAAAGTCCCTCAAGGCCCGCTTCATAAAGTTGACTTGGATGGCGTGGCTGGCCATCGCTGTGCGGAAAGATCATGGCCCATGGTACATCGGTTATGCGGCCATATAACTCGCCGTTGATGAAATTTGACAAACGTCCGAAGAACAGTCCAATCGGAGTTACCATCGCAACCCTGTCACACACTGCCAGAAATGGCAATCCTTGACGCTGCGTCATCACGAATATTGCAAACCCCACGCCGAACAGGGCGCCATGGAATGACATGCCTCCCTCCCACAGCCGAATGATTGATAGGGGGTGAGCCAAATAAAAACTCGGGTTATAGAACAACACGTAGCCAAGGCGCCCTCCAAGGATGATTCCAATCAAAAGGTAATTAAAAAGGCGGTCGGTCTGATCCGGAGCCATGAGCGCGCCTGATGACCGTGCTTCGCGACGCAGAATATAAATACCAATCAACAAGCCGGCGATATAAGCAAGTGCATACCAGCGGATGCCGAAACTGCCAAATTGAATGGCAAAAATGTTGAACTCAGGGAGAGTTATGGCACTATCCAGAATTTCAACAGGTACCGGCTTTATGATCATGGTATATCTCTCGTTTATGAATTTGGCCGCTATTTGTCTTGGTGGTTGGTTTGGTCGACTGGTCTTTTCGAAACCAGTGGCAATCTGACGTTTGGGTCGGTGTTTTGAGCCCTGCCACCTTTATCCCTCAATTTGTTTTGTTCTCGACCCTTTCATCCCTTACTCTAGCCGTATTGTTTGTGATAAGAAACACATGTGAAAAGAAAAGAAGTGGTAACTTCTTATATTTAGTTGTAGGCCAAAACGTGAAAACCAGTCGGTGCAAGAAATTACATACAAAGTTATTATGTTAAAAGAGTTAAGGAGACAAATCATGGCGTCGCGTTCAAATTTTATGGCAGACCTTACACAAATGGCAAATGGAGCTGCATCTGCATTTGGCAGTGTGCGAGAAGAGATAGACAGTCTTGTCCGTCAGCGAATGGAACGAACCCTCAACGCTCGAGGGTTAGTGACGCGGGAAGAATTTGATGCCTTACGCACACGTCATGAGGCATTGGCAGCACGGCTTGCGCTTCTCGAATCAGTTTGCCAATCCGCGACCGAGTCGCCGGCAAGTACAACGGTAAAGGTCAAACCAACAAAAAAACTTAAGGTCACTCCAAAAAAGAGTAGAAAATAAAAAGGTTGATTATAGTAGCTGCGAATCAGCAGAAAAAGCCAGAAAACACTACCTGATGTGTGCATGGGAAGACAGAGGCACAAAATATTGTTTTAATTTAGATTGATCGTGCGTTCCAAATTTGGCATTTTGGTTTGATAAACTGGCATTCAACCCGAAGCCACTTTTTTGGAATGAGCTGACATGGCAACGAGCCAAAATCATCACGAAATTCTACTAGGTGATCCGATCGAGTTGGTTACAAGATTCGTGACCAATCAAGATTGGTTGCTACAAAGACGCGGTGAAAATGCAGTGTTGGCGGAGGTGCCGGGGAAATGGTGCGATTATCAGCTTGCGGTCACATGGCAGCACGATGAAGAAGCGATGCAGGTGACGTGTCGGATTGATGTAAAGTTTGATGAGAGCCGAGTCAGCGAAATTGCGTTGCTGGCAGCATTGTTGAATCAGCAGATTTTTATGGGCCATTTAAATATTGATATCGGCACTCGGGAGTTGGAGTTGCGGCACACATTGCCGCTGCGTGGGGCTGGCGGGGCCACACCCGAGCAAATCGAAGATGTCGTTGATATAATGTTAGGGGAATGCGAGTACTGCTTCCCAGCAATTTATCGGGTGGCGCAAGACCAGATAACGGCAAACCAAGCGGCAGCGGTTTCTCTTTTTACCACTGAGGGTGAGGCCTAAATTCTATGGCAATCCATAAGATCACGTTGATTGGGTGCGGCAAAATGGGTGGCGCGATGCTGGAAGGTTGGCTTGCCGATACCTCGCTTGACGCCGAATTCACAATTATTGAGCCTGACCATACGCATCTAAGCTGGACTAGTGATGAACCCCGCGTATCACTGTATAAAGATTGCGCTTCCGCTATCGCGAATAATGCGCCAGCGAGTTCGATGATCGTCCTCGCCGTAAAGCCACAGATGATGGATGAAGCATTAGCCGCTGTCGGTCAATTGAATAATACCGGCAGTGCCTTTCTATCGATTGCGGCAGGGATTTCAACAAACTGGTTGAAACAACGCCTTGGTTCGGATGCTGTGGTGCTGCGCGCAATGCCGAATACACCGGCCGCAATCGGCAAGGGGATCACCGCACTATATGCCGATGTGCAAGATGCTATTTGTGATTTGGCGCGCCAGCTGTTAATGGCGGTTGGTGATGTGGTGCGTCTTGATGATGAAGGCTTGATGGACGCAGTAACAGCAGTATCTGGATCTGGCCCAGCTTATTTGTTTTTACTAGCTGAAACTATGAGCGCGGCCGGTGTAAAAGCAGGTCTTCCTGAACTTTTAGCAAAAGAGCTTGCGAAGGCAACTGTTTGTGGTGCGGGTGCTCTAATGGCAGCCGTCGATAAGCCGCCCGCAACTTTGCGGGAAAATGTAACAAGCAAGGGTGGCACCACTGCGGCGGCATTATCAGTTTTGATGGCTGATGACGGGCTACCCCAATTGATGGAAAAAGCGGTGGATGCGGCCAAGAGGCGATCAATAGAGCTGGGTGGCTGACCAGATGGACTGGAACTGTGCTTCATAATTAAAATGAGGCACGCAAACATTGTTGAGGAAAAATAAAACTTCTGTGACTCGGGCTGACGCTTTTTATGCTAACGTCACTTTGCGTTCTTTACAACACATCGGCAGTTGATCGTAAGTTGTACTTCGTGGTGACATCATAAAAGGGGGCTTTTGATGCTTCAGGATAAGACTGTACCAAAAACAAATTTTGACAAAGTTGCCGCGCTCGGCGATGCGGCTTGGTCTCTTTTGGCAAATCGTCCGATAAATCAGATAGACTTTGATGCGGTTGCCGACATGGCGCTTGTCGATCGTGGGCTCGCGGTAGCGCTTACTGGCAGTGTTCAGAATCTTATTCTGGCAAAAATGACCGAACTGGATAACCGGTCGGTCTTTGAGACCTATGAAGATATACAAGACGCTATTGAGGTGTCTGTTCGTGAAAAAATCATTGAAGGTCTTTTGCATCGCTTCGAAGTCTATTCGCCTTATCGCGATCAAATTAATCATTTGAACCAGTCTCTCCGCAGCAACCCTGAACTGGCTTTGCGGTTGTTTGATGGTTTAGAGGCGGTGATACGTCGGATTTTGGTTATTGCAGGCGATCCGGCGCTTGGGGTGAGAGGTTTCGCTCGGGTAAAAGGGGTTATTGGTGTTTTTTTGGCAACGGCGCGTGTCTGGATGAAAGATGACAGCAAAGATTTGGCAGCAACAATGAAAGCGCTTGACCAGCGCATGGCCCAAGCTGAAGAATGGGGCATCAGCCTCCGTTTATTAGACGTTGGGTGTTCATATGACGGCTTTAACGATCGAGTAAAAGATGGTAATGGTCGCGACGAAGTAACTTCTAGCCGTTATGGGGTGGGTAATGACTGAAGCGTCATTTGACGATTTTCTCAAGTTGGATATTCGCTGTGGTACTATCATTGAGGCATTGGCATTTCCCGAAGCCCGAAAACCAGCGGTGAAGCTGGAAATTGATTTTGGAATGCCGATTGGACGACGCAAATCGTCAGCGCAGATTACTGCTCATTATACCCCTCAAACGCTGGTGGGAAAAACGGTAATGGCGGTAGTAAACTTTCCACCACGCCAGATTGGGCCATTCATGTCTGAGGTCTTAACCCTTGGGGTGTCGGATGCGGAGGGCGAGGTGGTGCTTGTTGTTCCAGACAAGCCGGTTCCCAATGGCGGTAAGTTGTTTTAACTGCCCGATCGAACTGCATATACTAAATTGGTAATTTTACCAAAACGCGAAGCCCGCCAAGTGGCGAGTCACCGAGAGTTAGCTCGCCGCCATGACTCAGGATGATATCACTGGTAATCGACAGGCCAAGGCCAGTGCCTCCAGTGCGTCTGTTTCGTGATTCCTCGAGACGTATAAAGGGCCGAATTGCGTCAGCGCGTCGTTCCTCCGGAATGCCGGCACCATCATCGTCAAACGTGACAATTACTTCATCATTCCGCATCTGAATTCGGACAATGGTTTTTGACGAATAACGTATGGCATTTGAAATAATGTTGGAGAAAGCTCGTTGGATAGCGTTGCGGCGCATTGGAAAGGCTGGAATTTCATCTTTTACAGGCGATAAGTTTATATCAAATTTATGACTTTTTCGGGCTTGAGAAACAAGCCGTTTTACCACGACTTCGATGGCCATGTCTTGCGGGGTCTCGTCACCTTCACCAGCGGCAAAGGCAATATAACCATCAATCATTTCTTCTAACTCAATGATGTCATTACTGATTGCTTTGGTATCAGCATTTTCTTTCATCAAAGCCAACTGGAGACGAATGCGAGTAAGCGGCGTGCGTAAGTCATGGCTGACCCCGGCAAGCATTTCAGTGCGCTCATTCAATTGCCGCATGATCCGGTATCGCATTGCCTGAAAAGCCCGCCCAGCGAGACGGACCTCACGTGCACCCTCTAGTCGATAATCAGGTGATGTACGCCCGAGCCCCAGTTGTCTGGCTGCATTGGCCAAACGATGAATTGGCCGCACCTGGCCGCGCAGAAATAACAGGGCAATCGCGAATAGGATAATTGAGCTTCCGACTGTCCAGCCGATAAAGGTCCAGCTGGTTGAACTGAAAATACGCTTGCGGCCAGCATAAATCCTCAGCACACCATTTTTCATTTGCAGGTCGATGAGGATTAAATTTGGATCACTGCGGGTATCAAGGCGCCATGGCTGCTTCACTTGGCGCTTCAATTCCCGACGCAACATGGTCTCGGCGTAGGTCTCAGACGCACCAGCAAGGTTTGTCGGTAGCAGGGAGTCTTTTTGAAACTGAATGGGGAAATTAAAATATTGCCAGCCCTTTGCCGTGATGTCTTCAATGTCTGCCTCATTTGGATGCGGGTTAATGCTATCTGCTAGCAGTGCTACTTCGCCAGCAAGATTTTGTGCCATGTGACGGGTAACCGTATCCCAGTGCCGTTCGTAAAAAATAAAAACAGTAATGACTTGCACAAAGATCATGGGAACAAGGATGATTGATAACATTCGCCCAAATAGGGTTTTTGGAAGAAATTCACGCAGTTGCATAATACAGTCCGCCTAACGGATAGGTGCGGTTGTGTCGGTGCGCAGGACCCAGCCACGGTTCCGCACAGTTTGCAAATAAACTGGATGGCGAGGATTTGGCTCGAGCTTCCGGCGCAACCTTGCAACGGCAACATCGATTGAACGCCCTTCCATGCGTCCCTCTAATGCCGCCCCAAGATCATCACGTGACAGAATTTCGTTGGGTCTCTTGCCAAAGCTGGTAAGCAGTTGCTGCTCAGCGGTAGTAATGTGAATGCGCGACCCCAATTCTAAGAGCATGCCGGTATTTGGGTTGAAATCAAATGGTCCAAATGTAATTTTTCCGGTATCGAGGCCGTTGGGCCGGTTTCGCTGCAGAATTCGCTTAATCCGAAGTACTAGTTCTCGCGGTTCGAATGGTTTCGAAATGTAATCATCAGCCCCAGCTTCTAATCCTTCGATGCGGTTTTCGGTATCAGACATGGCTGTCAGAAATAATGCAGGCACGGCATTATCTTTGCGAATATTGGTTAGAAATTCGAGCCCAGTTTCGCCAGGCATCATGATGTCTACAACCAAAAGGTCAAAGGCAATGCCGGCTAGAATTTTTCGTGCTTCACTGGCATTGCTCGCATCGGTGACACGAAAACCGCTTTCTTCTAAAAAACGGCGAAGCAGGACTCGAAGACGTTCATCATCATCGATGACAAGGATGTGATGCTCCGACATAGAAACCCTCTCATTTGTTTACGGTACAACGCATGGGTTTTACAATTAAGGATACCAGCCAAGAATTTATTGACTTTTTGGCTGGCCTCGCCGCTCAACCTGCCTGAACGTATCGCTGTCCAGCAATCCCCGCAATACTCGTTGAAATCCGTCAACCGCATCAACTCCAGCTTCCCGATAAGCGGCGGCAAACCGGCGGCCTTGCACAGAGGTGAGTCGTGATTCGAGTGCATTGCCTTTTTCGGTAAGATACAACAGACGCTGCCGCCGGTCGGATTCGCCAAGCTTTTGAATAACATAATCATTGTTCATTAAGCCCGATAAAACCCGCGAGAGGCTTTGTTTGGTAATGCATAGAATGATCAAAAGGTCACTCACAGTAATGCCTGGATGGCGCCCGATAAAATAGATGGCACGATGGTGCGCACGCCCCATGTTTTTCTCAGCAAGAACCGAATCTGCTTCGCTAGTAAAGTCACGATAAGCAAAAAACATCAGTTCAATGCTGCGGCGTAGTTCTTCCTCACGAAGAAAAAGAGCCTTGCCAATTGGTTTTACGTCAGCCATGTTGACCAATAAGGATTATGTATGAAAACATACCTTATTGATTAGCATAAAATGGCCGAAATGGAACCTTTTATATTATTTAAATTTAAGCTTTGAATATTTTTAGGGAGAGCATGACATGGCGTTGATACCGTTTGATGATCGGGATGGCAGCATTTGGATGGATGGTGTTATCGTTCCATGGCGTGATGCAAAGGCGCACACATTGAGTCATGGATTGCATTATGCAAGCCTCGTATTTGAGGGCGAACGCCTGTACAATGGAAAAATTTTTAAAGGCCGTGAGCACACTGAAAGGTTACGCAATTCTGCCAACATTATGGATTTTGATCTGCCTATTTCTAATGATGAGGTGGATGCAGCAAAACGGGCAGTAATCAAATCCAATAACATCGTTGATGGTTATTTGCGCGCTTATTGCTGGCGTGGCTCTGAAATGATGGCTGTTTCAGCTCAAGCAACCACCCAACATTTGGCAATTGCCGCCTGGGAATGGCCGAGTTATTTTGACCCTGAAACCAAGATGAAAGGGATCACGCTTGATATTGCCAGTTGGAAACGGCCTTCCCCCGAATCAGCCCCTGTCCATGCGAAGGCTGCTGGGCTTTACATGATCTGTACGCTGTCAAAGCACGAAGCCGAACGTAAAGGCTTTCAAGATGCGCTGATGATGGATTACAGGGGATACGTTGCCGAGGCTACTGGAGCTAATGTATTTTTCGTCGACCAGAGCGGTACAATGCACACACCAATTGCCGATTGTTTTTTGGATGGAATAACTCGGCAAAGTGTAATCGAGATGGCAAGGTCAATGCAGATTGAGGTAGTTGAACGCCATATTAAGCCAGAAGAATTGGAATCGATGCGTGAGTGTTTCTTGACTGGCACCGCGGCCGAGGTGACGCCAGTATCGCGTATTGGGGATGACGAATTTAGTCCGGGCGAAGTTTGCCGCAAAATGGTTGATGGCTACACGGCATTAGTAAATGCCTAAACGTTCATTTTCAGCTATGTCTAGGATGTCCCAAAAGCCATGAATTTTCAGTTGGCTTTTCGGGAGGAATAGGTTAACCGCCTGTGACAGGTGGGAAAAAAGCAACCTCATCACAATCTCTGATAGGA
>MDTD01085282.1_pt1 | contig 10435 bp, 3 predicted proteins | sample 811221 | NCBI WGS metagenome assembly MDTD01 (sample SAMN05326646, study PRJNA326480) | marine metagenome | isolation source: seawater | place: Pacific Ocean: South West | collected 2011
AAATAGGTTGAAGGAGATAGTGTCAGTATTTATAGGTATGCCGTTAAGCAGACTCGAAAATTTTCTCAAGAATGTCACAGGAAATGTAATTTACGTTAATCCTGAAGAACTTGATGCAACAGATGATATTAGTAATAGAGGGAATAGTAGAGCAAGACCTTTTAAGACTATTCAACGTGCGTTGATTGAGGCAGCAAGATTTTCATATCAAGTAGGAGAGAATAACGATAGATTTGATAAAACAACAGTTTTAGTATCACCCGGTGTTCATTATATTGATAACAGACCCGGATTACAAATCAACACATCAGGGTCACTTACTGATGTAAATGGCACTGCAGCAACAATTGATCAGTTATCAATTGGAAGTAATTTTGATATTCAAGACCCTAATAATGTATTATACAAGTTTAACAGTGCTAGTGGCGGTGTCATAGTACCTCGTGGTACTTCATTAGTAGGATCAGATCTTAGAAAGACTAAAATAAAACCAAAATTTGTTCCACAACCTGATAACGGTAATATTGATTCTGCAGCAATATTCAAAGTTACAGGAGCATGTTTCTTCTATGGATTCAGTTTCTTTGACGCTGATCCTAACGACAGAATTTTTAGGGATTATACAACAAATGTATACGCTCCAAACTATTCTCATCACAAACTAACGTGTTTTGAGTACGCTGATGGCGTCAATACCATAGCTGGTCAGGGCAATACTGACCTTGATATGTACTATTATAAGTTGACGCTTGCTTATGGTACTAACAGTGGTCGTGCTGTGCCAGTATATCCTACAAATGAAGATTTCGAGAAGTCAATTGATGAAACTCGTATTGTAGGTGCTATTTCACAGGTAGGAACAATTTCTATCAATGACATATATTCTGGTGCAAATCCAACAGACTCAACAGCGACACCAATTGTTACTGTTATCACAGCAACCAATCATAATTTTGAGGTAGGCACACCAGTATTAATAAATGGTATCGGTGATTCAAACTATGATGGAAGTTATATTGTATCTCAAATTCTTAGTGATACTTCTTTCACTTATATTGTACCTGTAACACCTTCTAGCACAGCAACACCAAACTTATCTGGTTTGAATGCAGTTGTAAAAATTGAAAGTGATACTGTTTCATCTGCATCACCATATATTTTCAATGTTTCTATCAGATCTGTATTCGGTATATGTGGTCTAAACGCTGATGGTAGTAAGGCAACTGGATTCAAATCTATGGTTGTGGCACAGTTTACTGGTATCGCACTTAATAAAGATGATAATGCTTATGTAAAATATAACACTACAACAGGTGTATGGCAAGATCAAACAGCACTCGGATCATCTGTAAGTTTACATACAGATAGTCTTGCTAAACATAAACCATCTTACGAAAACTATCATGTAAGAGTAAGTAATAATGGTATAATTCAGGCAGTATCAGTATTCGCTATTGGGTATGCTCAACATTTCCACGCCACAACTGGTGGTGATATGTCAATCACTAACTCTAACTCTAATTTCGGTGCTAAGTCATTAGAGGCAGATAAGTTTAGATTTGAAGCATTTCTCAAGGATGATAAAGGGTTCATCAGGGAGATAAATCCTCCACAGCATAGTTTTGCAAAAGAAAATCCAGTAAGATTTTTACCTTTAGATGTAGATGCAACCGTGGGTGTATCTACAGATGTTAAGATTTACCTCGACGACTTCAAGAATAAAGATAATAAACCAACTGTAAATCTAAACGGATTCAACATTGGTGGTAAGGTTGGAGATCAACTTCATGTAAGTATTGGTACCACTGTATATGGAGCAGATATCCTCATGCCTGTTCCTCAGACTGATCCCGATGATAGAGTTTCAGGTAAGAAAGATATATTTGTGGGCAGATCTTCAGGTATTAATAGTATAACAGGGAATACTTTTACATTACAGTCCGATCATAAGTTTATAAATGGTGAGACCGTTAGAGTTTACTCTGAAAACGGATCACTACCAGATGGATTAGAATATAATAGAGTTTATCATGCTATAACTGCATCACTCAATGCAGATCAGATTCAATTGGCATCAACTTTGAACAATGCGGTTGCTGGTAATGAGATCACAGGCATTAATAATTCAGGTGGTATTCTTCGTATAGTATCAAAAGTATCAGATAAAGAAGCAGGAGATATAGGACACCCTGTACAATTTGACAGTTCAGGGTGGCACATTAACGTTGGTGCAGGTAATACTTTATCCAGTGCTATTACAGCAAATCAAAGTGCTATTACACCAAAGACTAGAACCTCATTCATAAAGAGATCGCTGGACAGACGTGAAGAATCAGAGAAGAATTATGGATTGAAGTACGTTATATCTCAAGATTCAAGTCTTGCAGCACCACCGGTAGCAGGGTTCAGTATTGCAGAAACATCTACAGTTCCTGATGACACCAATTATCAGAATGATAATAATGTTCTTACATCAACATCAAATCTAAGACAACCAAATAATATTATCAATGCGTCTTGGGGTGGTAATGTAGGTATTATAACTGCAGAGCAACCACATGGTTTGAAGGTGGGTCATATTGTACAGGTTTATAGAGTTAGAAGTTCATCTAATACGTCTGGAACTGATGATAGTGGATTCAATGGTATATTTGAAGTATCTGCAATACCAAATGATACAACATTTAGAGTTGGATTGAACACAAATCCCGGTGGAATCACAACAATTAGCACAGGAATACCATATACATTCCATGATAGGACTATAGTTGGTTCAGGTAGAACTTTCAGTCCTTATTTTGTAAAACGTGATTTCAATGCTAGTTACCAGATACATTCTATAGATGAAATTCAAGAATACAAACAAGGTGTGCAAGATGGTGAATATGATCTAACATTACGTGGATATATCTCACAACCAGAAGTTTCTCCATTCTCTACAACCACAAACTACTTTGGACAGGATGTTGCTGATATCGTTCCCTTTGAGGATGTTGACAACAGAAATTATGATCCAAAGGCAGCAGTAAGTTATGCTGTAAGAGATGAGATTGGTAAAGTTGAAACTAATGATCCTGAAAGAAGTATTACCAAAGAAAGTCTAAATTCATTCCTAAGTGATACAGGTGTTGTAAAGAGTATTGATACCACAGCAACAAATGCGGGAACACTTACTGTAAACACTGTAGTGGATCATGGATTGAATGGTATTGTAGGAATACAGAGTATTACAGGTGGTACACAATACGGTACAAATAGCGGTAATGCTGAGTTCTATTTCAATGTAAGACTTGAAGGTGGTAGTGGTGAGGGAGCAACTGCTGATGTGACCGTGAATGCTGGAAGCGTCATAAGTGGTGTTGAAATATCAAATCCCGGTTCAGGTTATAAAGTAAATGATACTCTTACTGTAAGAGGAGTTCCTTTTCACACTCCCGGAACAGATTGTACAGTTGGAATTTCAGCAATAGACAATAAAGTCGGTGATGTTGTTGAGGTAGTAGGTGTTTCAAGTGAGTCATACAACGGATTATTCAGAATTAAGGAAGTCGTTGATAAAAATACTTTTACAGTCAACGGAAGTGCTGATGGTTCAGGAACAGGAGGACATATCTATCACGTAGGTGTCTCTACTGGGGTTGTCAACATAAATCATGATGCTATAAGTGGTATCGCCACAGTATTTCTTAATGGTGACGTTGGACTTAGAAGAGGTGATCAAATTGTTATTGCTGGTGCCACTGACTTTGCATCAATCTATAATGGAACTCACTTTATTACAGATAGAATAGGTTATGGTACTTCTTTATCAGTCAATATTGGTATAACTTCAAATGCACCTGCTTTTACTGGCGTAGCGACAGCCCACGGAACAGGTATATCAGTAAGAGGTCATGGTAGAGGTATACCATTATACGGTGGTCATACTACTAAAATCAATAATGATCTTACTTCAACATCCACAGGTGTAACTCTTGCTAATAAGGGTGCCTTGAAGAGAGGGGACTTCCTAATTATTGAGGATGAAATCGTAATGGTTTCAAACTCTGCAGTTACAACTGTTATAAGGGGTGTGCTTGGCACAAATGCAGTAGCACATGAAAAGGAGGTATCGGTTAGAAAGATCAAACCAATACCTACAGAGAATAGAAGATACTCTATATTGAGAGCATCAGGACATACATTTGAGTATGTTGGATTCGGACCCGGAAATTACTCTACTGCAATGCCACAGGTACAAGATAGAGTAAGATCTGAACAAGAAGAATTAATTGCTCAATCATTACAAACTAGAGGTGGATTTGTAGTTTACACTGGTATGAATGATGGCGGTGATTTCTACATTGGTAACCTCAAGATTGAGGCAGGATCGAATTCAATTAAGTTTCTTGGTGGTGGAAGAGTAGGTGCTGATGAGGCACAAAAAGGTACAAATTTACCTGCTAGTGCTACATTTGATGATTTAGTTGCAGACTCTACATTCCAGTCTAATGGGGAGACAGAAGTTATTGATATCGTTTTCAGGGGTAATCAATCTGGAGATATTGGACAGACTGTTATTGTTGGTATACAGGGAGGTAATACCACTCCAACAAGTAATTCTGATCAGATTCTAATCAGGACATCACATGTTGCTGGTGGATATATTGGATGGGTCAAAACTGGCAGCACTTGGAAACGTTTTGGTCCAGTTTCAAAATCTGGAGAGGTACAGGCATACGAATTTGACACACTTGAAGTCACAGGTGTTTCAACATTCTCAGGTAGAGTTGATATCAATGATGACATTGAGGTGCGTCATATAAATGCCACTGGTATTACAACAGCAAACTCATTTGAAGGTGGTGGAACAATACCTATTGGTGGTATTATCATGTGGTCAGGTGCAACTGCCCCATCTGGATGGTCAATATGTGATGGTTCTAATGGAACACCTAATTTACAGGATAAATTTGTCATAAGTCGTGGATCTGTATATGCACAAGGTACACAGGGTGGTAGTGCAACTAAAACTTTAACAGCAACAAATTTACCGTCTCACACTCACACAGATGGAACACTAGCAGCGAGTGGTGGTAATCATACTCACACATTTAGTGGTAGTGGTTCAAATACTCACAATCACGACTTCACCGGTGTTGGCAATGACGATCATAATGATACTGCAAGAAAAGCAATTGTGGTGAGAAATGACGGTAGTAGCACCAATAATGCAACTGGAGGTACTGGTGTTCAAAATGAAACCATAAACTTTACTGTAAGTGGCACAACTGGTGGAAGTGGTAGTTTATCATTAGGAGTTAGTGGTAATACTGGAAATCAAGGTGGCACAATGGGTCAGTCGTTTGATATTTTACCTCCATATTATGCACTCGCTTATATCATGCGAATCAGTTGATAAATACACATACGGAGAACTCTGCATAAATGGCATCAGTAAATAAGAAATTTGGTATTGAGAAGGGTCTGGAGGTAGGAACAGACGCTTTAATTGTTGACGCCGATAATAATCGAACTGGTGTTGGTAAGACAGATGCAAAATATGGTCTTGACGTAGCAACAACTGCAAATTTTGATGGTATAGTTGCTGCCGGTCAGGTTGGTGTTGGTAGCACACAACCGGCATATGATGTAGACATCAGAACAGACATGCGTCTGACTGGTAGACTTAGAGATGTTAGTTCAAATTCAGGTACAAATGGTCAGGCACTGATATCAGTTGGTACTGCTGTATCTTGGACTGATCTTGCGGACATTGAGACAAATGCTGCTGATAAAATATTTTCTGTACAATATAAGAAAGCAAACAAAAAGTTTGGTGGTGCAGATAATTTCGTATTTGACCCTACAAACTCTCGTGTTGGTATAGGAAGCACTCAACCTGAATACCTACTTCAAGTTCAAAGACAAGGGCAGAATGGTTATGTTCAGATAGGTGGAACATTCTTAGATTCTAATGGACAAACCGCAGGAATAGGATCAGTTCTTGGTGCTAGTGGTGGAGACTTAGCATGGGTCGGTGCCGGTGCTAGTACACTAAATGTTATATTCGTATCCGAAGATGGATTAGATACCAATGATGGAAGAAGACCAAGCACAGCAAAAAGAACAGTCAAGGCAGCAGCAGCAATAGCAGTCAATGGAGACGTTATAAGAGTATCAGGCGGTGTATATCAAGAAAACAACCCCATATCATTACCACAGAACGTATCAGTGGATGGTGATGATCTAAGAAATACAAAAATTATTCCTACAAATACTGGACAAGACCTATTCCATGTTGATAACGGATGTCTGATTCAGAATTGTTCCTTTGTTGGAGCAGCAAACACAGGTGCTATGGTAGCATACCACCCACCAAGAGAAGTTCTCAATAAATTCAATAAAGATGCTGGTACACATATTTTTTCAAGTGGTGTTACCGATGCTATAACAGCAAGTGCAGGTGCAAGTGGAAATTTCACAGCACAATCTGGTACAACATATAATCCTCAAACTGGAGTTCTTGTAATCAACATTGGAAGTCATAGTCTTACAACGAGTAATAAAGTCACTATCGCTGATAATGGAATATCATTCACTTGTGATCTAGATAATCATTCAAGTCTTCATCCATATCCAAGATCAGGTGACCCTGCATCTGGAGTAGCACTTACTATACTTGCAGTAACAGGAACTACAATCACTGTAAATATCGGTAAGGTGAGGAGTACAGAGGCAGTTCATGTTCAATCTTGGGAGGGTGCAACTCTTCCTGTAACTGATTTTGATTATAGTAGTAAGAGTGGTGTTGCTACAGTAACAGTGGGATCAGACCATGGATTAACTGCTGGCGTGACTCAGATTGGATTCAGGACAGAATCTATAGGACTGAAATGCTCAACAGATAATTTCAACAAGGCAAAATATTATCCTCGTGTAGGTAAAGACCCTTATGTTGGAACTCTTATTAGTATAGCATCAACAACTGCTACAACATTTACATCAAACATTGGAGTAGCAGGAATAGGATCCGAGTACGTTGGTTTCATTACACAGTCTCCATATATAAGAAACTGCACAAACTTCGTGCCAGATTCTATTGGTATGACAATCGACGGAGATCGTGCTAGAGGATTGAAGTCAATGGTTGTTGACTCATACACTCAGTACAATGAGAATGGTATTGGTGTTTCTATCACAAACAATGGTTATGGTCAATTAGTTTCTATCTTTACAATATGCACAGATATAGGAATCTATTGTGGTGCAGGTGGACAGTGTGACCTCACCAACTCAAATAGTTCTTTCGGTAATAAAGGTTTAGTAGCACAGGGTATTGGAACTGTAGGTTATAATGCTACTCTCGCTGCAAATGCAGTGGCAGAGGACAATGTTTTTGTACTGTCGGGATTAGGTACATTTAGACCATATTCAGGACAGGTTCTATATGTTGGAGAGTTATTCCAAGATGTAGACTCAGTTACAGTAACCAATGCGGGATCTGGTTATACGAGTGCACAACCTCCCGTTGTTACAATATCCAATCCTTCAGGACCCGGTGGAATCGCTGCAGACGGCGTGGCAGTCATTTCTGGATTTGGATCTGTGACTGGAGTGAACCTAATTGCAAACGGTAGGCAGTACAGATCTAGTGATACTGTCAGTGTAACGATTGCACCTCCAACTTCAGGTGTTACTGCAACAGCGAGTGCTGCGTTAGCACCTGCTTATTACACTATAAATAGTGCAACGACCCCTTCTGCAGGTATTTCCACTGTAACAGTGGATCAGACAATTCCAGCAGCGATAGGTATTGGATCAACAGTTCCAATTGCTAGACAATCACTTATACTAGCATCATCACACTCTTTCGAGTATATCGGAACAGGAGTTACTATTGCACAAGCAAGACCGTCACAGGGCGGAGTAACAATTCCTGAGAACCAAGTGATATCACTGGAAGGTGGTAAGGTCGTTCATACATCCACTGATGAAAGAGGAAACTTCCTAATCGGTGATGACTTTATCATAAATCAACAAACCGGAACGATTGCCGGTGATTCTTTCAATAAGAGTATCCAAGCAACCCTAACACCACTCATCATAGCACTCGGAGGACAATAAAAAAATGGCAGCGATTCCATTAAATAAATTTCGTACGATCACTCATACTCTTACTACATCATCGGTTGGTATCTACACATGCCCTCCGGGTGTAGCATCATTAATTGTATTTGGTAACGTAGCGAACGTAGGTTCTGGAACCTCAACTGTATCGTTCAGTGCTTTTCATAGCAGAAGTTCTGTTGATACACCAATTATAGAGAAGGGTCAGATTCCTAATCAGGACTCAATGAACTTTATTGAAGGTAGATTAGTTCTTGAAACTGGAGATATTCTCAAAGTCAAGAGTGAAGACAGAGATGGCACACAAAAAATCATCATAAGCATATTAGAGAACGCTAAGTAAATGGCAAAACTACTATCTGGTAAGGTCGGTGTTCAGACTTATGCCGGTCTATCTACATCCCGAAATCAAATAGTTGGAGGACAACCAACATTCATAGGACTGAGTGAGGCAGAACCCAACTTGGGTTTATCTCCACAGAATGACTATGTTTTGTATGGGGATGCAAATGGAGCTCGTCGTTGGGGAGAACCACAAGGATCTCCTTCCGGAACAGTTAGTGGTATATCAATAAGAGACGAAGGATTAACACAAGTTGGATTAGCAGGGTCAATAACAATAATTGACATAGTTGGCGATGGTATAGTAGCAATACAAACACATATCACACAAGGTGGTGTTCAGGTAGGTTTAGCAACACTTACAGTACCGGCAAATAATTTAGATGCTCAAAGCGGATCAGGATTTTTAGAAGTTTCAGGTATCTCTACTATAAGAGTAGGTGCCGGTCTTACCATATTTGCACCCAGTGGTACAACTGGAATAGCATCTATTGGTAACATAACTGATGCAAACATAGACATATATGATGATAGATCATATCTTTCCATACCTAACGTAGCACAACTTCAGGCAGGTGTAGGATTATCAGTTACCAGTCCTGCTACAAATAGGGCAAAGTTTGATGTTACTGGTAATATACCAAGACTCAATGTCAGTGGTATAACAACTCTAACACAAGTTGGTGCAACAGATCTAAACGCTTCAGGAATTATCACCGCCACAACATTCGATGGTAACTTAGAAGGTAACGTTACAGGTAATGTAACTGGAAATCTGCAAGGTACTGTAACTGGTAATGTCACAGGAAATGTGACCGGTGATGTATATGCAGGTCTGGTGACAGCAACGAGAGGTATTACTGGTAATATTAACTCAGCAGGTGTCAGTACTGTATCTCAGTTACTTGTTACTACTATAAACAATACAGGTTTTGAGACTGCTTTCGGATACATAGCGAATGGTAACTCATTCATGGGTAACCTGAACTCAGGTGGTATATCAACAACAAAATATTTACAGAATACTAATATAAACTCTACAGGTATTATAACAGCAACATCATTTGTGGGTCCTGTTACAGGAAATATTGTTGGAAACCTAACTGGAACTATTCAAACTGCTGCACAACCTAACATAACATCACTTGGAACTCTTACTTCAGTAACAGTTTCTGGTAATGTAAATGCGAATGGAAATATTGTAGGAGATAATGCAACAAATATAACTGGTATTGCAGGTGTTACTGCTTCGACTTTCACAGGAACATTGCAGACTGCTGCACAGACAAATGTTACATCACTTGGAACTCTAAGTGCACTTACAGTTTCAGGAGATATTAATGCTAACGGAAATATTGTAGGAGATACTGCAACAAATATTTCTGGAATCAGTTCTGTAACTGCTCTTTCTTTCTTTGGTAATGGTGCAAACTTAACTAATCTTGTAGCGTCAAGTGTTCTAGTTACAGCAACCAATACAACAAACGCTACTCACTACGTTACATTCTCTGACTCAGTATCTGGTCAAGAGACTATGAGATCTGATATTGCTTTGACATTCAATCCTAGCACAGATACATTATCATGCTCTACCTTTGCAGGAAATCTAACTGGTAGTGCAACAGGATTGACTGGTAGTCCTGACATCACAGTAAATGATATCACTTGTCACAACATTTTGCCTAAAGCACATAATACTTATAGTTTGGGTTCAAATGCAGTCAGATTTGCACAGATATATGCTGCTGACATGCACTTCAGTAACAAGAATGCCACTCCTAATAGTGTGGATGGTACAACTGGAGACTGGACATTACAAGAAGGAGAAAATGATATCTACATGATAAACAATACAACAGGCAAGAAATACAAGATAAACCTTACCGAAGTCTAAATACTAGGGTAGTATACTAACATAACTCACTTATGTCTAGAGCAAGAGAACTTGCGAAGGCGGGTGGCGTACAACAACGTATAGCTGGTT
>MDTD01105597.1_pt1 | contig 10433 bp, 10 predicted proteins | sample 811221 | NCBI WGS metagenome assembly MDTD01 (sample SAMN05326646, study PRJNA326480) | marine metagenome | isolation source: seawater | place: Pacific Ocean: South West | collected 2011
CACGACCCCGTCGCCGTAGGGGCGGTTCTTCTCCATGCCGAAATCGGTGCAGCGATGCGCCACGAACATGTCGAATTCCTCGAAACTGCCCTCGTCGAGCAGAAGCTCGATGCGCTCGCGCGCGGTCAGCTTGCCGCGCTTGTGCTGCGCCTCGATCCGCGCCGCCCCGCCGCCGAGACGCGCCTCCTGGCGCCGGTTCTCGAGTTCCTGAAGGATGTCTTTCATGGCTCTCCCCTTGTCGCTGGCGCGCAGCATAGGGCGACGCGGGCGACGAACCAACCTGTTTCCCGCAAATTTGCAAATTACTGCGAATATCAATCCGAATATCTGCGTATCTGCAAACTGTCCGCAAATCCCACGGAGGTGATGCAGCCGCCATCCGCCGCGTCTGGACTTTCCCCGAGGCGCGCCCTAGCCATGACGCATGACAGCCGAACGCCCGGTCCGTTTCCTCGACCGCTCCTCGCCGCCGCATATCGCAACGCTGATCCTGATGGCAGGACTTTCGGCGCTGGCCACGAATATCTTTCTGCCCTCGCTTCCGGGAATGGTGGCGCATTTCCAGACCGAGTATCGGCTGATCCAGCTTTCGGTCGCGCTCTATCTGGCGGTCAATGCCGGGCTGCAACTGCTGATGGGACCGCTCTCGGACCGCTGGGGGCGGCGTCCGGTGGTGCTCTGGGGGGTTGGGCTGTTTCTGCTGGCCACGCTCGGCTGCATCTTCGCCCCCGATGTCACCGTCTTTCTCACCTTCCGCATGGTGCAGGCGAGCGTCGTGGTGGCGATGGTGCTCTCGCGCGCCATCGTGCGCGACATTGTGCCCCAGGACCGCGCCGCCTCGATGATCGGCTATGTGACCATGGGCATGGCGGTGGTGCCGATGGTGGGCCCGGTCCTTGGCGGGATGCTCGACGAAGCCTTCGGCTGGCAGGCGAATTTCTGGGCGCTCTTCGTTCTGGGGGCCGCGCTCTTCTGGCTGTGCTGGCGTGACCTGGGCGAGACCGCGCCGCTTTCGGGACGCACGCTGATGCAGCAGTTCCGCGACTACCCGGCGCTGCTCGTCTCGCGCCGCTTCTGGGGCTATGCCATGGCCGCGGGGCTCAGTTCGGGATCGTTCTTCGCCTATCTGGGCGGCGCGCCCTTCGTCGGCGATCAGGTCTTCGGAATGACCCCTGCGGCGCTTGGCCTCTTCTTCGGCGCGCCCGCCATCGGCTATTTCTGCGGCAATTTCGCCTCGGGGCGATTCTCGACGCGGATCGGCGTCAACCGCATGGTGCTCTGTGGGGCGCTGTTCAACGCGGGCGGCATCGGGCTCAACCTCACCCTGTTCCACATGGGGCTTGGCACGCCGCTCAGCTTCTTCGGGCTGATGACCTTCATGGGGATGGGCAACGGCATGGTCATTCCCAACGCGACGGCGGGCGCGCTGTCGATCCGGCCTGACCTTGCCGGGACAGCAAGCGGGCTCTCGGGGGCGTTGATGATCGGGCTTGGGGCCGCGCTCTCGGCGCTCGCGGGGCTGCTTCTGACGCCGGGCAGCGGCGCATTTCCGCTTCTGTGGCTGATGTTCCTCACGGGCTTGGCGGCGGTGGTCACGATCCTTCTCGTGATCCGCCGCGAGCGGCGGCTCCGCATGGCGTGAGCGGTATCTCACGGCCCGTCACGTCGTGAACATCCGCTCTGGCCCCGGGTCCGCCTGCCCCCATGTCGCTGTCAGGCAGACCATCGGGGAGGCTATCCATGTCCCGCCGCAAGACCGACCCGCGCTTTCCCCGCCCGCCCTGGCATCGCCGCCCGGTGCCCTGCCGCTTCGCCGACTGGGCCGCGATCTGAGCGCAAAGGCCACAGATGCCGGATTTTCCATGCGCTCACCCGGATTTGACTTTCGAAGCCGCGCCGCGCCCGCTTTATAAAGGGCTCAAAGAATTTTCGGAGGGAGACCCATGATCGATCGCCGTTCCCTGATCGCCACCGGCCTTGCCGCGCTGGCCGCGCCCGCCCTGATCCCGGCCCGCGCAAGCGCCTTTACCCTTGACCCGAAATTCATGCCGCAGGACGTGCGTTTTGCCGCCGCCTACGCGCCCGGTCATCTCGTCGTCGTGCCGCGCGCGCATTTCCTCTATCTCGTCACCGCCCCCGGTCAGGCGCGCCGCTACGGCGTGGGCGTGGGGCGCGCGGGGCTCGAATTCACCGGGACCGCCACCATCGACGTGAAGAAGAAATGGCCCACCTGGCGGCCCACCGACGAGATGATCGAGCGCGACCCCCGCGCCTATGGCCGGTTCAAGGGCAACGATTACGTGCAGCCCGGCGGGCCGGACAATCCGCTCGGCTCGCGCGCGCTCTACCTCTTCCAGAACGGGCGCGACACCTATTACCGCATCCACGGCACGACCGAGCCGCAATCCATCGGGCGCTCGGTCTCCAACGGCTGCATCCGCATGATCAACGAACATGTGCAGGAGCTTTACGAGCGTGTGCCGCTCGGCACCGTGGTCACGGTTCTCTGATGCCGCCGGGCCGCGCGCGATGCCCCCTTGCGTTTCGCGCGTTTCGGCCCCATATTGCCCGCGCTAACGTTAAAGCTATCGACTCTCTGTCCTCTTACGGCTCAGTCACTCGATCTCACTTGACGGGCCGGGCTGCCGCACTTCCGCGGGCAGCAAATCTAGAGGAGTTCAGAGCAATGGCATCTGGCACCGTAAAATGGTTCAACACCACCAAGGGCTACGGCTTCATCGCGCCTGATGGCGGCGGCAAGGACGTGTTCGTTCACATCTCGGCTGTCGAGCGCGCGGGTCTCACCGGGCTTGCCGACAATCAGAAAGTGAGCTTCGACATCGAGGCCGGCCGCGACGGCCGTCAGTCGGCGAGCAACCTGACGCTCGCCTGATCGTCGATCCCATGCGCCGGATGCGGGCCCCTTGCGGGGCCCGTTTTCATTTGGCCGCCTCGATCAGCGCGGCCACGTAAGGCCCGAGACCCGCGACGATCCGGGCCACGCCCTCGGCATTGGGGTGGATGCCGTCGGGCTGGAAATGCCGTTGAAGCGCCGCCGGATCGCCACCCCCCAGCCCCTCGAAGAAATCCGGCGCGTAAAGCGCCCCATGCGCCTCGGCGAGTTCGGGATAGATCGCGTCGAAGGCGGCCTTGTAGCCCGCGCCGTAATTGCCCGGCGCGCGCAACCCTACCAGAAGCACCTCGACCTCGCGCGCTGCCGCCGCGCGCAGGATGGCGTCAAGGTTGCGGCGGCTCTCGGCCGGGTCGATCCCGCGCAAGAGATCGTTGCCGCCAAGCGCCACGATCATCGCGTCCACCTCCGGCGTCAGGCTCCAGGCCACGCGCGCCGCTCCCCCCGCCGTGGTATCGCCCGACACCCCGCCGTTGATCAGCTCCGCATCGATTCCCTTCCCGGCCAGCCAGCGCCGCATCTGCGGCACGAAGCCCTCGGCCTCGGGCAGACCGTAGCCCTGCGTCAGGCTGTCGCCGAGCGCCAGCACCGTCACCGGCTCCCCGGCCATGGCGGGGCCGGTGAGCGCAAGAAACACCGCCACCACCTTGCCCAGGCCGTCCACGGCCCCATATCTGCGAAAACACTTGCAAAACAGGCGCAACCTCATGAGCTCTCCCCTTCTGTCCCTCGCGGAGGCAAGCCTTGCGCTCGAGGGCAATGCCGGTCTCGTCAAGATACTTCACGGGATCACGCTGGATGTCCACCGGGGCGAGAGCGTCGGGCTTGTCGGCCCGTCGGGATCCGGCAAGTCCTCGCTGCTGATGCTGATGGGCGGGCTGGAGCGCGCGACGGGGGGCACCGTGCGCGCCATGGGCCAGGATCTGGGCGCGATGAACGAGGATGCGCTGGCGCGGCTCAGGCGCGCGCATGTCGGCGTGGTATTCCAGTCCTTTCACCTCATCCCGACCATGACCGCGCTCGAGAACGTGGCGACGCCCCTCGAACTCGCCGGCCGCCCCGACGCGCGCGCCCGCGCCCTCGAAGAGCTCGAGGCCGTGGGGTTGGCGGGGCGCGCGGGCCATTACCCCTCGCAGCTCTCGGGCGGCGAGCAGCAGCGCGTGGCGCTGGCCCGCGCCGCCGCCCCGCGCCCCGCGCTCATCCTGGCCGACGAGCCCACCGGCAATCTCGACAGCGCCACCGGCGCGGCGATCATCGAACTCCTCTTCGGGCTGCGAGACCGGTATGGCGCGACGCTGGTGCTGGTGACGCATGACCCGGCGCTTGCCGCACGCTGCGACCGGGTGATCGCGCTGCGCGACGGGCGGCTCGAGACGGCGGCGGCGGCATGAGCCTCAGGGTCGCGGCGCGGCTCGCGCGGCGCGAATTGCGCGGCGGCTTGCGGGGGTTTCGCATCTTCCTGGGCTGCGTGATCCTCGGAGTCGCCGCCATCGCCGCCGTCGGCACGCTGCGCGAGAGCGTGCGCGCGGGGCTCGCCACGCAGGGGGCCGAGCTACTGGGCGGGGATGCCGAGCTCGAATTCACCTATCGCTTCGCCACCGAGGCCGAGCGCGCCTGGATGGCGGAAAATGCCGCCCGCGTCTCGGAAATCGCCGATTTCCGCTCCATGGCCGTGGCGGGCGACGGGCGGCGCGAACTCACCCAGGTCAAGGCGGTGGACAGCGCCTATCCGCTCGTGGGCACGGTCGGTCTCTCGCCCGAGATGCCGCTGGCCGCGGCGCTCGCGGGCGCGGACGGCCTGCCCGGCGCGGTGCTGGAACCGGTGCTCGCCAACCGCCTCGGGATCGTGCCGGGCGACAGCTTTCGCCTGGGCGAGCAGAGCTTTCGCCTCATGGCGCTGCTCATGCGAGAGCCCGACCCCTCCGGCGCGGGTTTCGGCCTCGGGCCGCGCAGCATCGTGCTGCGCTCCGCGCTCCAAGGCTCCGGCCTGCTGGCCCCCGGCGCGCTCTTCTCCTCGCGCTACCGGCTCGATCTGGCCCCCGGTGCAGATCTCGACACGCTCGCCGCCCGCGCCGAGGCCGCGCTCGACGGCAGCGGCGCGCGCTGGAAAGACGCGCGCAACGCCAGCCCGCGCGTGGCCGAGTTCGTCAACCGGCTCGGGGCCTTCCTCGTGCTCGTCGGGCTTTCCGGTCTCGCCGTGGGCGGGGTCGGCATCTCGGCGGCGCTGCGCGCCTATCTTGCGACCAAGGTGCAGGTCATCGCCACGCTGCGCACGCTCGGGGCCGATCAGCGCACGATCTTCCTGACCTATTTCCTCCAGGTGGGCGCGCTCGCCCTTCTCGGTATCCTCGGCGGCCTCCTCCTCGGCGTGGGCCTGCCGGTGGCGCTCGGGCCCGTGCTCGCCGCGCGCCTGCCGGTGCCGGCGGTCTTTGCCCCCTATCCCGCACCGATGATCGAGGCGACGCTCTACTCGGTGCTCTCGGTGCTGATCTTCACGCTGTGGCCGCTTGCCCGCGCACGAGAGGTGCGCGCCGCTGCCCTTTTCCGGGAGGCCGCGGGTGCGCGCCACGGCTGGCCGGGCTGGCCCTGGGTCTGCGTCACCCTGGCCCTTCTCGCGCTGCTCACCGGCGCGGCGGCGGCGTTTTCCGGCAATTTGCGGCTCACGCTCTGGACGACGGGCGGCATCCTCGGCGCGCTGGCGCTCCTGTCGCTCGCCGCCCTTCTCGTCACCCGCGCCGCACGCGCGCTGCGCCCGCGCCTGACGGGGCGGCCCGCGCTCGGCTGGGCGCTAGGCATGATCGGCGGGCCGGGCAGCACGGCCGGGCCGGTGATGCTCTCGCTCGGCCTCGGCCTGTCGGTGCTGGCCGCCGTCGGGCAGATCGACGGCAACCTGCGCCGTGCCATCGCGGGCGATCTTCCCGAGCGCGCGCCCTCCTTCTTCTTCGTCGATCTGCAACAGGACCAGATGCCGTGGTTTCTGGACCGCCTCGCCACCGACCCGCAGGTGAGCCGCGTCGATCACGCGCCGATGCTGCGCGGCTTCATCACCCGCATCAACGGCCGCCCCGCGCAGGAAGTGGCCCCCGGCCATTGGGTGATCGAGGGCGACCGCGCCGTGAGCTACGCGGATGCGCTGCCCGCGCGCACCACGCTCACGGCAGGCATGTGGTGGGGCGAAGACTATGACGGCCCGCCGCAGCTCAGCTTTGCCGCCGAGGAAGCGGCGGAAATGGGCATCGGCCTTGGCGACGAGATCACCGTCAATATCCTCGGGCGCGACATCACCGCGCCCGTCACCTCGCTCAGGGAGGTGGATTTCTCGAGCGTCGGCATGGGCTTCATCATGCTGATGAACCCCTCGGCCCTGGCCGGTGCCCCGCATACCTTCATCGCCACCGTCTATGCCGAGAGCCCCGAGGCCGAAGAGGCGATCCTGCGCGACGTGACCGACCGCTTTCCCAACGTGACCGCGATCAGCGTGCGCGACGCGCTCCTTCGCGTGACCGAGCTTCTGGCCAGCCTCGCCTCGGCCACCTCCTGGGGGGCGTCGGTCACGCTTCTGACCGGGTTTCTGGTGCTGATCGGGGCCGCCGCCGCCGACAGCCGGGCCCGCAGCTACGAGGCCGCAATCCTCAAGGTGCTGGGGGCCACGCGCGCGCGCATCCTCTGGGGACTCGCGCTGCGCGCGCTGCTGCTCGGGGCGGCGGCGGGGCTGGTGGGGCTTGGCGCGGGGCTGGCCGGGGGCTGGGCCGTCAGCCATTTCGTGATGGAGACGCCTTTCGCGGTGATCTGGCGCTCGGCACTCGTCATCGTCGCGGGCGGCGTCGCGGTGACGCTGCTTGCCGGTCTTGCCTATGCCATTCCCCCCCTTGCCACCCGCCCCGCCCGGGTTCTGCGCGGGCGCGAATAGGCTTCACTGTTCCGAAAATATTCCGGGGGTCCGGGGGCGGCGCCCCCGGCCTTCGGGCGCAGAGCCTGCGTTGAAATCGTCACATCCGGGTGGCACTGAACCCCCGACGCCGAAAGGAGAGGCCATGACCGATTCGCTGCCCATCCCGCTTTCCCCGCCGCTCAGCCCCGCGCAGCAGGTGGCGCTCGTCAATCTCGTGCGCCGCGCCGCGCGCGCCGAGATCCTGCCGCGCTTTCGCTCGCTCACCCGCGCCGAGGCGATGATCAAGTCCGGCCCCCATGACCTCGTGACCGAGGCCGACCACGCCGCCGAGGCGATGATCGCGCGCGGCCTGCAACGGCTCTTTCCCCATGCGCTCGTCATCGGCGAAGAGGCGGTGGCCGCGGACCCCGCGTTGCGCGAGAAGGTCTCCGGGGCCGAGCTTGCCATCATCATCGACCCGGTGGACGGAACCTGGAATTTCGTTCACGGCCTGCCGCTCTTCGGGGTCATCGTGGCGGTCACGCGCTTCGGCCGCCCGGCGCTCGGCCTGCTCTACGATCCCGTCGCCGATGACTGGATCCTTGCCGACGAGACCACGCCCGCCCGCCTCACGGCGGCCACGGGCTGCGCGCGCCCCCTCGCCACCGCCCGCACCGAAGCGCTGGCCGAGATGCAGGGCTATGCCCATGTCTCGCTCATGCCCAAGGCGCAGCAGGCGCGCCTCGCCCCGCTCATGCCCGCGCTGGCCAAGATCTCCTCGCTGCGCTGTTCGTGCCACGAATACCGGCTTCTGGCGCAGGGCGCGGTGGATTTCGTGCTTTCGGGCCAGCTCAACCCCTGGGATCACGCGGCGGGCGTGCTGATCTGCCGGAAGGCCGGGGGTGTCGCGCGGATGCTCGACGGGCGCGACTACGAGACCGGGATCACGGAGGGCCTCCTGCTCGCCGCCGCCAATGAGACCGCCTGGCAGCGTCTGGCCGAGCATTTCGCCCCGATCACCGAAGATCAGCCCACCCGGTAGGGCAACACCCCGCGTTCGTCCGGCGTCACCTGCAAGCGCCGCTCGAGCGGCGGAACCGAGCGTTGATGGCACTCGGTGCGTTCGCAGATGCGGCAGGAGATCCCGATGGGCTCGAAAGCGCGGGCATTCGAGACATCGAGATCGTCGGCATAGACCAGATCGCCTGCATGGCGCACCTCGCAGCCGAGCGCGATGGCAAAGCGCCGCACCGGCGCGCCGAAACTGCCGCCGGGCTTCGAGACATCGCGCGCGAGGCTGATATAGCGCACCCCGTCCGGCGTCTCGGCCAGCTGCCGCAGGAACCGCCCGGGCGTCTCGAAGGCGCGATGCACGTTCCAGAGCGGGCACGCACCGCCGAAGCGCGCGAATTGCAGCCGCGTCGCCGAATGGCGCTTGGTGATCGTACCCGCCTGATCGACCCGCACGAAGAAGAACGGGATGCCCTTGGCCCCCGGCCGCTGAAGCGTCGAGAGCCGGTGACAGACCTGCTCGATCGAGGTGCCGAAGCGCAGCGAAAGCACCTCCAGATCGTGGCGCACCTCCTGCGCGGTGGCAAGGAACGCGCCATAGGGCATGAGCGCCGCCCCGGCGAAGTAATTGGCCAGCCCCATCTTGGCGATGGCGCGCGCGGCCTCGGACTGGAAGCGCGCGAAATCGAGCGTCGCCTCCAGAAGCTGGTCCTGCGTGAGCAGCGCCAGTTGCAGCAGAAGCTGAAAGCGCCGCGTCTCGGGGGCCACGCGCACCGAGAGGGTGAGCGTGCCGGTGGCGCGGTCGAACTGGCGCAGCACGGGCGTGTCGGCCTCGGTCACGCTCACGCCCATCTCAGACAGGCGTCGCAGCGCCAGCCCCTCCACCCCGCCGCGCGCCGCGCCCTCGGCAAAGCGTTCGGCGGCGTGATCGACCGCGTCGATATAGTTGTCGCAGTAATGGAAGAAGTCGCGCACCTCGTCCCAGGGGCTCGACTGGCTGCGCGCGTCCTCGCGCCCGAGCGCCTCGTCGAGACTCGCCAGCCGCTCATGGGTCTGGCGATAGGCGCGGTGCAACTCCAGAAAGGCGCGCGCCAGCGCCGGTGCGTTCGAGGCGGCAAGCCGCAGATCGGCCAGCGGTGGCGGCTCGTCGCCGAAGACCCGATCTGCCAGCGCCTCGCGCATGTCCGACACCAGCCGCTCGGCATCGCCGGTGCTCAGTTCCGTCACGTCAAAGCCGAATTCCTGCGCCAGCGCCAGCACCACCGTCGTCGAGAGCGGCCGGTTGTTGTTCTCCATCTGGTTGAGATAGGGCAGCGACACGCCCAGCTTGGCGGCGAATTCCTTCTGCGTCAGCCCGAGCCGCTGGCGCGTTTCGCGGAGCTTGGCCCCGGCATAGAGCTTGCGCGTGGCCATGGCGGGCGGCTCCCTTTGCACATTAGCGATATCACAGGATAACTTTGCAAATCCCCCGATGCAAGACGTCTCGAAACGTGGCCCGGACGTGCATATTCACGGTCCAATTCCATTATTGAAAACTTTCTTCCGCAATTGTCTGGTTCTATCATGTCAAAAGGCAGTTCCGTGCAATCATACTCCGATTCTCGGCCCGAGGCACCAGAGCGGTTCCGGCGATCGGTGCAGTTCGTAGAGATCGGTTGCCGTGGTCTCGCCGTCAAATCGCGCCACCAGCCGCCCGCCCGTGCGGTCGAAGATCCAGCATTGCGGCTCGGGCCGGTTCTCGTAGACGAAGCAGATCCGGCCCGCCTCCTCATACCACGACCCTTCGACGCATTCCCCGTCGAGAAAGGACCAGCGCACGCGGCGGTTGTCCAGATATTCCTCCGCGCCATAAGGTTCGGACCCGTTCACCCCGTAATAGAATGTCTGGCCACGGGTGAGCGCATCGAACTCCTCCGCCCCCATCTGGGCGGAGGCGAGACTGGCAAGGCCTGTCGCAGCCAGCAGGACAAGGCAGGGGACGCGCATGTCCGCACCCTGCCAGATCGTGCCGCGGCCCGCCAGAGGATTTGCCGGACCGGAGCGTGGCCGCCGGCACGGCGCGCCCGGAACGCATCCGGCGTGGCAAATGTCGCTTTTGATCCGACCTCGCACCGTGGGAGGCGCTAAGGCTGTTGCAGGGACGAAGGGAGACGCCGGATGGCACTCGACGAACGCAAGGGTGTGTGGAAATCGGGCAAGGGCAAGGGGCGGCACACCCCCAAGGGGCGACAGCTTGACGATACGGCCTGGGAAGAGGTGCGCGCGCTGCTGGGCGACGCCCCCCGGCGGCGCGACCTGCTGATCGAATATCTGCATCTCGTCCAGGACCGGTTCGGCCATCTCTCGGCGGCGCATCTGCGCGCGCTGGCGGAGGAATTGCGCATCGCCCAGGCCGAAGTCTACGAGGTCGCCACGTTCTACGCCCATTTCGACGTGGTCAAGGAAGGCGAGAGGCCCCCCCCCGCGCTGACCATCCGGGTCTGCGATTCGCTGAGTTGCGAACTGGCGGGCGCGCAACAGCTCCGTGCGGCACTCGAAGACGGGCTCGACCCGGCACAGGTGCGTGTGCTGCGCGCGCCCTGCATGGGCCGCTGCGATACCGCGCCGGTGCTCGAACTGGGCCACAACCATATCGACCAC
>MDTD01163545.1_pt1 | contig 10433 bp, 10 predicted proteins | sample 811221 | NCBI WGS metagenome assembly MDTD01 (sample SAMN05326646, study PRJNA326480) | marine metagenome | isolation source: seawater | place: Pacific Ocean: South West | collected 2011
AACTATGAAAATCTTATTAACAGGGGGAGCTGGATTCATCGGCTCAAATCTTTCAAGATTTTTGATTAATAAAACCGTTCACAAAGTTTTAATTATTGACTCATTATCTTATTCAGGAAATATGGAAACAATCGAAGATATTAGTAGCAGCTCAAGATTTGAATTCTTAAGAGCTGATATTAGAGACTACAACCAAATAAAAGATATTTTTCATTCATTCAAACCTAACAAAGTAATGCATCTCGCTGCAGAAAGTCATGTTGATAAATCAATAGACTCTCCCAGAGATTTCATTGATACAAATATTTTTGGAACCTTTAATTTATTGGAATGCGCAAGATTCTTTTTTAATGAACTCTCAAATAAACAAAAGTTGGACTTTAAATTCATTCACGTTTCAACAGATGAAGTTTTTGGTGATCTAGATGATAGCAATACCCTGTTTAAAGAAGATTCAAGATATAAACCAAACTCTCCATATTCAGCTTCAAAAGCCAGCTCAGATCATCTCGTCAGAGCTTGGCATAAGACTTACAAATTACCAACGGTGATAACAAATTGCTCAAATAATTATGGACCTTTTCAGCTACCAGAAAAGTTAATTCCGTTAACTATCTTGAATGCTTTTGAGAAAAAAACTATACCCGTTTATGGAGATGGTTCTCAGATAAGAGATTGGCTTCATGTAGATGATCATGTGACAGCTTTACTTGAAGTCGCAAATCATGGGACTCTTGGAGAAACCTATAATATAGGATCTTTTAATGAAAAGAAGAATATAGAAATTGTTTCACAAATTTGTGAGATTCTTGATCAACTAATACCCCATGATTTCTCGCATAAAAATTTAATAAGATTTGTAGAAGATAGACCAGGGCATGACACAAGATATGCAGTTGATTCAAAAAAAATTCAAAGAGAACTCGGTTGGAAAGCTTCAATTAATTTTACTGATGGCCTTGCCGATACTGTTAAATGGTATCTTGATAATCAAAAATGGGTAAAATCTGTTGAAAAGAAACAAAGTAATCGACAAAGACAAGGTTTAAAATTATAGCTATGAAAGGTATTATTTTAGCAGGTGGTTCTGGATCAAGGATGTTCCCTATAACCAAGGGCATTTCCAAACAGTTATTGCCAGTATATGACAAGCCAATGATATATTACTCTTTGTCTGTCCTAATGCTAGCCGGAATAAGAGATATACTTATAATTTCTTCTCCATCTGATATCAAAAACTATGAAAAACTCCTTAGTGACGGATCTCAATTTGGAATAAGTCTTTCATATCGAGTCCAAAACGAACCAAAAGGAATTGCAGAAGCTTTTTTAATCGGTGAGAGTTTTATTGAAAACGATTCTGTATCACTAATTCTTGGCGATAATGTTTTTTATGGTCAAGGATTCAGCGAGATTTTAAAAAAGGTTTCAGAAAAAGGTCAGGGCGCAACAATTTTTGGATACCAAGTTAAAGATCCTGAAAGATTTGGTGTAGTTGAATTTGATGAAAGCCTAAAAGTATTATCAATTGAGGAAAAACCAGAAAAACCAAAATCTGATTATGCTGTAACAGGGCTTTATTTTTATGATCAAGATGTTGTGGAGATAGCAAAAAATATTAAGCCTTCTGAAAGAGGTGAGTTGGAAATTACAACTATCAATAATGAATATTTAAGAATAAATAAATTGGAGATCGAATTGCTTGGTAGGGGTTTTGCTTGGCTTGATACTGGAACTCATGAAAGTCTTCTCGAGGCAAGTGCATTTATTCAAACTATACAAAATAGGCAAGGTTTGCTTATTTCAAGTCCTGAAGAGATATCTTTGAATAAAGGATGGTTATCAAAAGATGAATTTAAGAATCTTGTTTCTGGATATAAGGAAAGTTCTTATTCTAATTTTTTAAAGGACCTAATAAAATGAAAACTTCTAGAATTGAAATGCATGCAAATGAAAAAGGTGAATTACTCTCTATCGAAGCAAATAAACATGTTCCATTTGAAATTAAAAGGACCTATTTCATTTTAAATAATCATAAAAAGCTTGATAGGGGATTTCATGCGCATAAGAATTTAAATCAAGCTGCAATTTGTTTAACTGGCTCTTGTTCAATCTTCTTTGATGATTTAAAGGAAAAGAAAACAGTTAAATTAAGTTCACCAGATAAGTTAGTTTTAATTCCACCTATGGTATGGCATGAAGTAAGAGAATTTTCCTCTGATTGTATTCTTGTTGTTTTTGCTGATGATTTTTATAACGAGGAAGACTATATAAGAGATTTCTCTGCATTTAAGAATTTTATAAATAATCAAAATGATTAAGTTTTTAGATTTAAATAAGATTAATGAGCCTTACAAGGAGGAGTTCTTAAATGATTTAGAAAGAATAATTGACTCTGGTTGGTTTATTCTAGGTGAGGAAGTAGAAAATTTTGAAAAATCTTTTGCTGAATATTGTGGAACAGATTTTTGTATTGGAGTTAACAGTGGATTAGATGCTCTATCTCTTGTTTTTAGAGCTTGGTTAGAGCAGGGCAAAATAAAGAAAGGTGACGAAATTATAGTTCCTGCTAATACTTACATAGCATCAATACTTTCAATTACTGAGAATGGCCTTACTCCTGTTTTAGTTGAACCCGATGAGATAAGTTTTAATATATCTGCAGGAGAAGTTAAAAAAGCCCTTACAAAAAAAACAAAAGCAATTTTTCCAGTCCACCTTTATGGTCAGTTAGCTGATATGACCCATTTAAAAGAGATTGCAAATGAAAGAGGGTTGCTTATATTGGAAGATTCTGCTCAAGCACATGGTGCTAGCATGGATGGAATAAAAGCTGGAGGATTTGGAAATGCATCGGGTTTTAGCTTTTATCCAGGTAAAAATCTCGGTGCTCTTGGAGATGCTGGTGCAATTACCACTAATGATGAAGAGCTTGCTCAAATACTAAGAGCATCAAGAAATTATGGCTCTCAAAAAAAATATGAAAATATATTTCAGGGCGTAAACTCAAGGTTAGACCCAGTTCAAGCTGCTTTTTTAAATAGAAAAATTATTAATCTAGATGAAGAACTTAATATTAGAAGAAAAATAGCAAAGGTATACTCAGAAAAAATTAATAATAAGAAAATTAAACTTCCCAAAATACCATCAAATGAGGAAAGTCATGTTTGGCATTTGTTTGTCGTTAGATGCAATGAAAGAGATAGATTTATGAAATATTTAAGATCTAAAGATATTGAAACTATAATTCATTATCCAATACCGCCTCACAAACAAAAAGCTTATGTTAACTTTAACTCCCTTAAACTCCCAATTACAGAAAGAATCCACAGTGAAGTCTTAAGTATTCCCATTGGATCGCATCTTGATGACAGCGAAATAGACTATATTTGTAACTCAATTAATATGTTTAAATAGTACACATGAAAGAGAGTGATATAAGACCCCAAGAGCTTCATGACGAATATATTCGTCTCTGTAATATAGATGCCGAAACATTTTTCCCAATTAATAGGGAAAGAGAAGATATTAATTGTCCCGCTTGCAATTGCCAAATAAAGAAAAAGGCTTTTGAAAAACAAAATTTTGGACTTGAAATTTGTAATGACTGTGAATCAATGTTCGTCTCTCCCAGACCGCCAGCTAGTGATTTTTTTAATTTTTATAAAGATTCTCCTTCTTCTACTTATTGGGCTGAAGTTTTTTTTCCAAGTGTTATGGATGCAAGACGTGAAAATATGTTTAAACCTAAAGCAGAAGAAATAACAGAGATTTTTTTCAATAAAGATTTTAATATTAATACTATTATTGATGTTGGAGCTGGGCATGGGATTTTTTTAGAAGAGTGGAAAAAGATAAATTCCAGTTCTTCTATTTATGCTATTGAGCCTGGAAAAAAAATGGCTGATATATGCAGATCAAAAGGTATCGAAACTCTTGAGAAAATAGCTGAGGAAGCTGAAGAATTTTATCAAAAAGCTGATTTGGTTACTTCTTTTGAGGTTATTGAACATAGCTATGATCCACTTGAATATGTAAAAGCATTAAAAAAGTTAGCCAAAAAAGATGGATATGTGCTTGTTTCTGGCTTAACTGTCGATGGTCTTGATATCCAAATTTTAGGCAAATCATCTAAAGCAATAGCTCCTCCTTTCCACCTTAATTTTCTATCTGTTGAGGGACTATATAAACTTTTTGAAAGGGCAGAGTTTTCTGAAATTGATGTTATTACACCTGGCAAACTTGATCTAGATATTGTTCTTAATACTTTTTCAAAAAAAGAGCTTGATAGAAAAGGATTAAATTTTTTAAATCTTATTAATAAAAGAGGAGATAGGGTAAAAGATAAATTTCAAGAATTTTTAAGAGATTCAAGACTTAGCTCTCATGTATGGGTTATTGCAAGAGTTTAAATTTTTTATTCTGTAAAAAAAAGGAGGCCTGATGGATAATTTTTTTAATGATTACTACAAAAAATATCATGAACTTATTTTTGATGAGAGGGTAGAAACAGATCTCAAAGCATTTAAAGAGCTGGCAGATAACGTTAAAAAATCAGGATCTAAGATAATGCTTGCAGGAAATGGTGCTAGCGCCTCTATTGCATCTCATGGAGCAGTAGATTTTACAAAACAAGGTGGTATTAGAGCAGTTACTTTCAATGAAGCTAATTTGATTACATGTTTATCAAATGATTATGGATACGAAAATTGGATATCAGAAGCTATAAATCTCTACCATAATGAAGATGATGTAGTCGTTTTAATAAGCGTAAGTGGTGAGTCTGAGAATGCTATAAGAGCTGCTAAAAGATCAAAGGAATTGGGACTAAAAGTCGTTACATTCTCTGGAAGGAGTGCATCAAATAGGTTGAAGCAATTAGGAGATATAAATTTTTGGGTAAATAGTAATGCTTACAATATAGTTGAGGGCATACATATGGTTTGGCTAACATCTGTCATTGATGCCGTAATAGGTAAGTCGGAATATGAAGTCTCCTGATTAAATGAAATATATTGATGTTTCTGGAGTTGGCAATAGTGGCAAATCAGCTGTTGTTGATCTTTTAAGAGAGATAGATGAGATTTATGTTCCCGATTTTCAATTTGAATTTGATTTAATACGCACTAAGAATGGTCTTTTAGATTTAAGAGCTTCAATAGTAGATGACTGGTCTCCAGTAAGATCAGATATTGCACTTAAGCTTTTTATAAAAAAAGCTTATAGAATGGGAATAAACCCATCATATATTAATTTTTTTGGATTGCTAAATTCTCTGAGTACAAGATATGAAAGATATTTCAATAAGAAATTCTTATTTCACACTAAAAATTTTACAGATTCATTAATTGTTTCTTCATATAAAGCACTCTGGCCTTTTGAAGAGGATTTAGAAAATAAGTTAATTTTATTTTTTAAAAAAATACTCAGTAGATTAGGATTTAAGGGTCCTAGGATGAGAGAGGTAAACATTATTGCAACTAATGATTTTGACAAAAAAGCTAAGGAATACCTTGATAATCTTTATCTTGAAATTGTAAAAAAAGAACAAGATTATGTTGTCCTAAACAATTCAATAGAACCATTTAATCCACTTAGAGGGCTTAAAATCTTAGGACCAGAATCCAAGCAAATAATAGTTCTAAGAGATCCCAGAGATATATTTATTTCAGGCAGAAGTAAAAAAGAAGTCAAAAGATCTGGACTAGGGTATGAGTTGATAGCATTTGATAATGATGGAACAAATAAATCTTTTTTAGGAACCCAAAACATTAACTCCTTCATTAATAGACAAAAGATTTTTTTAGAAAAATCTTTTAGCGAAAATACTGATAATATATTTATAGTATGGTTTGAGGATCTTGTATTAGCTTATGAGAAAACATCAAAAGATATTTTTAATTTTTTAGAAATAAAGCATGATAGTCATTTAAGAAAAAAAGAATTTTTCAATCCTGATAAAAGTAAAGAAAATATTTTCTTGTGGAAAAAATATGGCGATAGTTCAGAGATTAAACAAATCGAAAGAGATCTTAATGAATTCTTATATAAAGAGGATTCCTTAGGAAAAAGGTAAAAAATTGAAATTTTCTTCTGTTTTTACTCTTACTACAATAAGTACATTAATAAGAGTTATGAGCGGTCTCTTAATAAATAAACTAATTGCAGTTTTTTCAGGGCCAGCGGGTTTAGCCATATACGGAAATTTCATGAGCCTTAATGGGTTGTTATCAATTTCTGGATCCGGATCTTCGCAGACAGCCATAACTAAACTTATATCATCATCTAATATAAAAGCTGAGAAGATAAGTATTGTTTTAAACTCACTCATCATTATTTTTACTTTACTGGTCTTTATAAGCTTAATCTTGCTCATATTCCCAACTGAAATATCAAACTATATTTTTAAGGATCCTAGTTTCAAATTACTAATATATTTATCAATACCGTTAATGTGGTCAACTGTAATGAACTTGACAATGTTAGCTATCCTGAATGGACTGAAAGAATTTAAAACATTCTCAGTTTTTAATATGCTAATAGCTGCATTTCCAGCAATATTAATTTTGATTTTTAGTGAAGAGATATCAATTGAGAAGATCGTGTTTTCTTATCTTTTTTCAAGCATATTAATTACATTTTTTCTATTTATAAATCTTTTTCCTTTTTTAAAAGATTTAATTATGTCTTCAAGGTTCATCCAGGCATCAAAACTTAGTCTCATTGCAAAGTTTGGAATAACATCATTGGTCACAGGCTTAATAGTAACTTTTTCAATTCTTATTTTTAGGAATATGATTATTTCATCTTCAGCTGAAGGTCTTCAATATGCAGGCCTATGGGAAAGTCTTTTTAGACTATCTACTTTTTATAATCTTATTATTTTTAGCCCAATTTCAATCTATTTTTTACCAAAGTTTTCGTCAGAAAATTCTTTTAGTATAAGAAAAAATGAAATTCTAAGAATTTCAAAGGCGGTCATCGCTTTCACGCTTTTTGCATGTTTGTTTTCGATATTTTTAGGAGATCAAATTATCATATTCTTATTTTCTGACGATTTTTTACAAATTTCTTCATTAATTTGGTTAATTCTTCTTGCTGAAACATTCAGGATAATTGGTTCAACATTTCATCTTGAGAATATAGTTATGGAGAGATTTAAGATAATAGTTTTAATTGAAGCCTCATCTTACTTTTTATTTTTAATGAGTTTATATTTTTTTATTTTAAATGACTCATTTTCATTGCTTAATGCTTCGATCTGCTATCTTTTGTGTACTTCTACATTTATGCTTTTAAATATAGTTACTTTCAATTTATTTTCTGCTTGGAGAAAACATACTTAATGCTTAGATCTCTACAACTACATGAATCAAGTTATCGTCTTCTCATAGGGATCTCTTTATTATTTATTTCAATACTTATATACAATTTCGGAGTTTTGCTTGTAAAGGAATCAGCATATTTCTTTGGGCCTTTATTTCTTATTTGTCTTGTCTTATCGATTTATATTCAAAGAAATTTATATAGTTGTCTTTTTTTATTTCTTGGATTTATTATTTGTATGCCGACAATTACGCATCCAATAGAAATATTGCCATTCCAAATTCTTGATAATTCAAGAGATTTCTTTATGCACTCCGATAGGGTTTCTTTGAGATCAATTGGCGTCTTATTTTTCTCTATATTTTTGGCATTTTTAACGGCTTCTTTTTTAATTAGAGAAAAGAAATTATCAATAGTATTTTTTCTGCTATCTATTTTGACTATCTTAACTATCTCTTTTATAAAGTCGTATGAAAATTTATCAATCTATCAGAGTTTCTTAGACTTCGGAGAGCTTTTAGGTTGCATAACTATATTCTTCATTTTTCTGAATTTTCTAAATGACGATAATAAGATTGAAAATATAGATGAATACATAAATTGCATATTTTATTTTTTAAGCACAGTTATACTCATTGATTTGATTCTAACTTTTTCAGGCCTATTTTCGTGGTCGACTTCTTACAGAAACTCTATACAAGGCGTTTTTTATGGCCATGAAGTAACATATTCCTTTTTTTTAGGGCTTAGTTTTATTTTTATTTTAAGTAAATTAAAAGGAATACCGCTCTTTTTATCAAGCGTTATATTCAGTTTAATTATTTTTCTAACTGCTGTTAAAACAACGCTACTAGCTTTTATAGCGGCATTGATTGCTCAGGATCTTTTTAAGAGGAAAGTAATTAATAAATCTTTACTACCACTAATATTAATTCTTTTTACTGTAACGACACTAACTCTATTAAACTTGGTTGCCTCCGGAGAGACAAGTTCAATTCTTGGAAGACTCATTACCTACTACGTATTCCTGCATATACTATTTTCTGAAAATATGATTTGGTTAGGAATTATTCCCGGGGTTATTGATTCATCAATGCCTTCTAACTTATCAATAGCAGTTTTTGAAATTGGATATGTTGATAGCATCATTGACCTGCCCATAGTTGTTATTGAAGAATTTCTCTTAAGAAGTGAATATGAAGAAGGGGGTGGTTTTTTACCTCACAATTCGATCTTAGCTTTGGTGAGTAGTTATGGGATCTTTGTTCTTTTTCCGATGCTATTTTATTTTCTTATTTTCCCTATAAGGATAATCAGAACTTACAAGTTTATTGACTATAAAGAACAAAGCTTTATTGCAAGTATAATCATATTTTTCAGTCTATCAGCCATGCTGCATCCAATAATGTTTTTATCGATTATTGTTTTCCTAACTGAAATAATAAAAATGAAACTTAGGACAATCTTAAAAAGTGAAAAGTAAAAATATTTATTTTGCATTCCCATACAAAGGTGTTGGCGGAGTTTCATTACTTTTCTTGAGGATTGCTGATGCTTTATTTAGCATGGGCTATAAAAATTTATATCTAATAGATTACAAAGATGGATTTATGTCAATTAATAATAAAAATCCAAAAATAAAGGTGCTTGAATACGGGAAATCTTCAATTAAGATTCAAAAAGATTCATTTATTATTTTTCAAACTATGACTCCATGGTCAATTTATCCAGATATTGAGTTAAGGCCTGAATCAAAGGTTTTCTTTTGGAATTGTCATCCAATGAACTTGCTTCCTAGAGCCCCAATATTTGATTTACGATTATATAACTATGATTTTTTAGGAAAAGCCTACTTAAATTCATTACTTTTTTTTCATAAAAAGACATTAAAGAATTTTTTAAAAATACTTGTTAGGAAGAAATCAATTGCATTCATGGATGCTGAAAATATAAGAATTACCAAGAAATTTCTTGGAAGCTTTGATACAGTAAAATTTCTACCAATACCAACTTCAAACAATAAAAAAGGCTTTGTTCAACCAACAACAAAAAAAGATAGCTTATTAAATGTTTTATATGTTGGAAGAATCGAAAGCTTTAAGGTTCCACCTCTCAAAAGATTCATAAAAGACTTAGAAGAATACGGTAATTCTAATAAGCAAAAGTTTAAGATGACAATAATTGGAGAAGGCTCAGATAAATTATATCTAGTTAATTATTGTAAGAAATTTAAGAATATAAGATTTAGCTTCATAGACTTTTTGGAACCAAAAGAACTTCAGGATTTTATTTATGATGAGATTGATATATGTGCTGCAATGGGGACATCAGCTCTTGAATCTGCAAAATGTTCCAAGCCAACAATTCTATTAGATTTTAGCTATATGGCAATAAAAAAAGGTTATAAGTATAAGTGGATATTTGAAACGAAGAAATATAATCTTACGGAGTTCATTTCTAGATCATCTCATGGTTCTGGTGAACATTCATTAGAATCAATTTTTACTCAATTTTATAATAATCATATTGTCTTAGCAGAAAAATCTTACAATTATTATTTAAATAATCATAATATTGATAGCATTGCAGAAAAGTTCATTAAACTTTTAGATGAATCTGAATGCACATGGCATGATTTAAAAAAATCTAAGGTTTTATCAAGAGGAATAATTTATAATCTTTATTCAATATTTAAATAAAAAATGGGTATGAAAGTTGTTATTTTAGCAGGTGGATTAGGCAGTAGACTTAGCGAGGAAACCTATTTGATTCCAAAACCTATGGTAGAAATAGGCGGGAAGCCAATAATATGGCATATTATGAAGCATTTCTCTGAGTATGGTTTTAACGAGTTCGTATTACTGTTAGGCTACAAAAGTCAGATAATTAAGGATTATTTTATTAACTATCATCTGCACAGTGGAAGCATAAATATTAATCTTAAAAATCAAAAAATAAAATCTATTGATACTAAAATAGAGCCATGGGATATTACTCTTCTTGATACAGGAACTGACACATATACTGGTGGCAGAATTAAAAGAGCAGAACAGATAATCGGTGATGACAAATTCTTTCTAACCTATGGTGATGGAGTTTCAAATATT
>MDTD01184398.1_pt1 | contig 10433 bp, 9 predicted proteins | sample 811221 | NCBI WGS metagenome assembly MDTD01 (sample SAMN05326646, study PRJNA326480) | marine metagenome | isolation source: seawater | place: Pacific Ocean: South West | collected 2011
AGGCAGGTACATGGCCACCATGAGGCCACCTACGAGCACACCGAGGATCGACATGATGATCGGCTCCATGAGCGAACTCAGGTTGTCGACGGCGTTATCGACGGACTCCTCGTAGTGGTTGGCCACTTTGTCCAGCATCTCGTCGAGCTGGCCCGACTCCTCGCCGATGGAGACCATCTGCAGGAGCATGTTCGGGAAAAGGCCGGTGGACTTGATGGACTGGTAGAGCGTGGCGCCCGTGGTGACATCGTCGCGGATTTGCAGGATGGCCTTGCTGTACACCGAGTTACCGGCGGCGCCGGCCGTGGACTCCAGCGCCTCCACCAGCGGCACACCGGCATTGAAGGTGGTGGCCAGGGTGCGCGAGAAGCGGGCGACGACCGCGTCGTAGGTGATGCCGCCGATGATCGGCGCCTTCAGGGCCAGCTTGTCGATGGCCTCTGCGAAGCGCACTGAGCGCAGCTTCGCCTCCCGGATACCCCAGACCGCGGCAAGCATGGCGAGGAGGATGATGAACCACCACTTCTGCACAAACTCGGAGATACGCAGCACGAAGAGGGTAAAAGCCGGCAGGTCCGACCCGAAGCTGCGGAAGGTCTCGGCGAACTGCGGCACGACCTTGATCAGCAGAATACCGGTGACAATGATCGCAACAACGATGACCGCCGTGGGATAGGTGAGCGCCTTCTTGATCTTGCGCTTCAGGGCCTCGGTCTTTTCCTTGTAGGTCGCCACCCGGTCCAGCATGGTCTCCAGGCGGCCCGAGGATTCGCCGGCGCTGACGAGGCTGCAGAACAAGTCGTCAAAGTGGCGCGGGTGCTTGGCGAGGGATACAGCGAGACCGGAGCCCCCGGCGACGTCGTTTTTGATCGTCGTCACCAGGGTGCGCATGGTGGGGTTCTCAAGGCCGTCCGCCACGATATCGAAGCTCTGCACCAGCGGCACGCCGGCCTTCATCATGGTCGCCATCTGGCGGGTGAAGATGGCGATGTCGGCCGGCTTGATGGGCTTTTTGCGCGCGCTGAACAGCGGCTTGGGCTTGCGCCGCACGGTTTTGGGGTTGATGCCCTTCTGGCGCAGCTGGGCGCGGGCCAGCGCCTGCGTGGGCGCATTGATCTCGCCCTTGGTCTGGCGGCCGTTCTTGTCGGTACCGCTCCAGATGAAGAGGTCACTGGTTGCCGTTGCCATGTGTCTTCCCGCCCTCGTTGGTGCGCCTTGATCCTTGGCGCCCTAAGCTTAGTCGATAACCGTGCCGGTGGTCCCGGTTGCTAGTTCTGGTCGATAGCCCTAGTCGATCGTAATGCGGTTCACTTCCTCGAGGCTGATGATACCCGCCGCGCACTTCAGCAGCGCTGCCGTGCGCACGGAGTGAAAGCCGTGCGCGCGGGCCTGCTTGGCGATCTTCGTGGCGTCCGCCTGGGACATGATCAGCTCACTGATCTCCGGCGTAATGCGCACCACCTCGTACACGCCGACCCGCCCCTTGAAGCCGTCCTTGCAGACGTTGCAGCCCACGGCCTTCATGAGTTGCGCGTTCTGCAGCATCTCGTCCGTTAAGCCCTCCTGGATGAGCACATCGTGCGGGATGTGGTCCGCCGGCGCCTTGCACTCGTTGCACAGGCGCCGCGCGAGGCGCTGTGCGATGATCAGGCTCACGGAGGTGGCGAGGTTGAAGGTCGGCACGCCCATGTTGAGGAGGCGCGTGATCGTCTCCGCGGCACTATTAGTGTGCAGCGTCGAGAGCACCAGGTGGCCCGTTTGCGCGGCCTTGATGGCGATCTCGGCCGTCTCCAGGTCGCGGATCTCCCCGACCATGATCACGTCCGGGTCCTGGCGAAGGAAGGAGCGCAGGGCATTAGCGAAGTTGAGGCCCACCTTTGGGTTCACGTGTACCTGGTTGACGCCGGAGAGGTTGATCTCCACCGGGTCTTCCGCCGTGGAGATGTTCCGCTCGGGCTCGTTAAGGATATTCAAGCCAGTGTATAGAGAGACTGTTTTACCGGAGCCGGTCGGCCCGGTAACTAGGATCATGCCCTGCGGCTGGCTGAGTGCCCGCAGGTACATCTGCTTCTGGTCCGGCTCATAGCCCAGGGCATCGATACCCATCTGCGCACTGGTCGGGTCGAGAATCCTCAGCACGATCTTTTCGCCGAAGAGCGTGGGCAGCGAGTTCACCCGGAAGTCGACGGCCCGGTTCCGCGACAGCCGCATCTGGATGCGCCCGTCCTGCGGGATGCGCCGCTCGGAGATATCCATCTGCGACATCACCTTCAAGCGAGCCGCCAGCCGTGGCGCCAGGTTGCGCGGGGGGCGCACGACCTCGTTCAACATGCCATCGGTGCGGAAACGCACCCGGTAGTCCTTCTCGTAGGGCTCAAAGTGAATGTCTGACGCGCCCTGCTTGATGGCATCGACCAACACCTTGTTGACGAAGCGGACGATGGGCGTCTCGTCGAGCGCGCTGTCATCGCCGCCGTCGCCGCGCTGTTCCTCGTCGACGGCGCTGATGTCGATGTCTTCGAGCTCGCCCGCTTCCAGGTCCTCAAGCCCGCCGGCGAGGCTGTCCTGCGCATCCGCAAACTCAGCAATGGCTTTTGTAAGGCTGCGCTCATCGACCAGGATGGGCTCGGTGCTGATCCCTGTATGGAACTTGATTTCGTCCAGGGCGGCAAGATTGGTCGGGTCGGACACCGCGATGAACAGGCGCTTGCCGCGGTGGAACAGGGGCAGGGCGTGGTGCTTGGTGATGAGGTCCGGCTCGACCAGCCCGTCCGGCAGGTTCTCCCGGTCGAAGGCGTCGAGTTCGAAGCGGGGCGCGCCGAACTCTTGGGAGGCGACGCGGGTGAGTTCCTTGCCGTCAACGTTGATTGTGTCAACGAGGTAGCTGACGAACGGCACACGTTGCTCAACGGATGCGCGCTGGGCCTCGCGGGCCTGGTCGGCGTCGATGAGGCCTTCTATGACGAGGCGCCCGGCGAGGCCGGAGGGTGGTGTTTTCGCCTGCTCATTCATATTCTTACCTCGGGCGCCGATGATGGCATCCTCTCTGATCAAGCCGAGTATACCTACAGGTTGGATGAAGATGTAGCGGTTAAGTGCTTGGAAATTCAGTCGATTTTTAACAGGTGCAGATTGCCTGTGCCTAAGATAATCGGTGGTGGAAAAGGCAATAGGCGCAGTACCTCTCGAGCACTGCGAGGAGATCGGGGGCGTGACAAAAAATGTCAGTCTCTGCGCCGAACGCGTCGGCTGGCAGGGCCCGTCGATCTCTAGGACTTGGCGCGAACACGCCCAATGAAGGACTTCGGAGCAACGGTAAGCATCTGTTTTAAAAACTGTATCAGGTTGTTATCAGGTGTTTCCGGCAGGCTTGTTTGGCATTGTGGCCCGCATTTTGCTAACCAATAGTCAGGGTGGGCCTCACGCGCATTTCTGCTCAACTCACCTACCGTAATCCTACTCTGCTGGATCGGCGAGTATGCTCAATGGGACCTATGGGAGACTTTTATGAAGAAGCAACATGCAGCCCGCCAAGGGGGCTTCACACTTATCGAACTGATGATCGTAATTGCTATCGTCGGGATTTTGGCGGCAATTGCTTTGCCGGCCTACCAAGACTACACCGTTCGCGCTCGACTTTCTGAGGCGCTAGCCGTGGCTGCTGAGGCAAAGACAACAATCGCTGAATATGCATCTGCAAGGGGGACGATGCCAACCAATGCTTCTGCTGCGGGCATCACGCTGTCGGGCTTTGGTGGTGATTCCTTTGTGAGCACGGCTGCGTGGAATCAGGATAGCGCGACGCAAGGAACCTATACGATTACGATTTCTGCCACTGCTCCTGAACTCCCGACAGACGTCCGGAGTTCGACATTCACTCTAGTGGGCACTTTGGATCAGAATTCCCGTCGTGTGTCCTGGATTTGTGGCCCGGGCTCGGGTGCTGCCGCAATAGAAGCCAAGTACCTTCCTTCTTCCTGCCGCGGCTAGTAGACTAGCGTTCGGCAGTCTTAACATATATCTGCAGCTATACGCACAGCCCCGGACCACCGGGGCTGTTTTTTTTCGCTCAAAACTCAGCCGCCAGGCGACGATGCCACATAATGCACCATCTGGGTCATGATCGGGCGCCAAGCGTCAGTGGTTAAAAGACTTTGAGACTTTTTTGCCCGAATAGATTTCTTGTTGTCGTTTTTTTGGCATGCGTCCTAGGGCTACTTTTCACTGTTTTTTTGCAAGGTGTGGGCACGGGCTATGTCTTCGATGACATTACGTCCATCGTGCCGCTCTATCGCCTAAGGGAACAGCCCGAGCTGTTTTTCCCGTTCGTTTTCAGTGACCTCTCCGGTCCGCTGGGCCGTCCCGTTTCTATCGCGACCTTCGCTGCAGAACAGGCCGTCTTACAGGCTGGCCCGGAACAGAGCCAGCTACTGTCGATTGCTCTTCATGGGGTGAATACGGTCCTGGTGTTCCTGTTGACACAAAAGATCTTCCGTTTGGCCCATAGTCCGGCGCCGGCGTTTTTTGCGCTTTTCGCTGCCGCTCTTTGGGCACTGACCCCGCAGAAGGTTAGCGCGGTACTATACATCGTACAGCGCATGACGTTACTTTCCGCGACTTTCGTTCTGCTCGCATTATTAACCTATCTTCGGGGCAGGAGTGCAGCCGCGATGTCAACCGCTGCGGCCTGGTTTTCCGCCAGTGCGCTCTGCGTCGGCATCGCCCCGCTCGCCAAGGAGAACGGGGTGCTCGCCCTCCCACTCATTGCCGCAGTGGAGCTGTTTCTGCTCTCTGGCAAGGGCGGGCCTAGAAGCGGAGATGGGCGTCTGTTCACCATCGCTCGTGCGATCCTGCTGGTCGGCGTGCTCGCCTTTCTCAGCCTGGGTCTAAGGACGCTGCTTCACGCCGAGGCCGCTTATGCCATACGTTCCTTTGACTTCTGGGATCGGGTCCTTTATTCCGCCCTCGCCCTCATGGATTATGCGAAGCAGTTCTTCCTGCCGGATACGACGAGGATGGGGCTGCTGCACGACGATGTGCTGGCCGGTGAACCGACCGCTCTGGCATGGCTCTCGGCCGCGGCTATAGCCTGCCTCTCCCTGGCGCTGATCCTCGCCGTAGCAAGGGGGGCGGTGAGCCTGCTCATGCTAGGCTTGGCTTTCTTTCTCATCGGGCACAGCCTCGAAAGCACCTTTCTGCCCCTGGAGCTCTACTTTGAGCACCGTAACTACCTTCCCAGCGTCGGCCTCGTCATCTGCCTCGCGGCGGCGGCACAGGGCCTTCTGGCAAGGTTTCCGCGCCGGGACTTAGTGCTCTCCGGCTGCGCCGTCCTCTACTCGCTCACGCTCGCCTTTTCAACCTACGTCTATGCCAGCAGCTGGAGCTCCTACGCCGACCTGCTCGCGCACGAGCTTCGCGGGCACCCCGAATCAGCGAGGGCGAATACTGAGTATGCGCTGGCCGTGGCCGAGGGCGGCGACTACGGGCTCGCTGTGAAGCACATCGATAGGGCTGTGGCTTTCAGCCGCAGCTACCGGGCGGCGCGAACGTTGGGAGAGGGTGACCGCGTCGCCCTGAAAGTCGCTGCTGCCTGCCTGTCCGGGCGCCCCCTTTCCGAGGCCCTCCCCGGCGACCGGGCCGCATGGAACGACGACCCTATCCACTCTGCGATCTTTGCCGTGCTGTCCAACATGGTCAGCGACGGTGTTTGCCCGGGGGACGGCTGGCCCGCCGTGTCTGCCTGGTTCCGCGACGGGGTTTTCTCGGTCATCAACGCCGGCGGGCAGGTTCGCTGGTATGCCCTCCGGGACCTGGCCCTGTTTGAGCGCCAGCTGGGTAATTACACGCTGACCTACGTTTATGCGAATATCGCAGCGGAGCAGAGGCCGGAGCATGGTGCGCTCCTTCGTCTCAAGCTGGAAGCGGCGCTGGCGGCCAATGACGCCGAGCTCGTGCGCCAGATCCTGGCGACCCTTGAGCGCCTGAAGAGTGAAGGAAAGCTGAGGCCCGTTGATATCGAGCTGCTTCGCGGCATGACGAGTTCCCACGATGGTACTTAGTGTGCAGTGTGAATGTTAAAGAGAAAGACAAAGAGACAGAACAAGAGAAAGAAACTGCGCACGCCATCAGTCCAGGCCGCGGAGCCATGCGCGTGAGCGCTTCGGCCCCCCCTCCACAAGCACCCCGTCGCCGGACGGTGGAAGTGGTGATACCGGCCAAGAATGAGGCGGCCGCGCTGCCTGCAGTCATCCGCGGCGTGCTGGCCTTGCCCGAGGTAGAGAGGGTTCTCGTTATTGATGACGGCTCTGTTGATGGCAGCGCGGAGGTGGCGGCTCGGCTGGGTGCCGAGGTGGTGTCTCAGCCCTACAGCAAGGGTAACGGCGCCGCTATCAAGCGCGGTGCGCTCGCCGCTCGGAGTGACTACGTCCTGTTTATGGACGCAGACGGGCAGCATGATCCGGCGGACATTCCCCGGCTGCTGGACAAGCTTGAGGCAGGCTACGACATGGTGGTGGGCGCGCGGAGCGGCTTATCTTCCCAGGCGAGCATCTTCCGGTGGGGGGCCAACGGTATCTACAACCGCATTGCGAGCTGGATGGTCGGCCAGAAGATTGATGACCTGACATCTGGTTTCCGCATGGTGGATCGAAAGAAGTTCCTGGGTTTTCTCTATCTCCTGCCTAACGGGTTCAGTTACCCGACGACATCGACGATGGCGTTCTTTCGGACTGGCTACTCGGTGGGTTTCGTGCCGATCACCGTGCGCAAGCGGGAAGGCAAGAGCCACATTAACCTCTGGCGGGATGGGCTCAGGTTTTTCCTCATCATTTTCAAGATCGGTACGCTGTATTCGCCGCTCAAGGTATACTTCCCGGTGGCGGTGCTGGTGGCCGGGGCGGGAATGCTGAATTACCTCCTATCCATGCTGAGCACGGGGGCTCTCCGCTTCACCAACATGAGCACGCTGCTGGTGCTTGCGGGCATGATCGTTTTTCTCATGGGTCTGCTTTCCGAGCAGCTAACGAACCTGCAGTACAAGAACGTCGAGTTCGAGCCTGAGTAGGCAGACCGGGATCCTCCGGCGCTGGATCAATAGGGCACGGGGAGCGCCAGGGTCTACTTCACTTGCTCCATGGCCATGTAGCTGGTCGACTCCTGCATCCCCGGCAGCGTGAGCAGAGTCTCCCCCAGGAACTTCCGGTAGGCGTTGATATCGGAGATATGGGCGTTGATGAGTGGTTACTTACAGAACCTCCGGAAACGCGCCAGTGTAATAACCCACCGGTTCCCTCAAAGGCCAATCCGTCAATGCATATGCCTCAGCGGGTATTCTCATATTCAGCGCCTGATGCGGACGCCAGTGGTTATAGAACTGGATCCAGTCCCCGATGACCCGCATCGCGTACTGCTGCGATTCAAAGCGATGGCGATGAAAGCATTGCTCCTTTAGGGTACGGAGCAGTCGCTTGACCATGCCATTTTGCTGCGGGGAGTGCGGCGTAATAAACTCCTGCCGAACCCCTAACCTCTCAGCACGCGTGGGTAGTGCCGACTGGTAAAGACCAAACCATGATCCGAGTGAAGCAAGAACGACGTGAGCACGCGTCCCAGCGCCCCATAGCCTGCTCAAGCGCAGCGGCCGCCGTTGTCGCCTTGCCGGTCCGGGACAGCTGCCAGCCCAGTAATTGGCGGGTGCGGCAGTCCATGAACAGGGCGAGGGTCAGCCAGCCGTTGCGACCACCCCAGACGCGGCAAAGGTCCGTCGACCAGCGCTCATCAGGCCGGGTTGCCACCGAGGGCAACGCCTGCAATCGTGGCCGGTGCCCGATCGCCCGTTTGCGGACCTGCTAACCCTTGAGCTGGAAAATCCGCTGGACCGTGTTCTTGTTCATGCGGAGCAAGCCTGCAACCGTGCGGTAGCGAAAGGAGGGCTCCTCCTCAATCAGGGCCTTGATCGGCTCCGCCGGAGCCGGATTCACGCTCGGCGGAGATCGACGCGGCCGGTAATACACCCATCGCCTCGGGACACCAAACCAGCGACAAAACAGGCTAATCGATACCCGGTGTCCGTCATCGGCCAGTCCCTGCTGGATCGAGAAAATCAGCTCTCGTCCTTGCCCAGCAGGGAGTCCAGCTTTTTTCGGGCGCGCAGCTCCAGCATGGCTTCGCCGTACGATTCCTGCAGTTCCTTGAGCTGCCGGTCGTACTGCTCGCGGATGTCCTCAGGACGCGCCTTGAGCGCATTCTCCATGCCCCGCTTGGCATGATCGACCCACTGCTCACCTTCGGAAGGCTTCAATTGTACTGCCGGCTGGCTTCAGCCACGGTCGTAGTGCCCTGAATGATCTCCATCACCAATGCCGACTTCCTGCTGGTCGTCCAGCGCTTGATCTCTTCGTCCATTTCCATGCTCATCGGTGTCTCCTTTCACAAGATAACACCTGAGCAGGAACTCACAGGGTCATTACATGCGGAAAAAAGTAACGTCACACTGCAAAGTGCGGCCGTTGGTCGGGTCGGAGAAACTGCGGTCAATGGCCCAGGGCTCGAAGCCGGCTGCGCGCAGCCACGCCCATACCTCCTCCCACAAGGTTTGACCTGAATACAACTCCACCAGTGACATCTCCAGCAGCACGCCGGTACATCGCGTGAGCGTCTGCTGTGCGCCGCCAAGCACCTGCGACTCAAACCCCTGAGTATCGATCTTGAGGAACAACCGCTCTTTGGCGTGAACGTAGTTCGCCGCGATATCGTCAAGCCGCATCACCCGAACCATTTCCGTACCCACGTAGGCAGACTGTGGTGCTGTTTTAAGGTGGCTGTCCTCGATGGGCAGCAGGCTCGAGGAGACCGAGTTCGCGGAAACGTTGATCTCTGCCTCGCCGGGTTCCGCGCCTAAGGCAACGGCTTCGGCGATCTCCCACCCGGCATGGCTTGCCGCTAGCTGGCACAGGCGTGCGTGGGCGGTGGCCATCGGTTCGAAGCTGATCAAGCGCCCGCAGTAGCCACTATTGATCAGGCCGAGTGCGAACTGGCCCTCGTTAGCACCGATATCCAGCAGTGTGTCGATCCGGTGATGGCGTAGTCCCACTAGCAAGCGGCTGTAGAAATCATCAATTTCCGACGCGATACGAATATCTAGGCCGACACGGCGAAAGGCCTTCTTGATGCCCTGTACAAGGCGCTTTTGCAGGGCCATATCAGTAAATTCCTTCGGTGCTGGCGGCGTGGCCCAGTAATTCACGGTAGATCTCCAGAGTCTGGTCGGCGCAGCGCTGCCAGGTAAATGCCGCAGATCGCTCTTGCCCGCGTGCCACCAATTCTGACGCACGCTCACTGGAGTACAGTACTTTTTCCAGGCCATCACAAATGGATCCCGGCTGCTCTGGATCGCAGAATTGCGCAGCATTGCCCAACACCTCGGGCATGGAGCTGCTGTTGCTGCTGACCACAGGACAGCTGCGACTCATGGCTTCCAGCGGCGGTATGCCGAAGCCCTCGTAGAGCGAGGGATATACGAAGACGCTGGCTTGCTCATAGGCCTGGGAGAGGTCGCTATCGTCGCCTTCCAGATGTACCACCCGTGAGCGGTGGATACTGAGTTCATCCATGAGCTCAAGTTCCACCCGGCGCAAAGCGCCACCGCCGAACACGACGACCCGAAAATCGCCTTGCAGGCGCGGAGACATCGCATAGGCCTTCAGCAGGCCGTGGAAGTTCTTGTAATAATCGCGCCGCCCCACGTAAAGGATGTAGGGGGCATTTTGGTTGAGAATCGCGTTGCTCCCGAGGGGTGGTTTAAGGGGGGCGTAGCCAAGGTGCACTACGGAGGTTTTTTCCTGCGGCATCTCGTAGTGGGTCAACAGGTCACGGCGGGTATTCTCGGAAACGCAGATGACATGGTCCGCGCGCATCACCGCAAAAGCCTTGTTGGCACGGGTAGGGTCATTTGGGTTGAATGTGTCGGCGAAAAGCTCATGCGTCATATCGTGGACCGTCAGCACTGTCGGGCATCGTCCGGAATGTGTGCGACTTCGTGTGTAGTAGGTTTCATGCACGAGGTCTGGCCGCCAGCGATCGATGCGGGATCGCGCCAGCGCCACATTGAGAGGTCGGAGAATGTACTCTGCCCGCGGTGGGCACTTCGGCAGCTGCACACCGGAGACAGTGCCCGGCGGCAGCCGCTCCAGGTAGCGATTCTGGTGCAGGGGAGCGAACACGTGCACATCCTGGCCACCAGAGAGAAAGGCCTCGGTAAGGCAGCTGAAGTAGCGAGACACGCCTCCATAGACCTGCTCACAGAAAATCTGGGAATCAAAGGCAATTCGCATGCTAGTCCCGCCTGCGTTCTTTCAGCGCCAGATGATCGCGCCAGGTGCGGGAGCCCAGGTGGAATTGGGTGGCGGGTACCAGCAGCGTGCGTATGGCCATTA
>MDTD01024920.1_pt1 | contig 10432 bp, 10 predicted proteins | sample 811221 | NCBI WGS metagenome assembly MDTD01 (sample SAMN05326646, study PRJNA326480) | marine metagenome | isolation source: seawater | place: Pacific Ocean: South West | collected 2011
CGTAAGCTAATGCTCCAACAACATTAATTGAATTTGGACTTTCTCCCATCAACATCAATCTTTTTTTGGATTTCTTGGTTGATACAAAGTGAAAAAAACTCATTTTTGAAACAGCATGTCTAATTGAGTCATCTGTTGATCCTTCAGTCAATTCGCCACCATGCAAATGAATTATTGGAACTCCAATTATATATGCAGCTGATGCAACTATTAATACTTCATACCTGTCACCTAGCAAAACTATCGACTCTGGTAATTCTTTACTTAGATAATTGGCTGCACCTATAAATAAATTTTTACTGGAATTTGTAATATTTATTTCTTTATTTTTGTTAAAACTAATGTTTTTTATATAAAATTTATTTTTGTAATTTTTATTATAAATCTCATTTATAGAATAACCAAATTTCTTACTGAAATGTGTTCCAGAAATAAGTAGATGTAAATTAATTTTTTTTGATTTTTCAAGACGATCACAAAGTTTTGTTAAAATTCCAAAATCTGATCGTGAACAAGTAAATATTGTAATTTTTTTACTTTTCATTTTTTATAAATTGATTTTTTTTATAATTTTTCTTTGCTCTTTTGTTTAAAAAATAAAACCAATTTGAAGCATCTATTCCTTTTAATGGTCTTTTTGTAGTTAGATTTTTTTTTGAAAAAAGCTCACCCTTTTTAATGTCAGAATTTGCAACTAAAGATTTTCTAACTATAACTTTATTTTTATTTTCTACTTTTACAGAATATTTTTTTTTTGAACCTAATATTTTATCTATACTTCTTAAATTTAAAATCATTTGTCTAAACTCATTTGTATCAAATGAGGCCTTATGATCTGGTCCAGGTAATTTTTTACTTAATGTGATGTGCTTCTCAATATAATTGCAACCTTTTAATCCTGCAATAATTGGAGCAACTTGGCTTTGTGAATGATCAGAAAAACCCACAGAAACTTTTAGCTTTTTTTTAAAAGTATCAATCACATTTAAATTGAGATCCTTATCTTTAGTTGGATAATCTGAAGTGCATTGCATAACTACAATATCTTTCTTTTTTTTTCCCTTTTTAATTAAAAATCTTAATGATTTTTCTACTTCGTTAAAACTTGACATTCCTGTCGATAATAAAATTTTTCCTTTGAATTTGGAAATACATTCCAATAAATTAAAATCTGTTAAATCTCCTGAAGAAATTTTTATTATTTTGCATTTATTTTTTATTAAAAATAATGCACTTTGTCGATCAAATGGAGTGGATATGAATCCAATTTTTTTTTTTTTACAATATTTTATTAATTTATTGAAATCTTCAAAAGATAGTTCATATTTTTTTAACATCTCATATTGTGTTAATTTCGATTTTAAATTTCTTTTTTGATAATCTGCTAATGACGAGTTTTTTGTAACGAGTTCATCAGTTATATAAGTTTGAAACTTAACATAATCTGCTCCGATTTTTTTTGATAAATCAATAATTTTTTTTGCAAGTTTTAATTTACCACAATGATTAACTCCTATTTCAGCTATAATATTTATTTTTTTCAATTTTTTTCTTTAGTTCGACCTTTTAATTATACTTGACATACCAATCAAAGATTTATTTTTAATAACTATGCCTTGTTTAAGAATACTTCCACTGCCTATAAAAGTATCATCGTTAATTTTACAACCACCATTAATAATTGTACCAGTTGATATATGACAAAAATTTCCTATTTGCACATCATGTTCAATAAGTGATTTTGAATTTAAAATATTGTGATCTCCTATTTTAGACCCTGCGTTAATAACACTACCATGCATTATTATGTTACCTTTTCCAATTTTTGATAATTCTGAGATATGTGCTAACGGCGAAATTATACTTGGAAATATAAATCCATATTTTTCTAGTTTTTTAATTATTTTTTTTCTTATTAAATTATTTTTAATTTGGCCTACAGCTACAAATACATTTTTACATTTTTTCAAAAGCTTACTATAATTTTTTATATCTGGCACAACTTTGAAGCCATATTTGTTTGAACTTTTTTTTTTATCAACAATAAATAAAATATTATATTTTTCTGACTTTAATATCACATCCAGACATGATGTGAAATGTCCTCCTGCACCAAAGATAATCAAATTTTTTTTTTTCATTTGTAGAAACTACTTGGAATATTAATTAAAGACTCACTTATTTTTCTTGATCTTTTCAATAGCATTTTAGGGAATATTTTGTAAGGATTTAAATCGGGGATTAAAGTCCATGCAGCTCGTGCCATTATACCTTGTTTGTTAAGTTCTTTTAAAAATCTATTTCTTATTTTTTTTGGATTATCTTTTTTTAAAATAATTGTTTGTAGCCAAAAATTACTTTTTGAGTTTTTTGGTGCTTCAAGAATAGCAATTTCTTTATATTCTTTGAATAAATTTTTATAACTCAAAAAAAGTTTTCTCTTTTTATTTAAAATATTTTTTATTTTCAACATTTGACTGTAACCAATAGATGAATTAATTGCAGGTAACCTATAATTAAATCCAAATTTATCGTGTATATATAAATAATTATGTCCAACTTTAGCAGTTGAAATCAGATGTCTTATTTTTTTTGCAGTAATAGTATCATTTGTAAGAATAGCTCCCCCACACCCTGTTGTTATTGTTTTATTTCCATTAAAGCTCAAAACTCCTAACTTAGAGAATGTTCCAACATGTTTATTTTTAAAATATGTTCCTAGAGCATCAGCAGCATCTTCTACTACTTTTAAATTAAATTTTTTCGAAATTCTAATAATTTCGGTTATATTACAGGAGTGTCCAAAAACATGAACTGGAACTATAGCTGAAATAAACCGCTTTGTTTTTTTATTAAAACATTTACCTTTTTTTATCACACAAATTTTACTGAGATAACTTTCTAATTCAAAAGTATTAATACCTAGATCACTCTTATTTATTGTAGCAAAATGAGGAATAGCTCCTACATTTACAATAGCGCTTGCTGGTGCAACAAAAGTTAAGCAAGGTAGAATTACTTCCTCATTTTGCTTTACACCAAGAACTTTCAAACAAAGTTCTATACCAACAGTTCCATTTAAAACTACAATTGCATTTTTTGTATTTGTAAATTTTTCAATTTCACTCTCAAATTTTCTTACATACTCGCCGGCAGTTGAAACCATTGTTGATTTTAAACATTTATTTAAATGATAAATATCTGAAGAATCGAAGCTAGGCTCATGAAGATAAATCTTTTTTTTCTTATAAAATTTCTTTAATTTTTTAATTATTTTATTTTGAACGTTAATATTCATTTAAATATTTGCAAAAAATTTATTATTTTGTCTTAATTTTTTATTACGAATTAAGGCATTTGATATTTCTTTAATTCCTTTAGAGAGAGTAATTTGTTTTTTAAACTTTAACTTGTTAAGTTTTGAAAAATCTATTTTGTAATTTCTTCTATCTTTTGAAGCTTTTTTTGAAAATTTAATAAGTTTTTTTTTATTCCTAAAATTTTCAATTATTTTTTTACATATCATTTTTTTTGTATAATTTTCCTCTGAAAAACCAACATTATAAACATTTACTTTTTTAAGAATATTTAGATTTAAAAATTTTTTTACTATTAAAGATAAATCTATTAAATGTAAATACGGTCTCCATGTATCCGCATCATAAACATCTAAATTTTTTCCTAGAAATAATAGTTTAGTGAATTCATTAACAGTTAGATCAAATCGCATTCTAGGTGACATTCCATATAAAGTAGATATCCGAAAAATAATTTTTGAAATTTTTGATTTATCTCTAATTAACTTTTTTTCAAATTTAATTTTAGTTTTAGCATATAGAGATATTGGGTTTAATTTAGATTTTTCGTTAAGTTTTTTACTATTTTTACTCAATCCATAATTGCTACAAGTAGAAAAAAAAATAAATTTTTTTACTTTATATTTTTTAGCTAGTCTTAAAATATTATTAGATCCATCAACATTAGTTTTAATAGTAAGTTTGGGAAATTTTTTTGATGCTGGATCTCCCACTATTGCTGCAAGATGAATTACATTTTCTATTTGAAATTTTTTAAAAATATTTTCTAATTTTATATTGTTTAAAATACTTACTTTTTCAAATCTAATATTTTTATTTATAATTTTTTTACCTGCAGAGCCTTGGATTAAATTATCCACTAAAATTAATTTATTTTTTTTACTTAATTCTTTTGAAATTACTGAACCTACATAACCAAGGCCGCCTGTTATTAAAGTATACATAAATTTTTTAAACTTTGCTTAAATTATATTATTTTATTAATGTAAAATATTAAATATCATCTATTCTAAAAAATAATATGAAAAAAATCATTATCGCATCTCCAAATTCAGCTTCCGAAAGCTTATCTGCTTGTATAAATCTTAATAGTGATCATAATTGTTTTCAAATCACTAATGTTGATTTTAGAAGTTTAATTAAAAAAAAATACAAAAACAAAAAAATAAAAAAAATAATTAGTCTATTTAATTATTATCTAAACAGAAACGATCCCCATATGATTAATTATTCAAGTTTAAGAAATTATTCTCCAGCACCAGATTATCCTAAGTTGGCATTTTATCACAATGATATAGCATCATTTAATGGACGAACTTCATTCATTCTAGAGAGTTTAATAAAAAAAAATAAAATCGCCAAACAACATTTTCCACCCACTTTAGAAAATAAAATTTATTTAAATGATTGGAAAAAAGTAATCTTACTAAGGAAGCCAGAAGAAGTTTTAAACAAATATATATCAAGAGATAATGATATTTTAATATCAAACGAGGAATATAAATCAAAATTACTGAAAGAAGTTTATAGCTGGCATGATGGTTGGAAGAATTGTGATAATTCTCTTATAATTTATAAAAATGATCTAGTTAATAATACTAATGAAGCATTAAAAAATATAGGTGAATATTTAGGTATAAATTTTCAAATTGAAAAAGACTATATACTTCCAAAAATATTATAAATGAAAAAAAAATTTAATCTTGAGAAAGAAGGAATTTTATTTTGGGTAACAGGATTACAAGGGTCTGGAAAAACTACGATTTCAAAAAAAATTAAAAATGAAATAGAAAAGTTATATGGTAAGACGTTATTTTTTGATGGAGATATTTTAAGAAATATTTTTAACCTCCATGACTATTCTGAAAAAGGTAGATTAAAATTGGATGCTTCATACAGTAAATTTTGCCAATATATAGTTAAAAGTAAAATAAACTTAATATTTGCAACTGTTAGCATGAATCATAAAATTAGAAAATATAATAAGAAAAAATATTACAACTATTTTGAAATTTATATTCGAAGAAAAAAACTACTCCGAAAAAAATCAAGAGCAAATATATTTAAATTTATTTCAAAAGATAAAGTCGAAATACCAGAAAATCCTGATATTATTATAAACAATAATTCAGATATAAATTTAGCAGTTAAGAAAATAACAGATAAAATTAAAAAAATATCTTTATAATTTACTTATTTGTATTTTTTGAAACATTAATTTGCATAATTATTCTTTTTATAATTTTTATAAATTTTTTTCCTCAAAATAGTTGTGCTTATTTTTTTTGTTCTATTGAATAAAATTAATTTATTTTTTGAAACATCATTTTTATTGTCTTTTCCGTGAACAATAAAATCTATTTTATGTTTTTTTAAATAATTATCATTTATAAGCCATGGACTAGGTATAACTTTTTTCACAAATTTAATAGACTGCAAAATTTCTTTCCTTTGATTAAAATTTAATTCTGGTGTAACTTTTTTTTTCTTTTTTATTTCTTTATCAGTGGTCAAAGCTACTATAACCTCTCCATATTTTTTTGCCTTTTTTAATAATCTTATATGTCCATGATGAATTAATACAGCTGACATATCCACTAAAATTCTTTTCATCTAAAATTTAATGCAATTTAGTATTCTTCCTCTTGCGGCCCTTTTAAGATGTACCTCACCTAAATGGCAAATAATGCTTCCGTTTATATTAGATCTAGGTTTATATAATATTACATCCTGGCTATTAGTTTTTACTTTTTTTTCAACTTGAGTACAAATAAGAGGTTGCAGGTCTTTACCTATACTTAAAATATTTTTAAATTGTTTCATAAATTTTTTTTTATTAATTTTGACACTATATAAAAAGTCTGAATGATTCTTTAAAACTAAATCTAATGAATATATTGGGTGGTATGGTCCTGTCATTTTTTTGTTTAAGTGTGAATTTATATTTATATTAAACGATTTTATTTTGTTTTGGGGTGGTTGATCATATGAAATAAATGATGCCCCTGTTAGGCCAAAAAGACCTTTGCAGGAACTATAGCTAAATACATCTGCAAATTCATGATATTTTTCTAGTCCAAAAGATGCGGTAGCATCCAGCATTATCTTAGAATTATATTTTTTTGAAATTTCAAAGATTTTTTTTATTGGAAGTTTTAAACCTAAACTGGTTTCGGTATAACAAAAGACTATCCAATCATATTTTCTATCAATGTTATTGTATTTTTCCCAATCTATGACCCTTATTTTTTTAATATTCTTGTTACTTTTTTTATAATCTTTGGCAATTTGTATTAATCTTTCAGAATAATACCCTGAATTTAACATTAAAACCTTACCATACAAAAAATTTGCTATCATAACTTCTATTGCAAAACTGCCGGAACCTTGCATTCTCACTATATTTTTCTTTTTACTCATTTTCTTTAATTTTCTTAAAACTCTATTTTCAACTTTTTGATATTCTGAATCTCCCCTTCCAAAGCCAGGTGCTAAGCTAACAATATTTTCAAAAGACAAGCTTGCAGGACCAGGAGTAAATAGTTTTTTTTTATTTTTATTTAATATAAATTTTTTAATGGTTTTCATTGTATTTAATCCATAAAAGATTTTAAAACTTTTGCTGTATTCCTAATTCTTGGCAAATCAGTAAGATTTGACCTCTTTATTTTAATCTCTAAAAAAGAATTTGTTTTTGACGCAAAGAACTTAATTAATTTGTCTCTTAATTCTTTTTTATTTTTAATCATAAAATAATTTTCAAATCCGAAACTTTGAGATAATTTTTTAAAATTAATTTTTTGAGATACACAAAATTGAGCTCCAACTGACTCGTGAACACCATTATTTAAAAGAATATATTTTAAATTTTTTTTTTTATGACTTGCTAAAATTGCTAGAGATCCAAGGTGCATAACAAGAGAACCATCTCCATCTAAACATACTATTTTTTCTCTTGAGAAATTTGCTACACCATACGCAACCATCTGTGCATGTCCCATGCCACCAATCATATAAAAATTTTTTGTTTTCTTAAAACTTTCCTCTGTAATTCTAAAGAGGTCTCTTGAGATAAAGCCAGTTGTTGAAATTATTTTATAATTTTTTTTTGTTAATTTTAAAATTTCATTTATTACATAACTTCTATCTATTTCTAGATCAGAAAACTTTTTTCTTTTAGCTTCGTGTTTCAAAACATTTTTTTTTACAATTAATGCAACTTGTGTCTTTTTTGCCATGGCATATTCTATCAACTTAGGTATTTTGTTAAGATCATTATTATTTCTTAAGTCTAAATATTTTATATCTAAAAGTTTCAACAACTGCTTAGTAATTAATCCTTGTTTTTTGTGTTGAGCCTCATCATTAATTCCTGGAGCTCCTCTCCAGCCAATCATAAGGAGAATGGGAATTGAGTAAATTTGTTTATTAGCGATTGATACTAAAGGGTTTATTGCGTTACCTAATCCTGAATTTTGCATATACACGCAGCTTATTTTTTTTGTTGATAAATAATTGCCAATAGCAACACTGACTGCACCTCCCTCATTAGCACAAATTAAATGTTTTTTTTTTCTGAATTTTTCTAAATAATTAGTAAACGGACTGAGTAAACTATCCGGGACTCCACAAAAATAATTAATTTTATTTTGCTCAAATTTAAAAATTAAATTTTTTACATCAATCATTCTTTTTTATTAAACTTATTATTTCTTTAACTGATGATATATTGCGCTCTATATTTCTACTTTTTTTATTCTTTAGTATACTTTTGGCAGTCTTTATCATTGCTGGGTAAATACTTCTAAGTAAGTGATTTGCATAAATTACAACTTTAAAACCATTTATTATTAAATCTTTTTCATGAGTATCAGAATATGTGCTAGGAACACAAACCATTGGTTTAAAATATTTAGATTTTCTGTATAGTTTTGAAAAACTAAATATTTCTTTTGCAGTTTTTGCTTTTGAATGAATTAAGATTAAATCTGCTCCTGCCCTAGAATAAGCTTCAGCTCTTTTTAAGGCGTCGCTTATGCCTTTATTTAAGATAAAGCTTTCAATTCTTGCTACTATTAATAAATCATTAGTGACTCTAGATTTGGTTGCAAGCTTTAATTTTTTACAAAAGTTAGAAATGGTATCTTGTTTAGAACCAGATTGATCATCAAATAGAGAATTCTTTTTACTCCCCACTTTGTCTTCCATGACCATAGCTGATACACCTAATCTCTCTAAATTTTTAACTACATATGGCAGTTGCTCTAATGAACCACCATTATCGGCGTCAAACATTATCGGTTTAGTTGAGGTTTCCAAGATATCATTTAATGAATTTACTCTAGTTGTTAAATCAACTGATTGGTTATCAGGTTTAGCCCTTACTGCAGAATCTGCCAAACTGGAACACCATAGCCCATCAAACTCTTCTGATGTATTTTTAACATCTACTTTTAATTTCTCAATAATTAATGCTGATAATGAACTGTGAGATTCTAGCAATCTAACAATTTTTTTTGAATTAATTAATCTTATAAGTTTATTCCTTCTTAAATCTGGGTTTGTTTGGATTATGTCTGTATTAAACTCTTCTTTTGTCTTAAATTCCAAAAGTTTTCCTGACCATTTAGAAATAGTAGTAATTATTTTATCTCTTATTTTTTTTTGATGACCTTTGCTCCAATGATTTTTTTTGTGAATTACGTATTTAGGCTTATACTTAATTAAATTGTCAGTATAATCTCTAGTTTTTTGTTCAACAACTTTATGAACATTTTTTAAATTTTCAGCTATTAATTTACGCTGATTAAAATTTAACAAGGGAGGAGACTTATATTCATTAATAGCATTATCAGACATAAGGCCAATAATAACAAAACCATATTTTGACGATTTTTTAATTATTTCAATATTTGATTTGGTCAAAATATCATCTGATAAAGCTATGTAACAAAAATTTCTTTTTTTTAAAGAATTCATTTTATAAAGATTGAAAAATTAATTAGATTATTCTTATATTCAAAATAAATAAAAAACAAGTTATTAATAATATGAATTATATATTTGGCTCTGGCACTATGAGAACAGGTGGTTCACTTGTTTTAAGTATAATGGAGATTGATAGCAAAACACAAACTCTATGTGAAATTTTTTACTTTGCTCGTCATATTTTTAAAAAGTATAAAAATTTAAATACGAGTCCTACAAAATTTAGGATAGCTTATGAATTTAGTCTTAGGCTTAAATATAGAAATTCAATTAAAATATCTCCAAAAAAAATTTATAATATTTTAAATGATGTTAAAATTGATAATTATAATATATTATATCAGTCTTTAGCAAACACACTTTTAGAAAAAATAAAATCAAAAAAAAAAATAATAAATTTTGTTGACTATAGTAATGGTGAATGGAGATTTATTAAAAACTTTTTGAAATTAAATAAAAAATTTAAATCTTTTTTAGTAATAAGAGATCCAAGATCTGTATTATCCTCTTTTAAAAAATTAACATTTGGTAAAAATTTTTCTTATCTAAATGCTGTATTTAATTGGGTTGACTGTGCAGAGTATTATTTTAGTTATAAAAAAAAATATTCTAAGAATAGATATTTACCACTTAAATTTGAAGATATACATTCTAACCCTCATAAAAATGTCAAAAAAATATGTAATTTTTTAAATGTACCTTTTAGTCAGAAGTATTTTAAAATAAACAACTTTAAAAAAATTAAAGATAAAAATTTATTATTTTCCGCATATAGTAAAGACAAAATATATGGCTATGATAAAAAAAGATTAGATCAATGGAAAAATAATCTTGATGATTGGGAAATTGCTATAACAGAGTTCATTTGCTCAAAATTTATGAAGAAACTTGGGTATAATTCTTCACTTAAATCTGGAAAAAAGTCACTTATAGAAAAAGGAATAAAAAATTTAAATAAAAATAAATTACTTAAAAAAAGGTTAATTTTTTTTCTTGCAAATGGAAAAGGAACAAATCAAAGAATGAATGACCCTTCAGATCACAGAAATTGGGGATCCAAACATTCGGAAAATAAAAAATTTATTCATGATCCAGAGTATAAGGATTTTATACTTGAAAGAAAAAAA
>MDTD01100111.1_pt1 | contig 10432 bp, 10 predicted proteins | sample 811221 | NCBI WGS metagenome assembly MDTD01 (sample SAMN05326646, study PRJNA326480) | marine metagenome | isolation source: seawater | place: Pacific Ocean: South West | collected 2011
AAGATGGCGGGCAGGAACATGAATCCGACGATTATGAAGGCGGCCAGTCCAGCAAATTTGAAGGTCAGATATCCAAGGTCTTCACGAAATCCCTGCTGCGGGCCGCCGATGAAGGTCGCCGCCGACAAGGCCGTCGCCAGAGTCGATATCGCGACCGCCCAGACGGGCATCGATCGCCCAGCGAGGAAGAAGTCGTCCCCGGCCTCCTTTTTACGGGACATTGCGGCCCCGACCAGGATGACGATCAGCATGTAGAGACCCACCACAAGCCAATCAAGAACGGCAAATTCACCGGTCTGAGCTTCCGGCGGGAGAGGCTCAAGGGCCATCAGAAGGGGTATTTCAGTCATCGTGGACGACCCTCTTTGGAACCAAGGCTTGAGTGCTGTGCGAGAACCGGTATGATGTGCGATTCCCGATCCGAGGAGGATTTCCCGTGTATGCCATCGTAGAAGACAGTGGAACCCAGATCATCGTCCGTGAAGGCGACGTGTTGGAAGTCGATCTCCGAGGAGAAGACCAGGACGCCATCGTGTTCGATCGCGTGCTTGCGATCAAGAATGATGATGGGCCAGCCAAGCTGGGAACACCCTACATCGACGGCGCTTCGGTCAAGGCCGAAGTCATGGGCGAGATCAAGGGCCCCAAGATCGATGTCATCAAGTTCAAGCGTCGCAAGGGCTACAAGCGGAAGACCGGTCATCGGCAGTCCTACTTGAAGATCAAGATCAACGAGATCACGGGCTGATTCGCGAGTCGGCAAGCAAGCCTCCAAGCTCATACCTATCGCCTTGAACATAGATCACCTGGCCGAATGTGTTGGTCATGTGCTGGTTCACTATGTTTCGAATGCGCTCGACCTCCGTCGTGTCACAAGGGCCCGAAAACGTTCCGGAGAGCTCTGCCGGCGACAGCAGATCGACGAATCCGTCGGTTGCCCGGGTGAGATCAAGGGACGCCTGTTCGATGCTGAGCGTCATGGAGCTGTTGCGGCCTGTGCCGACCGGATAGCCGAATCCGCCACCTTCATAGATCCCGACCTGACCATCGACGATGATGATGTAGCGAATGGAGAGATTCGTGGCCGTCGAGTCGATCGGCGTCCAGCCCGCGCGTGGCTGGAACAGCATCTCGACATGCAGGATCTGCCCGTCGGGGATGGTCTCCTGGGTCAGCTGCTCGGATGGTATGTCCGTCATCCAGACCGAAGTGTCCACATACGGATCCTCGCCACAGACCGAGTGGGCAAACGTCATTGGAATGTAGTTGGCCCTGTTGGAGATTCGAGTGACATCGGCTCCTGTCGAGAAGCCACCCACCCAGTGCCTGGCGGTGTCGATGTAGGCACAGCCGGACAGAAACAAGGCTGCCAGAACAGTCGCAGCCGCCGGGAATCCCATGGGATGTACTCGCCTCAACATGAATTCGATTGTACTCAGGGCCTCAATCTCCCGCTGGCCCTACACTTCCCAAAGTGAAATCAGATCATGAGACAACTCAGGAGCATGGATGGGACCAGCGGTCCCTGCAATCCGATCCCCATGCCGACCCGGAGAAGGCCGCCAGAGTCCAGGCCATGTTCGGCTCCATCGCCCGTCGATACGACCTGAACAACAGGATCCACTCGCTGGGCAGGGATCAGGCCTGGCGAAAGCGTGCGGTCAGGATGGCGTCGGTCGTCCCGGGCGACCACGTTCTCGATGTCGCCTGTGGCACGGGGGACCTGACAGAGGCCTTTGCCAGATCAGGCGCAGCCGTGGTGAAGGGAATCGATTTCACCCCAGAGATGCTCGAGCTTGCCAAGGTCAAGGCGACCAGGCACAGGCGACCCGACGACATCCCTACGCCAGTCTACGAGCAGGGGGACGCGATGAATCTGGATGTGCCTGACGCATCCTTCGACATCGTCTCCATCGCCTTCGGCATCAGGAATGTGACGACGCCGGCCAAGGCCATTGCCGAATTCCATCGCGTCCTTCGTCCGGGCGGCAGGCTTGTGATTCTCGAATTCTGCCAACCCAGATTCGCCCCGATGCGACTCTTCAACGGCTTCTACTGCAAGCGGATCATGCCCATGACGGCCAGCCTGATCGCTCGCGATCGAAGCGGCGCCTATCGCTATCTTCCCAGATCGGTCGAGACCTTCAGTGAGCCCGATCGGCTGGCGGAACTGATGTCGTCCAACGGCTTCCGGGATATCAGGCAGACGCGAATGACACTGGGTATCTGCGCCGCGTCGGTGGGGACCAAGCCGGAATGCTGATGTGATGCCCGCGGGCACGCCGCCTCGCCGTCAACAGGGGCCCCAGCCATCGATGACGATGAGCAGGTCGATCACATCGACGATGCCGTCCTCATTGACATCCGTCGAATCCGATGCCGTCTCCCAGTCCTCTATCACCTCGAGGACATCCTGGACATCTATCCAGAGATCGTCGTTCACATCAGCCTGGCAAACCGTCTCCGGCTTCGAATGCGCGTCGAGATAGTCGAAGAGCACGGCCTTGCCCTCGTCGGTGAACGACGGGAAATGCCGCCCACCGAATATCTCCCAGAGTTCGGCAGAACCTGCCTCGCCGTCATCACATCCCTCATACAGCCATCGACTTGTTTCATCGAAGAAGGTCAGCCAGTCCAGATCGAAGCTGCCACCGAAAGTGGCTTCGGTCGAACAGCCGTTGTGCGAAGCCCAATATTCGATGCTCGTGTTGGCGCCTGGATAGGGGGTCAGGCCGATCAGTCCACCTAGCCAGAAGATGACCGGATCCAGCGTGCCGTGTATCTGGAGGACATGTATTGGCTTCGTCGGATTGCAGAGGGACTCGTCGTACCACATCGCGCCAGAAATACTCACGACCGATGCGAACAGATCCGAATGCTCGCAAGCCATCCTGTGACACATGAATCCGCCATTGGAATGACCGATGAGATGGATGCGACGAGGATCGATGTTGTAGCTGGACTTGATCGATTCCAGCATCGCCATCAGATACCCGACATGATCGGGCCCGTTGCCGAACATGTCGCAGCAAGCGTCAGTCGCATTCCAGTAGAACTCCCCGATGGCGTCCTGGCTCCCGTCTGGCTTGACGAAGATGTACCCACGATCGGCGGCATCATCCTGAAGCGGAAGCAGGATGTTGTACCAGGCGGTTGTCAGCGGCGAATAGCCATGCAGAAAGATGAGCAGCGGCATCGGCTGCTCGGGGTCGTATCCATCCGGCACGTATACCGGAACCTCGTCCGGCGGGATCTGGCCAGGCCAATCCGCATGGACACAGGTCGTCATGATCACCAACGTGGAGATGATTGCGACAAATCGTGGCATGCCTGATTCTAAGGGCACGATGCCCCAGATCAACTCAAACAAATTCATGGGCCGTCGAGACGTACGGAACACATCAGGAGAGGGCCCCATGCCGCTTTTGGCATCACTTTGAGTGTTTCTCGCTTTCACTGCGATTATTGCGTTTTATGCTGGATAAAGAACGTTTCATCGCCTGGAGGGGACATGCAAATGATTGACCACAGACTGTTCACCGTGCTGGCGAAGGCAGTTGCCATCATGCCCGCATTGGCCGCGGCCGATGTCGTCACCAGTTCCTATGTGTCGGGAAGCGAATACGAATTCGAGATTGACGACATGCCCGACTTCGATCAGGTCAGGGATACCCTCGGGGTCGATGACAATGGCGACCCCGGAGGCATGTACTGCGTTCCAACCTCTCTGACCAATCTTCTGGGCTACATCGCAACGCATGGCTACGAGCAAGCCGGTCCAGATGCGGCAGATTGGGAAAACGATGAGGATTACGATCTTGTCACGCTCGTCGTGGCAAACCAGGCATCACTCTGCAATACGGATCCTCTGAATGGTTCGGGTCACGAGGACGCCTTTTTCGCCATCGAGTACTTCCTCAATGCCAGGGTCCCCGGCGTCTTCACGGTCACAGGCAATCTCGCCACCAACACGACCGGGCCGACGCTCAGAAGCATCACCGAGAACAACATCAACGGCGCGATCAGCATGATGGCCTATGGAATCTACGACTCGATCGGCACGGATTTCTGGGACAGGCTCGTGCTGGATCGGAACGGGGGGCATGCGGTCACATTCGCTCGCGGCTTCCGCGATGGCGACGATCGTGAGGTCGGGTACCGCGATCCGGACGACGACAACAACTCCGCCAGCCAATCGGCCTTCACACTGACCGAGTTCGATGTCGAGCCCGTGGAGTTCGTGTCCGCAAGCACGCTGGCCGGCGCCTTCTTCCGGGGCAAGAGAACCGGAAGTCGCATCATGCGGGGCAACACCCGCTATCGAATGATCGACAGCGTCATCCATGTCAGGCCCAGAGGCTGCTACACCTGGGATTCGAGCGAGAACAAGTTCACGATCGTATGGGCAGGCCAGATCGGGGACTACGAACCGGGCACCATCCTGCCAGGCCCGATCGCCAGCGGAATCAACGATCTCACCATCGGACCATTCAACAATTCCCTCTGGTATGCAGATCAGGAGTCCGGCAGCGTGTGGCAAGTCGAGTTGGCCAACCAGAACGCGACTGAATTCGTGCATCCCCATGAAGTGCTGCAACTGGAGTTCGCTCGCGATCATTCGCTCATCTATCTGGGCAAGCAGGAGATATCGAGGATCCATCCTTATGCCGAACCCGGAGAGAACATGCCGCAGCCACAGACGGCCTTTCTTCCCTGGCACCGCGGCTACATCGCCATGGCGATCGACGACATGGACAACACCTGCTGGTTCGCGGACGACCAGGACATCTTCCGAATACCGGCCAATCTCGAGGGAACCCCGAATCAGCTCGAGATGCCGGAACAGTGGCCACAGAATCTGAACATCAGGGATCTCGCCGTGACCGGCATCCCGGAGATGCCCATTTCGATACTCGGTGGTGATGGTCGAGTCATGCTTTGTGCCGTCGGCGGCAATGGGCAACTGATCATGAAGGACCTCGTATGGCTCAATGGGGACATAGCCTCGATACAGTTCAATGATGAACGGGATCTGGTCGCCTACAGCCAGCAGGGAATCCAGATGTTCCGAATGCTCAATGGAGACTGGGCTCCTGTCGAGGACCATCCCTTCAAGGGAAGAGTGTTCTCCGAAAAGGCCGTCATGGCGATGAGCCGTTCCAATTTCGATCCCGAACTGCACACTGGTGAGAAGTGGCGACATGTTCGCGATGTCGTGGGCCCCGCCGCCGATCTCGATGGCAACGGGGTCGTCAACATCGATGACCTGCTGATACTGCTGGGCAACTTCGGCAATCAGGGCGATGGCGATCTCGACGACGATGGCGTCGTGACGATCGACGACCTACTGAGTCTGCTGTCAAGCTGGACCACCTGACCAGGAGGACTCGCGCATGCGACGCATGTTTTCAAAGATGGCCGGAGCCAGCCTCCTGATGACCGCGTCCGTCGCAGCCGCGACCATCAATGTGCCCGGCGACCAGCCGACCATCCAGGATGCCGTCGATGTCGCCGTCAATGGCGATGAAGTGGTGGTTGCACCGGGCACCTGGACTGGAACGGGGGACAACGTGGTCGATTTCCTCGGCAAGGCGATCACCGTGCGTTCCAGCAACGGTCCAGGCGTGACGATCATCGATGGAGAGGGTGCCAGGCGTGGTGTGGCCTTCTCAGGCGGCGAGACAACCGCCTCGATCATCAAGGGGTTCACTGTCCGCAACGGACTCGTGCCGGCCTCGAATGCCAGCAGTGAAGGCGGCGGGATCCGGTGCGCTCCGAATACCTCGGCCGCGATCATCGACTGCACCATCACCGGGAACACCGCCTGGGCGGGTGCAGGCGTGATGCTCCGTGGATCCAACTCGATGTCTGGTTGCACCATCGTGAACAACAACACGCACGACGACACATCAGTGAACAGCTATGGCGGTGGCATCTACTGCCTAGGCAATTCAATGGTCACCAACTGCGAGATCGATTCCAATGGAAGTTATTGGGGTGGTGGCGTCGTCTTCTTCGACTCCGATGCCCAGTTGATCAACTGCACTGTATCCGCAAACAGCAGCGTTCAGGGAGGCGGGCTCTACATTCGCAATCAGTCTCCGACAATCGATGATTGCACGATCGAAGGCAATACGGCCCAGTACGGAGGGGCGGCGTACCTCTTCACTTCATCCAGTCCGGTCTTCACCGACTGCATCATCTCCGACAATTCCGGCAGCAGTTTCGCGGGCGCGATTGCAGCCTACCTGACCGGCCCAGCCGTGCTTCAGAACTGCATCATCAGCCACAACAACAGCTCTGGAAATGGCGGCGGGATCTGGATGCTGCAATCGCAGTCAGTCATGCAGATCGACAACTGTCGGATCACATCCAACAGTTCCGGAGGCTCCGGTGGCGGCGTGTACAGCGACAATGGCCTGGTGGCACTCGTCGAAACACTCGTCTGCGACAACACCCCGAATCAGATCGTCGGCCCGTGGTCAAATAGCGGCGGCAATGAAGTCAGCGAAACCTGCATCATTGGAGCCTGTTGCGATGGGCCCGATTGCAGCCTTATCACACAGCTTGACTGCGAGGCCATCGCGGGAAGCACATGGCTTGGCGGCAACTCGACCTGCGATGACTGCCTCACGATCAACAACGGCGCCTGCTGCCTCAACGAGGAGTTCAGAGGTGCCTCCAACTGCGTCATCACTGACCCGGTCAATTGCGAGGACCTCGTAGGAGACTGGCAGGGGAGTGGCACGGATTGCACCGCATGCGTTCCACCGCCTCAGCCAGGTGCCTGCTGCCTTGTTTCAGGATGCGTTCTGATGTGGCAGGATCCCTGTATCTCGATCGGCGGGGCATGGCTGGGGAACGACTCCAGCTGTGATGACTGCCCGGCATCCGGCGCCTGCTGCCTCTGCGATGGATGTCTGCAGACCTGGGAACTGGACTGCCTCGACGCCGGCGGAAAGTGGCTGGCGAATCAAGCCTGTCAGGATTGTCCGCCAACGGAGGAAACAGGACCGTGCTGCATGGCCAGTGGCTGCATCATGAATGCCACCGAACAGGAGTGCATGGACAATCTGGGTGAATGGCTTGGCGGCAATGGCGACTGTGCCGATTGTCCACAGCCCTGCTTCGGAGATCTCAACGGTGATTGGATCGTCGACATCGACGACCTGCTGATCCTGCTTGGAGCCTACGGCATCTGCCCATGATCGAGACGAGGCATGGCCGCAATGGGGGGGATCATTCGGCCGACTTGCCATTCGTTCCGGATTCGGGCGTGTAGTGAAGCCATGTGGACTCCATCAACTCGACTCCCTGTGGATCGGCCTGCATGAGCTCGCCCTTCACGAAGGGATAGAAGTCGTTGCAGCCGAAGTAGCTCTCAGTGGTCTCCGCGAAGTACTCCATCTGGTTGGTCAGGCCGTAGTGCCTGCGAGGCTTGCCCGAGATATGTAAAACTTCGTCGTAGTCACCTTCGTCGACCTTGTTCCGCCATGCGGCCATGATGGCCGGATCGTCGTAGCCGAAGACCTGATCGTGATAGCCATGCGCCAACTCATGAAGGACCATCCACGGCTGCCCCTTGGTCCACTCAAGGAAGGCCATCGCATTGCCGACCTCGACGCCGCCTTCCTTGTCGGGGTTGTAGCCGTTGGGTATGAGCCAGTCCCTTGAGACGTGATAGCACATGCAGGCAGTCCTGGGCATCTCCAGTTCGACCCAGATCTCGATCTCCCGGATCCGATCAAGGGCCGGCTGCGGCACCTTTCTGGTGATTCGATAGAGGTGATCCTGGATCAGCTGGAGCGTCTCCGACTTCAGAGACGGATTGGCGTCGAGGTCAGGGTTCACCAGAACCGGCCAACCGTGAATCTCGAGCCGCTCATAGTCCCTGGTTGGAGTGTACGGAAGCATCTGCTCAGGACCGTCGTCAGCAGATGAGTCGGCATGTCTGGCCACGGCCAGACCCGTCAGCAACAACCCGGACAATGCCATTGAAATGATCGACGCTGAATGCTTCGTGTGCATGGAAGTCTCCCTGCAGGCTTCTCTGGCTAATCCCCCTGATATCAGGAGTTTTACGTAATGTTCATTATCGGCGACATGGGCTGGCGGGTCTGCCAGGGTGGATTTGGGCAGATTCATTCCCTGAAGTCTGCCAGATCATCTTCCGGCGATTGTCTCCAGATGGTTGTCGAGATTGCCCACTGCCAGCCTCGGGACGCATGGCTCGAGATGCTTCAGAAGGCATTGCTGAACCTCGGCCCTGTCCACTATCGAGCCTTCTGGACTCAGCCCATGCGCCACAGCCGGGGTTATCTCCGGATAGCTCAACCTGTTCGGCAGCCATGGCAGGCATCCGGCCAGCATGGCTTCCACCACGGCGATCCCGAAGAACTCATGCCTTGCCGTCGACAGCACCCAGTCGCACCTCTTCAGATGAGACCAGTATTCCTCGCGACTTTCCACCCAGCCTGCATGATCTATATCGCCGGTGAATTCATCCAGAAACCTATCTAGGGATCTGGGGATCTTCCGATACTGCTCGCCCAGCAGCGTCCACCTGTACCTGCCCGGGGATCTGTGACGCAGATATCTCGCCAGCCGAAGCAATGTGTTTGGCCCCTTGTCGTGCTCCCATCGATGCGGCCAGACGATCCGTGTGATTCCAGTCGCCATCCGCCCACGTCCTGTGTTATCTGCCTCCTGCGTGTTATGTAAAACTCCATTTGGAGGCTCGACAGGTGGCCAGCACACGATTGATTTCTCCGACACCCAGCCACGTACCTGACGAAGCTTTCCATCAGGCGACTTGTCCAGAAGCTCCTCGATCCCTTCGCAAAACGACTCCTGATTCCAGTGACTGTTCCAGATCACCAGATCCGCCGCCGCGAGACTCGTCAAGTTGGTCAAGGCAAATTGATGATCACGACTCTTCTGCATCGAAGTCGTGCTCCTGAATGGATACACAGCCTGGTTCTCATGCATGTAGATCACCAGCGGACAATTCCTCAAACCAACTGGAAGCAACGCCCGCAGGTCCCCCCCCGATACCATCGACGTGACGAATATCACATCGGGCCTCGCATCGAACGCCCCCTGACGCCCAGCCTCCTCGATCAACTCCATGGCCCCTGTTCTCATCCTCCACTTCCATGATCGCCCGGGCCTTGTTATCCATTGCCACCGATGCCTTGAATAGGCACTGAGACTCCTTCTCACTTGTTGATGAGATCCGCCATCAAACCCCTCAAAGCCGAGGATGCTGAGTTGTCCACGTGAACTTTCCATCGAGCTGCGCTGTACACTCCTGATGTGATGACTGAATCAGACCATAACACCGAGACTTCGTCCATCAAGATCCCCGGCGGACTTGACGTCATGATGCCGCTCTGCGCCGTCTTTCGCCGTCATCTCAAGGATCAGGATCTCAAGTACACCCGCGAGCGTGCGGACATCCTCGATCTGATCATGGAGATCGACGATGTGTTCGAAGCCGATTCACTTCTTGACGAAATGAAGAAGCGCGGCCATGGCGCCTCGAAGGCGACTGTCTACCGCACTCTGAAGCTGCTTCAGGACGCCGGCATCATCACTCCGATCATGCTCGATTCCCGTCAGACCTACTACCACCTGGTTTATGGGCGGGATCCATTGAATTTCCTCGTCTGCCTACGCACAGGCAAGAGGATCAGGATCACGGATGATCGAGCACAAGCGCTCGCCAAGTCCATGGCCGAGGAACACGGCTGGCACCCAGCGGCTCACCGCATGGTTATCTACGGCATCTCGCCCGAATCAGAGGAGAAGTAGGGCCACGTTCCTACCTGCTCCCACGCCGACCCAATTCAAACACACGATCGCTGTCTCCAAGGTGCCCCGCGTCCACCGTCAGGACCTCGCCATCCAGCGCATCGTCGACTCTTGACCCCCACTCGACGATCGTGATCGCGTCACCGACACCGGCAAACGAATCCCACCCAATCGAATCCAGATCGGCCGGCCCGTTGATTCGATAGCAGTCGACATGCACGACCCGCAAATTGCCACGAATCTCATACTCATGAGCCAGACCGAAAGTCGGGCTACCGACAAGGCGAGCATCACCTCCAAGCCCGGCAACGATCCCTCTGACCAGAACCGTCTTGCCGCTTCCCAAAGGCCCCTCCAGCACCAGAACATCCCCTGCCTGGAGCTCACCGGACAGGGATTCGCCCAGCTCGATCGTCTCATCCGGCGAAGCCGTCTCTACAACTCGATGTTGCCACCTCGCCTCGGTCATCGGGACTGATGCTCCCACCCAGCACGGCTGATATCACTGAGATCGCCGTTCTGTCTCAGGAGAACATCGGGATCGGACGCGTCGTCCTTGATCTTGAACGCACCGATTCTGGTGACGGCACAATTACCCAACCCCTCCGGCACATCGCCG
>MDTD01163466.1_pt1 | contig 10432 bp, 14 predicted proteins | sample 811221 | NCBI WGS metagenome assembly MDTD01 (sample SAMN05326646, study PRJNA326480) | marine metagenome | isolation source: seawater | place: Pacific Ocean: South West | collected 2011
GGACGGCGACGGTGATCTTTGGGAGACCACAGACACATTTGACCTGGACAAGATCTACATAGTGGATGACTCAGAGGACTACATGGCACAGGATTCTGATGCACACGGACCTTTGAGTTTCTATGTTTCACCGGTCACATACAGCGGCGGCAGTTGGACGGTGGAAACCGATAACGCGGTCCATGTCCACACAACAGATTACAATCAATATCTTGACCTGAGTTCAAACACCGATTTTGACAACATCAACTACGCATTGATCCAGACGGAGTCAGCACTGATCTCAGAAGTGGTGGTCACAGCATAATGGTAAATATGGGTACAAAATGAAGAAACTTATACATTACATCTTGATAGGAATAATGCTGAACTGGAACGTGGCCGTGTTCGCGGAAACGGACCAAGGTTGCAGTGAATGGATTGTTACCGAAGAGACAGACAAGTACATACAGGAGGCTTGTGCCGATGAAGGAACTTTACAGGCAAGGATCAGGAGCAAACCAGTTGAAGGCATGAACATCATAGTTGTTGAGTCAACAGAGGAGAAAAAAGAAAATCCCATAAAAAAATTCAAAGATAAAGTTGAAGAGGCACCTAAAGCCACTGCCAAAGTAGAGAAACTAGAAAAGATCGAGCAAGAAGTTATTATTACAGAAAATAAAGTAAAAGAGTTAAAAGAAGAAAAAAATGTTGCTGAAAAAGTTGAAGAAAAAGTAGAGAAGGCGATAGAGAATAAAAAACTTGTTGAGACACCTGTTGAGGACACAGCAAAGCCTGAAGTCAAAAAAGAAATTGCCAAAAAAGATCAGTATAAGAAGTCTGACGAAAAGTTGGTAGAGGAGGCAACCGAAAAAGAGTGGGCAGATGTTGACAATGAACAAAAAATTACATGGATGCAGTTTCATGAGTTGCTACCTCGTTTAATCGTTGAGAATGAAAAGATCAAAGCGGCCGAACTGGACTACGAAGCGGCTGTTGAAGCATTAAAATCTGAGTACACAGCGTACTATCCACAAATTACAATCAGTGTCGGCAATAATTGGGAAGATGATAGGACGCCTGCAAAAGGAACATATCCAAATAACACAATTACACATGACTCAAAACAGGGCATACAGAAGTCGATAACAATTACACAGATGATTTGGGACTCGGGTAGGACCAATGCATTGATCGATAAAGCGAAGGCAACTGCCCAACAGGCACATTACAGGTTGGAACTTGTCAAAGAAGATGTTGTAATTGAGGCCATAAATGCTTGGTTGAATTTGCAGAAAGCATACAACACCCATGAAGCAAATAAAAAAGTTGAAGCCAACGCAAAAATAACATTGGCTATGACAATAGAAAAGGTTAAAAAAGGTGAAGGTTCGAAATTGGAACAATTACAGATAGAACAACAGTATAGAACATACCAGACCCTTTCCATGACTAGTAGATTAGGCTTGGACAGTGCAATACAGAGATTTCAGAATGTATGGAGATGGAAACCACATAACATCGCAGAGATGCCATCACCATTAGCAGATGCATTGGGTATCATACCAATTAAGGGCACTCCGGTAACAAACAACACCACATTGAGAATTGCAAGTATGGACATTACAATAGCACAGGAGCAGGTGAATTTTGATCGTGCTGAATTTAAACCAAGGATTGACGGCAAACTTTCTTACACAGAAAAGGACGGAGAGCTCGGTGGAGGCTATGACACGAGTGATTCGCAGAAAGAAGAATACAGGGCTGATATCACAATGACCTGGAAGATATTCAATTTCAAAAATAGGCACATGACAAACGCTGACATGAACAGATTAAATGCCGCTAAATTTAGATATTCTGATGTTCTTAGAACCACTCAGGAGCAATTTGACAATGCATGGAACAATTACGTGTTGGTTGAAAAGAATCTGGAAACATTGAAAAGAACCGTAGAAATTAACGACGAGATGTATAAATTGACACTGGCAGACTTCCAAGCAGGAAATTCTCCTATAATGGCAGTGTTTGGTATGAAGACCGCACACATCATGAGCGAAGTGGCATACGAAAATGCTCAAATTGACCTGCAGATTGCGAGGTACCAATTACACAAAGTTCTTGGTCTAGTAGATCCAATCCTCTAATAATTTAATTCATTAAATACAAATATAATGAAAAGTCTTATCCGACATCTATCTAAAGAACCAGGCACCGCCTCCATGCTGTTTACCAGCAGTTTTATAATTGGCGTATGTGCTTTGGCGCCTGCTCTATTTGTTATAATCGTTTTGAACAAGTATCTAACATCAGGAGTTACTGCCACACTTATCAGCCTATCAATAGGCGCAGTGCTGGCAATAGCATTCGAGTTTAGTTTTAGGCAGAACAGAGGCAAGATGATGACTGCTTTTAATCAACGTGTGTATGATCCGCTGTTGAAAGCATTTGGAGAAAAATTTAGGACAGCAGGGCAACTAACAGCACAGCAATACAAAAAATTGGATGGCGCAGGCACAATGATAAAAAACATGAGAACTTCATCCATGACCAGTTGGATATTGGATTGGCCTTTTGTGTTGCTGTTTTTAATTGTGTTGCTGTACATTAATTGGGCGGCATCCATAATCACTGCCATATTCATGCTGATAATGTATTTTTTGATCACATGGAAAAGAAATGTGTCGATGACTCAGGAAACACAAAGCAACATTGAAATATTTCTGAATGGATTGATGACAATAGTCATAATGTCTGTGGGTGCTACGATGATAATAGCAGGCACTTTAGATGTTGGATTACTAATAGGTTCTAATATATTGGCGGCCCGAGCCTTACAAGGAACCAGCAAATACGCAAAGGCAACTGAATTTATAAAACAACGAGACCAAGCAGTAATGGAAATAATAAATTATGTCAAAAGCAAGTAATAGATTCTTTTTTGCAATCACAACATTGTTCGTTGTTTTTTTCATGTGGATGGCGTTTGCAAAAGTGGACATAACAACTCAGGCTGTGGGTATTGTGGTGCCAGAAAAAAATATAACAAAATTAGGAACAATGGTTACCGGTGAGATAGTGGCTGTTAATTACAAGCAAGGAGATGTTGTCAAGAAAGGTGATGTAATAATCACAATCAATCCTGGAGTTGGTTACGAGCCAAGAAATATTATTGCAAATATTAACGGACGTATACAAGAATTGACATTTAAAAATCCAGGTTCTGTTGTTAAACAAGGTGACGGCCTAGCGATACTTGTACCATTAGATCAGAAACTTATAGTTAATGGAAGGCTTTTGGTCAAAGACAGAGGATATGTCACAGTTGGAATGGACGCAAAAATAAGACTTGCCAATCAGGATCAATTAAAATTTGATTCGATAAATGCAAAAATAATATCTATATCCCCGGACGCTGTCCAATCTGACAGAACCGCGTGGTACGATATTGAACTTGAGATAGAAAAAGATTTTTTTACAAGCGGTGACACAACATACAATCTTGTGCCCGGCATACATGTATATGTTTTCATATTAACAGGAGAGAGGACTGTGTTAAGTTATATCACGACACCTTTCCACAACGGAATAGGTCAGGCACTACAAGAGAGATAATGTTAACTTGGTTTTTGATAGGAATATTAGTTGGTTTGTTTATTAGATGCACGGCTAGACCACACAAATCAGTTGAAGACAAGTTTAAAGACCCATGGAACTGGACAGGATTCGGAGGAGGTTAATGGAGAATAAACTTACAATTAAACAAAGGTGGCGTAAGGCCTGCACCGCGGACAATATCGTAGACTTCAGCGTGGACGTGTTCTTAATAGTGTTTGACGTTTTAAGTTCCCCCATACTGATCGTTATGAGAGTAGTGCGTTGGCTGTTGGCCAAGTTCGTAAACGAACACGTGAAAAGGTTTATAAAAAGTATAGTGCATTGGTTCATAGATAACAGGAAAATTAGACTAGAAAAAGGTCAGAACATATTTCGTTATTATTGGTACCTGTGGTTGTTAAGTCCTGTAATTTTAATCACATTAATTTTACTAATCGCATTTACAACTGGTGTGCTAGAAGGATGGAAAGAACTAGGATGAGGATATTAACAAGCATATGGATGGTAATAATATTTGCTATTGTGCTTACTGGTATTAGGGTACACAACAGTGATGCAGTAAAAACACTGAGGTACAAGACTTGGGACACATTCCAAAAAATTAAACCTAGAGATACATTAAGCGATTCGGTCACTGTGATCAATATTACAGAAGATGATATCAAGACCTACGGCCAGTGGCCATGGCCTAGGCATGTGATGGCGATGTTACACGCCAAGTTATCAGACGCCGGAGCAATCTTAGTAAACTATAACATATTGTTCGCGGAGCCAGACAGGATGAGTGGGGTCGAGTATCTCAAATCAATGCCAATGACACAGGACACACGTTTTCAATTGGAGCAAGTTCTTCTAGACACAGATTCAGTCTTTTCAACGGTGTTGCGTGAATCTAAAAGAGCAGTGCTAATGATGAGCGTCAAAAACATCGCTGACAATAATTTGCCAAGTGCCACTCCTATTATTGAAAAAGGCAATGTGAAGCCATGGATTTATGAGTTTGGTGGCATTGTTTCACCGCATCCAAAGATATCGGCAGGTTCATCGGGTATGGGTGTAAACGTTACGTCGCCGGAGCCAGATGCTGTGGTTAGGAAAATGCCAATGTTGATAAGGATAAATGGAAAAATATATCCAAGTATGGTTCTTGAGAATGTAAGATTGCTCAACGGTTCTAAACGAATCAAAGTAGTAGCGAAGGAGCACGGAATTGATGAGATATTGGTTAGCAAAAAAGCAGGCGTCCCTGTAAATCATATAGCGGAGATGTACATTAACTATGCAGATCCTAAGATGTATGTTAACCTGAGTGCGTCGGACATACTTACAGACAACTACAACGAAAATAAAATTAAAAATAGGATTGTTGTAGTTGGACTAGACGCCGCAGGGTTAAGCGTCTTGAAATACACTCCACACGGTCTGACAACAGATCAAAATATTTCTGCACAGGCTCTAGATACTGTGTTGACGGGAAATTTCCTTTTGAGAACACCACAAGCAGACACATATGAGATAATCTTCTTGGCATTTTTATTATTGTTATTAATCTTAATTTTGCCAAGGACAGGTGTTTTATTAGCACTGCCACTTTTACTTTTTATAGAAACCGGTGTTGCCTACGCCGCTTTCATGGCATATACCAATAAAGGATTCTTAGTAGATCCTAGTTGGATAATGTTATCTGTATTTTTTGTTTGGGCACATAGTACATACAACAATTTTGCCACACAAAGCAGGTTACGTAAACAAATCAAAAAACAGTTTGAACACTATCTAGACCCTGGTATGGTTAAAAAATTACAAAAAGATCCTTCCCTTTTGCGTCTCGGAGGGGAAACAAGAGAAATGACTTTCCTATTTTCTGATATTAGAGGATTTACACCAATATCTGAAAAATACAAAGGTAATCCACAAGGGCTGACAAAATTGATTAATAGGTTTTTAACACGCATGACAGATGTCATTATTAGGCACGGCGGAACCATAGACAAATTTATGGGAGATTGTATTATGGCTTTTTGGAACGCACCGCTGAAAGATCCAAACCATGAGGAACACGCGATACAGGCCGCGATAGAAATGAAAGCAGAACTGCAAAAATTGAATCAAGCGTTGTTGGCAGAAGGACTGCCAAAAATTAATATAGGAATTGGTATTAACACAGGTGAGGCTCTTGTTGGAAACATGGGATCTGAACAGCGATTCGATTATTCCGTAATTGGTGATGCTGTCAACTTGGCATCAAGATTAGAAAGCAGTAGTAAGACTTTGGGACACACGGTGGTTGTGGGAGAAGCCACAGTCAATGCGTCCAAGCACAATTACAAATTTGACTACATAGACGAGATTCAAGTCAAGGGCAAATCTGAGAAGATCAAGGTGTACACAATACCTAGTTAAATACCCATACAATGAGTTTTTGGACATTAGTTGCAGAATTAGGCCTGCCAATAGCGGCAACAATAGGACTTGGTGCCTTTATTATGGTAATAATAAAGTACATCTTAGGATCCGTTGTTGCATCAATCAAATTCATAGAAAGCGTGATCACACAGTTAGACAACAGGGTAAAAACTATGAACAACGATATCTTAAAACTCGACCAAGAAGTGTCAGAACAGTTGGGACTACCTATTGATACCGACAGGGTGGCACGTGCAGACGGCAAGAAGGACGCTAGGAAAGACTAATGGACATTGTAACAGTTATAAACGATTATGGTTTTCCTGTGGTCGCGGTGTTTTTCCTCGCTTACTTTATCTGGTATCTATACAATTATATTGTAAAGGAAATCAAACCAAAACTTGGCTCAACATCAACAACTCTAATTGCTCTCATTGACAGAGTGCGTATGCTTGACAATGACCTTATAAGGCTCCAAACCAAAGTGCGTACTTTTCGACAGAAGAAAAAGAAGTAAGTACTTTTAGGTCAGGAGAGAAAATGAAATTTTTCATGGTTATTATTATTTGTATGGGTGCGGATTTTTGCGAGGCAATCTATGAACAGACTCCGTATGAAAGTAGACAAATATGCCAACAAGAGGCCGCCACTGTAAGGAATTACATGATAGATGCGTTCCCTCAAAGCAGTGGTGAAATACATTGTTTTACTGAAGAAGAATTAAGTCTCTACAACGAATATCTTAGATACGGTGGCAAGCCGTCTCTAAATCCACCAGTGCAAGGCTCGGACGCCTAATTGACATTACCAAAAAACTAGTGTATAGTTGCGTATGATCCACGCAATGATAGATTTAGAAACTTTAAGCACCAATCCTAATGCGGTGATACTAACCGTGGGTGGTGTAAAATTCGATCCGTACACCAGCATGAAGCCATATGACGATTTATATTTTAGAGTGGACGTAGACAGTCAGTCCAGCATGGGTAGAGACGTTATGCAAGAAACTTTGGACTGGTGGGGCAAACAACCAAAAGAAATATCCGAAGAGGCTTTGAGCGATAAAGACAGGATACCACTTGACCATATGATAAAGGCCATAAACAAATGGAGCGTGGGTGTCGATGTCTTTTGGTGTCAAGGTCCCTTATTTGATTACGCTATCCTGCAAGACATCTACACACAGTTAGGTCATCCCCAGCCATGGCAATACTGGCAAATTCGTGATTCAAGAACACTTTTTAGTTTGGTTCCAAAAGACAACGAAAAAAGGGTGGGACATCACAATGCATTACAGGATTGTATATTTCAGGCGAAGAAAGTGCAGAACGTATACAGACAATTAGGAATAACAAGTCAAAGTAAATATTGATATGTACAAACCTCTTCCAGACGGATTAACTATAAAACATTCTAAACTACAAGGACTAGGTGTGTTTGCCACTCGAGATTTCGAAGCAGATGTTATTCTAGGCATCGCCCATATAGACAACAAAAACTTTCCCCATGGTTTCATAAGAACTGCTTTAGGCGCCTTTTATAATCATTCAGACGATCCGAACTGTAAAAATGTTAAAGGTTTCTGGCACCAGTTGCCTGTGAAATATCTGATGACAACCAGGAATATTAGTGCTGGCGAAGAGCTCACAGCCAAATATACTTTGTACAAGGATTTCGATGCCAACGGAAACTAAATGGTATAATATAAATGACCTTTATACAATAAAGGATTACAAAATTACACACAGAAAAGATCCTGTAACCAAATGGATCAAACTGCCTTGCGTTTACAAGATTAAAGTCAACAATAAAATAGTCAACGTTGGCAGGTCAGACACCTGCAAAAAGCATGGCGGAGCCGAGAAGGTTAGGAAGGCGTTGGTAAATTTACTCGGGGTGTTAGAGCACAACAAGTCGGTCACTAAAACCAAGTATTGGGAAAAAATTAGATTGCAACATAGACCAAATTCTAGTAACATAAAGATAGGAATAATAAAAACAAATGCAATCGCAAAAACCTATCTACAAGAAGCCATTTGAACAAATAAACTCCTACGAAGAATCAACTTGGCTTGGCAACGACACGCCTTTCTATGAGACCGAATACACAGGCGTGTTTAACGACAAATATCCTTGCATCGAAGGACACAAATTATTCATACCAAAAAAGAACACACCAGAATTTGTTGGCAAGTCATACGGCTTGGCATATGAGTTTGGTGAAAGATGGGTGAAAGAGGGCAAGATCGACGGCTTCAATGTTGGCATGAACATGGGCCAATGTGCAGGGCAAACTATCATGTGGCCGCATATACATTTTATACCAAGGCACGAAGGAGATGCTAAACCAAAGGGTGGCATGAGATACGCCCATCCTAATGCAGACCATAGGGACTATTACTAATGAAAAAGAAAAAAATTACAAGTGGATCAATCTTTACTTCTCCAGATGGTGGCGAAACAGTTTATGAACAATTACCAAACGGCGAAAAAATACTAGTCGAACAATCTCAACTTGCTAAAGATCGTGAAACAGCATTGGAAGAATTTGACATGGTCGGAGAAGATGCTATCATGCTAAGGCGTCAATATCCAACACTACAAAAAGCCTGGGATCGTTACCAAACTGTGTGGAATTTAGTGGTAAAACACGACTAGGCAACGCACGATCCATATCACTTTTACCATGCGTATACAAGCGTCTGTGTGCGTTTAAAAGGCATTAAATATGCATATGACGAAGTACGTTAGCATCATAGGAAATGGCGAATCAAGAAGAGGATTTGATATAACGCCTTTGAAAAGTATTACCACAATGGTAGGATGTAATGCAATTTTCAGAGATCACAATTTAGAATATATTGTTGCTTGTGATCGTCATATGTGCCAAGAAGCCGCCAACACTTGTGGTAAAAATACTACTATCTATACCAGACAAAATTGGTACCAGCAATTTGCTTACTGGCCTAATGTAAAGTGTGTTCCTGAACTGCCTTACGAAGGAGATAAACGGCAAGACGATCCGTTTCACTGGGGGACTGGACAATTCGCGGCGCTTGTGGGAATGACTTTTAAACCAAAAGCAATTTTTCTAGTTGGCATGGATCTTTATGGAATTGGTAGTCATAAAGGACCAGAGGGAGTTAATAACATTTATAAAGGAAGCAAAGGATATACCTATATAAAAAGACCAGTTGATCCAAGATACTGGATATATCAGTTTAATAAACTATTTCAAAACTCTACGTGTAGATGGATTGTTGTCAATGATGAAAATTGGAAAATGCCTGCTGAATGGAAAGAAAACAAAAATGTATTTCAGGACACTTACGAAGGACTTGCGAAATGGATCAATCGCCAGATGAATAAAAAAGATGAGTAATGTATGTTCTGCACCATGGCGTGGTCTACACATTCAAACGGATGGAGGCATATCTACCTGTTGTGCAGGGAATTTTAAATTAGGGAACATCAACCACGACACAATCGAATCAGCACTGGCCAGCAACAAACTCAAAAAAGTAAGAGAAAGTATAATGAACGGTTCTCTACCAGAGGATTATTGTAAATTTTGTATTGCGGCTAGAAAAAATGGAGCCGCAGTTGAGCAAGACTGGCATAACTCTTTAAGTAAAGATTTTGACATACAAAAAGCAAGTCAGGAATATCAATATCCTGTAATCTTTGATGCACGTTGGAATAACACTTGCAATAGTGCCTGTGTGTATTGTAATTCTATGTTTAGTTCTAAATGGGCATCAATGACGAATACAAAAGAGCCAAAAGTCTTACATGATAACAAACAAAAAATAAAAACATTTTTCCTGGATAAAGGATCGAATTTAAAAACTGTCGCAATGGTTGGAGGGGAACCATTACTAATTAAGGAAAATGCAGATTTGTTAGATGTTATTCCAGATGATGTGACCATTGATGTGATTTCCAATTTTAGTATAAATGTAACCAACAGTAAGGTGTTTGAGAAATTGCTGACAAAAAGAAAAGTTCATTGGCATTTCAGCATGGAAAACGTCGGTGAAAGATACGAATATGTACGGCAAGAATCAAATTGGCAGAGACTATTGGACAATCTCAAAATACTTGGCAACGAGGTTAGAAATCCACCAGAAAAAAATGATCACGAGATACAGTTTCATAGTCTATATCATCTTTTCAACGGAACAAGACTTTGCGAATTCAAAGAATTTTCAGCAGAAGCATTATCATTCTTTCCACACAAATTAAAAGGATATCCTGGCAAACACATAGACATTGTATGGCAAAATTTTCAAGAGCCAACGGCAATGTGCTTGGATTACTATGGGAAGGATGTTCTTGAAGGATGTATTGTGGAACTAGAAAAATACCTGCATATGGACGTAAAACCACACGAAAAAGATTTCTTCGGTGACAAGATTGCAAAATGGAA
>MDTD01172791.1_pt1 | contig 10432 bp, 12 predicted proteins | sample 811221 | NCBI WGS metagenome assembly MDTD01 (sample SAMN05326646, study PRJNA326480) | marine metagenome | isolation source: seawater | place: Pacific Ocean: South West | collected 2011
ATATTCCATATGTCATCAAATAATCTTTAGCAGCGTTAGCTCTTCTTTCGCCTAAAGCTAAGTTATATTCTCTAGTTCCTCGCTCGTCTGCATGTCCTTCAATAGTCACGTTTAGATTTTTATTCTTTCTTAAAAAAGTGGCTTGCTTTCTTAAAGTTGCTCTTGAAGCAGTTGTTAAAGAAGATTTATTAGTTGCAAAAAATACTCTATCTGGAACGCCTGCAGCTAAGTACTCAACTGTCTCTTTTCCAGTATAAACATCACCTTCAATATCAGCAGATTTTTTTCCTGTGGAACATGCGCTGAGAATTAACGTAGTGAAGATTACTAATAATATGTTTCTTAAATTCGAATTTAATGTCATTTTTTCCCCTAGGTTCATTGTGGTTTTAATCAAATTATTTGAAGTTATTCAAGTATATTTTGCATAAAATTCAACCTTACTTAGATAATAAAGAGGACCAAGATGGGTCAGAAGCATCTGTTTCCGTAGAAAGCCTTCTTTCATTATATCCTGTAATATCAATTGACCATAATTTTGCGGAAAATCCCTCTCCCCTGTCTCCTGCTTTTGTTTCTCTATAGAAAATCAAGACTCTACCATTAGGCGACCAAGAAGGTGCCTCTTGGTAATAATTTTCCGTCAATAATCTTTCACCTGTTCCGTCTGTTCTCATAACTCCTATATAAAATCTGCTTTTATGCATTTTAGTAAAAGCGATTAAGTCACCTCTCGGAGACCATACAGGAGTTCCATAAATACCTTTACCAAATGTTATCCTTTTAACATTACTTCCATCACTTCTCATAACATATATTTGTTGTAAACCGCTTCTATCAGAATTAAATGCAATAAATTTTCCATCAGGAGAAAAAGATGGAGAGGTGTCTATTGAAGAGTGATCAGTAATTCTCTCAACAATTCGCGTTTCTAAATCCATTGTATATATATCTGAATTTCCATCTTTTGCAAAACTCATAATTATTTTTTTTCCATCAGGAGAAAACCTTGGAGCAAAAGTCATGCCCGGAAAATTACCTACAACCTCTTGTGTCCCGGTCTCGATATCAAGCAAATAAACTCGTGGCATATTTCTAAAATAAGACATATAAGTTACCATTTGATTTGTAGGATTAAATCTTGGAGTTAAAACCAACTCATTGCCTAGTGTTAGAAATTTATTGTTGGAACCATCTTGATCCATTATTGCTAATTTTTTCACTCTTTGATTTTTTGGTCCTGTTTCAGAAACATATATTATTCTTGTATCAAAATAACCCTCTTCACCAGTAAGTCTCTCATAAATTTTATCAGATATAATATGAGCAACTCTTCTCCAATTAGATGGCGTTGTGGTAAATGCTAATGCCGTCATCTCTTGCGCGGCAGCTAAATCCCATAGTCTAAATTCTACTTTTAGTTTTTCATTTTTAATCAAAAGTTTTCCAGTCACCAGAGCTTGAGCCTTAATCAACCTCCAATCCTCAAACCTAGGTTTCAAATGTGCGATGTCTGGCTTTTGAACAAATGCCTCTTTTTTTAAAGGATTAAATAAGCCAGTATTTTTAAAATTAATTTCAATTATTTTAGAAATTTCTTCGCCTAAACTCTTAACTTTTAAATCTTTATATTCCTCAGATTTTATATCCACATGTAACGGGGAGACAGCTATTGGTAATGGATCTAAATTTCCTCTAGTTATATCAATCTCAATCAGAGCAGATGAATTTGTTATAAAGAAAAAATTAAAAAAAATTAAATATAATATCTTTTTCATATTTTCTTACCCTTTTAACATTTCTGTAGGATTAAAATTTAATTGTAAGTTTTTCCATTTGTCATAACCTGTCGGTGGAACTTTCAAAGGTTGACACAATCTTACGGCTCTTAGAGCGCTTTCAGCAAGAATTTTATAAAATTTTTGACTAGGGTTATTCATTCGTTCGTGATCTAATATTTCTGATTTCATTATAGTTCCATCTTTTTTTAATTCTAGTTTGATTCTCACTAGAAGGTTATCATCATAAGGTAGCCCTAACGGGATACTCCAACAACCGAAAATTTGTGCTCTTAATGCATCCTCCTCTGAAAGAGTAAGTCCAGTTGCAAAAGAGTTTTTTTGACTACTTTGAGTAATTTTTTCATTTTTTTTTGTCTCTACTGCTTCTACTTTTTTTGCTTTATCTATTAGTGCTGCTATCTGATTTGTATCAATAATTTCTTTCTTTTCAAATTCAGATGACTGCCTAATTTCTGGTTTAACTTCTTCCGGATTTTGCTTTTTTTTAACGATTTTCTTCTCTTCTTTTTTTTCGTTTGGAAGAGGAATTCGATCTGGTTTTTCTTTAGCTTTTGCTGCTGGAGGAGCCTGTTCAGATACTACTCTTTTCTCCTCTTTCTTTTTTGTTTCTTCAATAATTTTTCTAGCTTTAGGAGCGTAAGGAATGTTTGTTTTATCGGATATTTGGATTAACTCTACTGAAACTATTGGTGGTAGATCAATTGGTTCTCTAAGCATAAATGGCAAACTTAAAACTGTTATTAAAATCATCACTGAATGAAAAGTTAAAGAGTAAATAAGACTTCTTATCATATTTCATTTTAATTTTTGTAAGGTTCAGAAATAAGAGCAACTTTAGAAAAGCCCGCACCTGAAAGAGTTCCCATAATTTCTAAAACTCTACCGTAATTAATATTTTTGTCGCCTCTGACATATATTCGAGTATCTGTCCGATTTTTTGCAATTGCTAATAATTTTGGCACCATTTTTTGAGCAGTTACTTGATGTTCTTGAATGTAAATTTCACCCTTAGAATTTATACTTATAGTAAGTGGTTCTTGATCATCTGGAAGTGAGTCCGCTGAAGACTCTGGTAAATCAACTTGAACACCAACCGTCAACAGAGGTGCAGTTACCATAAATATAATTAACAAGACTAACATCACATCCACAAAAGGAGTGACATTGATTTCACTCATTGGTTCATTTCTTGAGCGATTTAAGTTGAATGCCATTATTTAAATTATTGATAAAAATCTTTTTGAAAAATTATCTATTTTTGAAAAATATCTTCTTGAGTCGCTATTAAATTTATTATAAGCAACTACCGCTGGTATCGCTGCTAACAGACCGAGCGCTGTAGCAAACAAAGCCTCAGCTATACCTGGTGCTACTATCGCAAGGCTGGTATTTCTCGAAATTGCTATTGATTGAAATGAATTCATTATACCCCAAACAGTTCCGAACAAACCTATAAACGGTGCTGTTGATCCAATAGTGGCAAGGAAGGTAAAATTTTTTTCGACTCTTTTAATTTCATTATCCGTAGCTATTTCCAAAATTCTTTGGACTCTTGCTGCTTGAACGGCTGAAGATTGTCGTTTTGTTTTTAAAAGTTCAACCATTGCTGCCTTGAATATTAAAGTTGCTGGATCACTAGAGGTTGCAGGAAGGTTATTGTTAAAACTTTCTGCTGATTTTGCCTTCCAAAACTTTTTTTCAAAGTCCTCGGTAGATTTATTTATGTTTTTAAAAAGTTTAAATTTATCAAATATTAATGCCCAAGAGAAAATTGAGCTTACAATTAAAAGTAAAATTACAAATTTTACTACGAAATCCGCTCTTAAGAATAAACTCCATAGAGAAAAATCTGTAGCTCCACCTAAACCCACAACTTGAGTAGCAATATCTTGTTCCATTTAAGTTGATTACTTTTAGAATGTGTCATGAATTTGGCGTTTTTTATTAAAAAAAATGCTATTTTTTATCTATTAAACGTGTCTCACTATAAAATCTTGCTATTAATATCGCATCAGATTTGTTTACATCTTTTTTTTTCGTTAATTGATTAGATAAAGTTGGGTACATTTCAATTACTTTAGTCCTGCTAGAATCCTTTGAGGAATTAATTAACTCAAAATACTTTTTCCACTTTGAGGGCCTAACAAAAAAGATAGGTAAATTTAATGCTGCACAGACTCCTTTTATAGCACCAAAAGTTTGACCAAAATTAAACATACTGGTTACTCCCTGCCCCGGCATAGCGTTAACTTGTTCAACTACAACTGCGACTTCCTCATTATTCTTAATATTTTCTTTTATAATGTTAACTAATTGGGCACTATTAAGTTGTCTTTTGTTTTTCTTTCCCTCTGCCATTACCGGCATATCGAATATACCTAATACTTTATTATCTTCTAAAACAGCTATTGCTCCACTTAGCCCTGGATCTATACCTAAAATCTTCATAAAATTATATTTCTAAATTAGCATTGGTAAATATTTTTTGAACATCATCTAATTCTTCAAGTGTATTTAAAACGTTAATTATCTTTGCACTTTGTTCTTTGTTTAAACTTAAATAATTTATAGCTCTCCATTCTACAGCTGAATAAGCGAAACTGTCTATTTTCTTCTCAAGTTCATTTTTGATTTTATAAAAATCTCCTTTATCTGTAATTATTTCATAAAAACCTTCGATTTTAGAACAATCTTTTGCTCCAGCCGTTATAGCGATTTCAAAAGCTTGATCCTCACTTATTTTTCCCTCCTCTATATGAATAACTCCACAATTATTGAACATGTGCGTGGTTGAACCTGACTCTCCTAATCGGCCACTATTTTTTTGTAAAATTGTTCTTATACTTGATGCAGATCTATTTTTATTGTCAGTAAGAGTGTCAATAATAAAAGCAATATTAAAAGGCCCAAATCCCTCATATCTTATGCTCTCATAGTTTTTATTATTAGATGTTTCAGATTTACTAATAGCTCGAGAAATATTTTCTTTTGGCATATTAGCTTGTTTCGCGGCCTGTATAGCTGTTCGCAATCTAGAATTCATATCGGGGTTCTTATCACCAAGTTTGGCTGCGACAGTTATTTCTCTAGAAAGTTTTGAAAATATTTTTGATCTCTCTTTATCGGCTCTTCCTTTTTTATGTTTAATTCCAGCCCAATGAGAATGCCCTGCCATAACTATTGTGCTAAAGTGCCTCCAACGATTAACCTTGAAACTTTTCTTGCTAAACCACTCTCTTTATCTGCCTCAACTATTATTCCTGATAATGTTCCTTCTCCCTCAGCAGGAAAGTGTTTTGTGGCATTTTTATCTTTAAAAAATTTTTTTATTGAGTTTTCTTTGTTCATTCCAATCACTGAATTATAGTCACCACACATGCCTATGTCAGTTTGATAAGCAGTTCCTTTTTCTAAAATCCTAGTGTCTGCTGTTGGCACGTGAGTGTGTGTACCTACAACACAAGTAGAATTGCCATCAAAAAAATGGCCGATTGCCATTTTCTCACTTGTAATTTCCCCATGAAAATCAACTATTGAAAAATCAGCATCTTTTTTTAATATTATTTTTTTGCAAATATCTTTAGCAGTAATGAAAACATCTTCTGTTTTTCTCATAAAAACATTTCCCATTAAATTAATAACGGCAACTCTATATTTCTTGTCTTTTGTAAAATAAATACCATATCCTTTTCCTGGAGAACCTTGAGCTAAATTTGCAGGTCTAAGTAGTCTATTTTCTTTCTCTATAAAATTTGTAGTTTCTTCCTTATCCCATATGTGATTTCCAGATGTAATAACATCAGCTCCTTGTAAAAAAAGTTCATCAGCTATTTCCTTTGTAATGCCTTTACCATCATCAGCTGCATTCTCGCCATTTATTACAGTAAATGAAATTTTGTGTTTAGATATAACTCTAGAGAGATCTTTTTTAATTGCTTTTCTTCCCGATGAACCCATAATGTCTCCAAGAACTAAAATATTCATTTTAATAAGCCTTTTTCTGTAATTATATAATCTAATTTAAAGTCACTATTATTTACCGGCAGGTTATGGTGTTTTTGAAAAGAAAAAGCAACACCAACGATTAAAATTTTTTTGTGAATTTTAATATATTTATTGAGAAACTTGTCATAATAACCTCCTCCATAACCTAATCTATTTTTTTTTCTGTCAAAAGCTACTAGAGGTACTAAAATAACATTAGGAGTTTTTTTTTTGATTCTAGCTGGTTCAAGTATACCAAATTTATTCACATACAAGATTTCATTTTTTTTCCAGTCATAGAAATTCATGAATTCATCTTCTTCTATAATTGGAAGTAAAAATTTCATCTTTTTGAAATATTCTAGTTCGAATATCCTAAGGACATTTAGTTCAAATGAAGTTGGATAGTATAACGCAATTAATATTTTCTTTTTTTTAAATTTTTTTTTAATTAAATTTTTAAGAGGTAAAAAAAAAAATTTATTAATTTCGAAATATTTTTTCTTTCTTCTCAAGAAGTAATTTTTTCTTATTATCTTTTTTTCCATCTATTGTATTTTAGATAGAGACTCTGTATTTGAGATTATTTTTTCGAGTGACTTAGTTGTTTTATCTAACATAGACTCGTAAAGATTATTATTGTTCTCTATAGTTTTTTTAAATCTTTCTAGTTCATCATTAAGTTTTTTTATTTCTAAATCTTTATCTTTCTTGTAATCAATAGCTAAAGACCTAATTTCCTTAAATTTACTTGAAATACTATCTAATTTTAATTTTTGATTACTTACTTTTTGCTTTAAATCAAAATATTCGTCTATTAATTGAATAGTAGTAATCAACAAAAGCTTATTTTCACCTATATTTCCTAACTTATCTTTCAGCTCTGAATACTTTTTATCCAAAAATTTTGTTAATTTTTTTAATGACTCCTCCTGGCCGTCGTCACATGAAAGCAAGTAATCTTTGTTATTAAATTTGATATTTACATTTGCCATTTTTCTATATCTGATACTAAGTTTTCTGTTTCTTGACTTAACTCTTCTATCTCACGGCTGAAGCTTTCCTCTAAATCCGATCTTTTGCTCACTTCGGATTTCAAGCTTTTAATTTTTTCTTTCAAATACTTATGCTCTCTAAGTAATTGTTTATTTTTTTTTTCTATTTCTATTTTTTGCCTAATGATTTCATTTTTTTCTGATTTTATTTTTTCAACTTCATAGTTAGGCTGTGAATAAGTTACAGATAATGAACTAAGTTTATTTATAAGTTGATTTAAATTTTTTTCTTTTTTTTCAAATATGCTCATAAAAAATATTATATCATATTATTGATATACTTTGTTTAAGTCTATATAGGTTATTAAAAGTGAGTATAAATTTAAATCAATTATCAAATGCAGTAAGATTTTTATCAATTGATGCTGTGCAAAAAGCTAATTCGGGCCATCCTGGCATGCCAATGGGTATGGCAGATGTCGCGACTGTTTTGTTTAAATACCACCTGAGGTTTAATCCAAAAAATCCAAATTGGATAAATAGAGATAGATTTATTTTATCGGCTGGTCATGGATCAATGTTACTTTATTCTTTGTTATACCTTACTGGTTACAAAAGTGTTTCAATTGATGACATAAAAAATTTTAGACAACTAAATTCTATATGTGCTGGACACCCTGAGTATAAAAGTGGAACAGGAATTGAAACTACAACTGGTCCATTAGGCCAAGGTTTGGGTAATGGGGTTGGAATGGCGATTGCAGAAGAAATTTTAAAAAAAAAACTTGGGTCAAGCGTAATAAATAATAAAACTTATGTTATCGCAAGTGATGGGGACCTGATGGAAGGGATTAGTCACGAAGCAATGAGTTTAGCTGGTCATTTAAAATTAAAAAACTTAATAGTTTTCTTTGATAATAATAAAATTTCAATAGATGGCTCAACTTCACTAAGCGTTTCTGATAATTATAAAAAAAGATTTGAGTCTTACGGATGGAATTTTTTAGAAATTAATGGTCACAACGAAAAACAAATATCTAAAGCAATAGAGAAAGCGTCAAAATCAAAAAACCCAACGATTATATCTTGTAAAACTGTTATAGGATTTGGGTCGCCAAATAAATCAGGCAAAGCTTCATCTCATGGATCTCCTTTAGGCGATGAGGAAATAGCTTTAGTAAGAAAAAAACTTAAATGGAATAATAAACCATTTGAAATTCCAAATAATATTTTAGATGAATGGAGAAAGATTGGAAATAAAGGTGAGCAATTAGAAAATGAGTGGCTTGAAACAATAAATAAAAAAAACCCAAAAGCAAAAGAAGAGCTTTATAAAATTACCAAAGAATTTGATATATCTAGTTTAGAAAATTTAATTCAAGAAGAAAAAACAAAGAATTTTGAGTCAAAACCAAATTTAGCAACACGCCAATGTTCAATGATAACTATTGAAAAAATTACTAATTTGTTACCTCAATTAGTAGGTGGTTCAGCTGATTTAAGTGGTTCTAATAATACGAAAACTAATAGTTCTAAAGTAATAAACTCAAAAAATTTTAATGGAAATTATATTCATTATGGAGTTAGAGAGCATGGTATGGCTGCTATTATGAATGGTTTGGCGCTTTACGGTGGAATTATACCTTTTGGAGGAACATTTTTAATATTTTCAGATTACTGCAAACCATCTATCAGACTTTCCGCTTTAATGGGTCTAAAAATAATATATATTTTTTCTCACGACTCTATTGGTCTTGGCGAAGATGGTCCTACTCATCAACCTGTAGAACAATTAACAGGTTTAAGAGCTATTCCAAACCTAAATGTTTTTAGGCCTGCAGACATTAATGAAACTTTGGAGTGCTGGGAAATTGCTTTAAAAAGTAAAAATACTCCAAGTGTAATTGCCTTGTCTAGACAAAAAGTCACTTACATTAATCCTGATAATTCTAAAGACAACAAATGTGAAAAAGGAGCTTATACAATAAATATAACCTCACATGAAAATAAAGTAACATTAGTTGCATCTGGTACTGAAGTAGAGCTTGCTTTGCGAGTTCAAAAAAAACTTCACGAAAATAATATCCACTCTAAAGTAGTTTCAATGCCTTGCATGGAATTATTTGATAAACAACCTCAAGATTATCGTAAAGATATTTTAGATAATAATTCATTAATCGTTACATTGGAGGCTGGAAGTATAATGTCGTGGCAAAAGTACATTAATGACAAAGGGCTAAACATAGGTATTGATAAATTTGGTGAAAGCGCTCCTTACAAAGAAGTTTACGATCATTTTAAATTAACAGAGGAAAGTGTAACAGATTTCATTCAAAAGAAATTGAGAGATTAGTAAAAGTAAATGGTTGAAATAAATTTCTTTCCAGAAAATTCTGAAATTAAAAATAAAAAAATAATTCTAAGACTCGATTTGAATGTTCCAATAAAAGATAACATGATAAAAGATGATACTAGAATTAAGTTATCTTTGCCTTTTATTGAAAAATTAATTGAAAAAAAAGCAAAAATAATAATTATAAGTCATCTAGGCCGACCAAATGGGATAAGAATTCCTGAGCTTTCTCTTATACCGATTTATAAATATCTTAAAAGTGCACTTAAAACTAGCATATATTTTTTTAGAGGAGATTTTGATGACGAGGTTGAGGAAAAATTTTCTCATTTAAAAGAGGGTGAAGTAATATTGGTTGAAAATATAAGATACTTTAAACAAGAGACAGATGATGACGAAAATTTTTCAAAAAAATTAGGATCGCTAGGCGATATTTATATAAATGATGCTTTCTCATGCTCACATAGAAAACAAGCCTCAGTACATAATATAACAAAATTTGTTAAAGAAAGTTTTGCAGGTCCGCTATTAAAGAAAGAAATAACTGCTATAAATCAAGTAATTAAGAACAAAAAAGAACCTGTAACATGCATAATAGGAGGTTCAAAAATTTCAACAAAGATAAAAGTTATTACGAACCTAATAAAGGAAGTAAATAATCTTGTAATTGTAGGAGCCATGGCAAATAATTTTTTTGTCTACAAAAATTTTAAAGTTGGGAAATCTTTAATTGAGAAAGACTCTAATATAATTATTAAAAATATCTACAAAAAAGCTAGAGAAAATAACTGTGAAATATTGATACCAGAAGATTGTGTGGTTGGAACACATTTTGATGGGGAGGGAAAAAACAAAAATCTAAGCGATATACAAGAGGATGAAATTATTCTAGATATTGGAGATAATACAGTTAGAAATATAATAAAAAAAATTAATCAATCTAATACGGTCTTATGGAATGGGCCTGCTGGATATTTTGAAAATAAGAACTTTTTAAAAGGCACGCTTTCAATTGCAGAAAATATCTCAAAAAATACTATTGAGAAATCTTTAATTTCAATTCTTGGAGGAGGAGATACCCTCGCGGCAATTAATAAAAGTAAAAATAAACTTTCTTTCTCACACTTATCAACAGCAGGAGGTGCATTTTTAGAATACTTGGAAGGAAAAGACTTGCCTGGAATAAGTGTTTTAAAATAAATAATTATTATGACTTTAAATGATATCGCCAAAAAAATGTGTGCAAAAGGAAAAGGTATTTTAGCTGCTGATGAAAGTACTGGCACTATAGCTAAACG
>MDTD01002046.1_pt1 | contig 10431 bp, 7 predicted proteins | sample 811221 | NCBI WGS metagenome assembly MDTD01 (sample SAMN05326646, study PRJNA326480) | marine metagenome | isolation source: seawater | place: Pacific Ocean: South West | collected 2011
GCAGATATTGGTATAATTGATGTTTCTATCCACCAAATAGGTTACGATCTTTCCTGGAACCTTCGCATTTCGATTTATCATTGCGACATACATTAGATCATTGAGCGATGCATTATAGTATAATTCGCATGCATCTTCTGCTCTGAGAGAATGGTATGGGTTATCCAACATATCGTTTAGAATTTCTCTCCATGAAGACATTTCAATCAATCGACCCTACAATATCTTCTATTTCATCTATAGTTTTAGGGCATTTTGATGAAAGTACCACCGGTCCTTCATCAGTAATCAGAACGTCGTCTTCAATCCTAACCCCTATTCCAGAATATCGACTTGGGAATACAATATCCGAACGCCAACCCCCAAAATAAAGTCCGGGTTCTACAGTAACTACCATTCCTGATTTTAACATTGGCCCATTATCCTTATCGCCCCGCCTTCCACCACCTACATCATGCACATCTAATCCTAGAAAATGTCCAGTCCCATGCATGAAAAATGACTGGAATCTACCGTCCAATCTTTCAGAATCTCCTAAAACCTCGTCCATATTATTATCAAAAATTCCTAAATCAATCAATCCTTGAGCGATTATTTTCGTTGTAGTCCTATGCATACTGGACCAATTATTTCCACTAATACAAGAGGCGATACCAGCTAGTTGTGCCCTGAGAACCAAATCATAGATTTCCTTCTGTGGGTCTGTGAATTTGCCATTTATTGGCCATGTTCTAGTAATATCAGATGCATATCCGAATACTTCACAGCCAGAGTCTACAAGAACCAAGTCACCATCATTAATCCTTGAATGATTTGATTTGTAATGTAGGATAGTGGCATTATCCCCTCCGCCGACAATAGATGGAAAGCTCCAGTTGCTGCGAGAATTGAGAAATGTCGATTCTATGATTGCTTGGATTTCCCATTCGCCAATACCGGGTTTAGATTTCTTCATTGCAGATATCTTGGCAACTGACCCTATTTCTGCTGCAACAGACATATATTCTATTTCTTTGGGCGATTTTATTGTCCTTAATTTATCTAAAAATGGTTTTGGATCAGAAACTTCTTGCTTCTCCAATAGGGAGTCTAATTTTCTTGATATTCCAGAGAGTGAGTAAATATTCCGAAATTCGTTCAAAAGTTGGGTTAAATTGGTTTCAAAATCAATAATAGATTCAGCTTTGGTTACTGGCCATTCCAAAGCACCTTCTACCCCTATCCTGACACCCTCCCAAATTTCTTTTGAGGTATCCCTAGGGGAAACAAATAAAGTTGAATTATAATCATCAGAATCTTTAGTAAATACAAGAATGCCTTCACTTTCCTCCCAACCACAAAGGTACAGAAAATATGAATTTGGACGAAATGGGTAACTTACATCATTTGAACGATATGAAACGTCATTAGTCGGAATAAATACAACCGATGACGAAGGTATATTTTGCATTAATTTGTTTTGCCGCTCAATATATTCACTTCTTTCAAATGGCATTTGCATATGTTTTGCCCCTTTGCTAAACTCTCTATTACCACTTTGGTATATCGGATTCCACCGACTTTACTCTAAATCTCATGAGTGAATAGGCGAAAAAGAATGCGGAGGCCAGAAGCAATAAAAGATGGAATGGGGTAGAAGTTTGGTTATCCGGATCGTTTACATATATGGAGAGTGTTGCTGACTCAGAATCATCATCTAAAACTTCTAACGTAAGTAAGAATTCGTCTTCTATTCCTTCCGGCCATGTCAATTCAGCATTGCTTCCAACATACATCGGGATGTTGTTCACTCTCCAGATATATCTTAGAGAATCTATATCATTATCTGTATCGCTAGATAATGATGCATCTATGAATAACTTTTCTCCTTTTCTTAATTCTACTTTTTCTCCTTCGGAAATTATAACACTATCAATTTGCAATCTCACAATCGGAGCGGTATTATTGACTTCCACTAACAAATATGAATTTGCAGAATTTCCCGCTTTGTCTATCACAGTTAAACCAATTTGGAAAGATCCTGAGCTAGTTCTATCGAAGGAAACTTTACGATCATTTGATACAGAAATCACTTCTATTACTCTTGAATAATTATCTACGATTTGATTTAATGACCAAATATAGGTCAACCCCGAAATACCCCATAAACCATCAGTCGATGCTTCCCCAGAATATTCAATCTTTGAATAACCCTCATCTAGATAACTAGGGCCATTGATTATAACTTCGGGCGGAGTATTGTCTACTCTAATACTGATACAATGTTTAGAGTAAAGAGGAGGTTCGATTGGACTAGAGCTAGAGTCCGAGATAACTCTACTTAGAATTTCTAAGTCGTACCAACCATCATCAAGGTTGGAAATTCCAAGGTTAAAAGAAAACAGACTGTTTGACCAAAATATATTTTCTACCTCAGAATATTCTGACTCAATTACATTGCTATCCGTATTTACAGAGCATCTTATTGCAGAGGATAAATCCATTTGATACAACAATGAAATACTTTGTTCATTTATGGATTTTGAAATTCCAGTCACTTCAAGGTAATTGCTGGACCATCTTTGATCACCAAACACAAAAATTGACGCGGGCATACTTTCCATTGATTCTACAATAAAGATACTCATATGAAATTGATAAATTTCTCCAGTATGATCTTCAACTACTAATTCCAGAATGCATGAACATGATGGGTAGATGCCAGGGCCAATAAGTAAATCGAAGCTCCAAAAATCTCGAGATCCACTTGATTCTTCGAAAGACAAAGATTCAGTCATATCTGAAAAGGCAATGTTCTCCGAAAACCCTGTGATGCGCCAAAATACCGAATTTGGACGCATCTCATCTTCGATTAAAACGGTAAATGAGGATTCGTCAGTTATTACTTCTCCATCTTGAATATTGAAATCTATGATTGGGGGATAAGAGCCTTCAAAATTTTGTGCTAAAACGACTGACTGCGAAGAACATAAAATTATTGTACATAAAAAGAGAAGTGGCATTGATCGCGTGGAGTGAGTACAATGCATAGTACCGCGCTAAAATCAACAGTATTGAACATCATGGAGGTTTGTTTATCGATCAGATATTCGCATTTGCCATGAAAGCTCGTCCAACCACAAGGATAGTGTATTTCTGTCTATATATTCCTCGCTGGTACTGGCGGAAAGAACGCATTCACATGAAGCGGCCGCTAAAAGTGCTGCATCGTAGAGGGAGAGGCCTGACCCCAGTGATGCTGCTAAAGATGCAGCTGCTGCATCATGCATGCCTATTTGTTGTTCTGCAGTAGGGGCCATGCAAGGATAGTGAATTGCATCCTCGCCCTTTTGATACAGGTATAGTCCATCAATGCCACCAAGAACTAACATCCCGTCCCATGAATAGTCATCAATCAACAATTTTGCAGCTTCTTCATGGTTTTCGCTATTGAGCCTACGTGCTAGAAGAGCCAGCCCCCGTCTTTCAAAAATCACTACAGTTGCACCTCTACTTTTTTCTAGGCCTGTAAGTTTTGGATCAACAATTGAAGGGATTCCCGATTTATTTGCATATTCAATCAGAGATTGTGCTCCATCAAAAGATACTACACCTTTATCATAGTCTGAAATTATAAGAGCGCAACTATCTTTCAGTGATTTTTTGGCATTGGCAGTTAGCCTTTGTGAGATATCTTGTGGAAGATCTTCATTAGGTCCTTTATCGGCTTGGAGTAATATCTGTTCCCTATCCAATAGACTTTCTCTACTTCCGAAAAATCTTATTTTTGTTAGTGTACTTCTATTATCTGAAACTTCAATATCTCCAATGTTAACTCCAACTTCATCAAGGCATTGAATGATTGATTGTCCATCCTGATCATCCCCCACGCAGGTGTAAAATGAAACATCCATGCCAAAGGAGCAAAGCCCTATAGCAATATGTGCAGAAGCTCCTGCAGACTCTTCTGTTCTTGTTATTTTTAGAACGGGAACAGGTGCAGTCGAGTTGAGGTTGTTTGCGAATCCGTGATGGAATCTATCCAACATCGTATCTCCAATTAGTGTAACTTTCTTTCTACCATCGATGCTTTTGATTAATGTGCTAAGTGCACTTAAACTACTTTCCCTTTGAGCAAGGGATTCCCCTGACATGAGCCCACGAGTAGGTCATTACGGATGATATTTGGGGATAGCGTCTAATTACTGTAAGCTCAGCGTAATAATATATGCAGGAGGACGATGGCACTTGGTTATACAAAGGTAAGGCATCATCAAGACTGTGGGAGAAATCTGCTATAGGCAGGCCCTCAAAGGTAGGTGGAGTTTTTTTGAGTCCTGCTGAAATTATCTTTTGTTTGGAGCATAGGGGCGTTAAAATTTCAGAAATCACGGAATCAGAAGAATTTCAAGATTGGCTTTCTGGCCAAATTCTGAAAAATCAATGCTTAATACAAGAAGCTGCAATTCTTGAAGCTCTCAGAGTGCCCGGGAATAAGATAGTATTATCCAATAATTTCGATTATTTCGGAATTGAAGAAACGTCTTCATGGGGAGTTAGATGGGCATCTGATAAGCATCCTAGCAGGGATGAACCCATAGCAGAAGTAAAGTGGTTTTACTCCAAAGACAGTCTGAAAAGATCTGATGATGGTGAACAACAAATTATGAAATCACTATTGGAATGGAGCATCGATGTAAATTCAAAAAATAGAGTTGCGGAGGTTCTTGTTATTGATGATGAGCAATCAGTCGTTACCTACAGATTGAAGGAGTCAAATCCAACGGGCAAAATGCTTCCACCAGGAAATGATATTTTTCAAAAAATACTTGATATGAATTCAATTGATACGGGCGGGGGTGATGCCAATTATTCTCCTGCATATTACCAAGATGTAACGGATTGGCCTGCTCAAGTAATAGGAGTCCCCATATTTGATGGGTACCAATTGGACGATGTTGAAATGGAAATCCTCTCTAATTATGATAAAAGAGAGGAGGGGCTTTCTACAACGGCTAGTATATTGATGGATTTGTGGTCACGTGGCCTAAACACCAGGTCGGGATTCAAATATGGTTCGAAATGGAGGTGTTATCCGAAAGAAATTGGCGATGGTCATGCTCCATGGTTGGTGGTAGACCCTAGTACTGAAGGGCCTACAAATTGGGCAGAAGCCTGCTTATCCTCTAGATTAGCTTCAGGCGTTAATAAACACTGGATTTACCCAGTACAGTATCAAGATAAATGGAAGTATTTGGAGATAAAGAGACCTCCTTCTGACTCCAGATGGTCCAATCCGATTAGGAGATAACTAAGCATTTTTGGAATTAGACGCTACGGAAATAGATATGAGAATCAAAATAAGTGAAATAGCATTAGCTGGATATGCTAACCAACTTAAAGCCCCGAATGGCAGATTTCCTTCAGAAGTCAAAACAATTGGTATTCGTTGTTCTATATTATGACTATCAATAATTACAAGCTCACCGCGAGCAATCATTCTTGGTTCCAAGAGCCCATCGGGTTTTATTCGTAGATCAATAGGATCACCTGGATAATATTCCCCAGAAGTAATTGATTGGGAAACGCGACCAGCAGGACCGTCCACAGAAATTGAATAAGTCCTCGGCCCCGTGCCGACTGATTCTGGATATAATGAAATTGTAGATTCTGAATCCCAAGGGATGGTAGCTTCCAACTGATTTGGTGATAGCCTATGATTGATCACAATCCAATCCAAATTAATATACGACATGCTACCAGGTGAGCCATTACAACCAATGCTTCCTGACAAAGTACCAGATTCATCCAAACCCTCACTAGCATTGAGTATGATAATTTTGGAATAGGTTGAGTTAGATGCTTGAATCTCAATAGCGTGTTCTTGAAAATCAAATATCATATCACAGAAATCTGGAGAATCATAGAGTATCTCGATATCTACAATTTCACCTCTGAGTAATTCAATTGGATTTCTAGGCGTCATAATTGTGATTGAGGGATTGCCGACATAATCAAAGAATATTTCTGCGGAGTCATCGTTTATAGCGGAAATTGTAATAGTCCACGGTACAAGTCTTCCCCGATTATCCCAAATCTGTATCCCAGTACTTCCAAATCTACTATCTTCAGTGAAAACATCACCCTTACTACCGTAGTCTGTACCTCTGACTAAGCCGTTGTTGCCATCTGCTTCGATTATCTTCGTCCATGGTCTCGATGGATCGGTATTTACCAAATTAGAATCTAAATCCCCGAATGTTGAGTCTTGATGCTCGACTAATATGCCGTGGCCGGGAAGGCCGGTATCAAAACCCAAATTCAATCTTAAAGAAACCCAAATATATTCGTTATCAGCTATTTCAATCATAATAGGTGAGCCACCCAAAGAAGTAGGCATTAGGGTATAATTCAAATCATCAGTGGTTGAAATAACCACAGGTTCAATTGCACCTATGAGATTTAGAGTGGAAGAAGATGGAAGTGAAGGCATATCGCCATCGGCTATCCAATTGCCACTAGCCATAATGTCCCAATCACCAAGGCCATGCCAGTTCTTAGTGGGCGATTCGCTATGTACGTCATATAGGTCTACAGCACCCATTTGATGTAGTATCTCATGCATAATGACTCCGAGTCCCCCATGGATTGAAGCCATAGTATAATGCTCAATCGTATATTTTCCTATAACGATTGAATCCTGAAAAGGAGAATAATGGCTCCAAATTGAGCTTGAAGGGCCGCCTTGCTCTTGTGGCTGCCCAGAATGAAGAATAAGTAGTCGATCTATCACCAAATCATCATTCAAATCCCACAGAGATAGGTCCTTGCCAACTAATAATGAGTTTATTGCTCGAGAGGCAAGCTCCTGAGCACCACCAGATCCCGAACCAACGTCCCTTTTTTCAGATGAGTCTGCCCCCCAATAAGAATCTGAGTATTGAGAAGTCCAAATTTCATCCATAATTGTAACATTTAATGACGATCTGCCGCCACTAATTTCCGCAATGTAATCCTCAGCCGAGCTCTCCCCTTCAAAGAGACCTTCCAGTAACGAATTCGGGAATATCTTACCGGGGAACTCGACCCTGATAACTGGCCATTCTTCAACATTATTTAGCCCAATTATATTTGTTTCCTCAACATCGTTGTTTTCAATCTTTGAGGTTATAATATCATTTACGTCGGAAGAATATACCTGTGTCAATAGTGATGCAACAAGTAATGAACCAACGACGAAGTATCTAGGACTCGGGGTCGGACTGTCGCCTTCCACGAAACCTAGGCTACATAGGGGTCTTTCAATTAAATCCCCACATGTTATTCAAATGAGTCATTATGTATGGCTTCTTCCCAATGCGTTAGGGTAATGGGTGCGGTTCTGGAAAAATAATCAGCGGAAAGGGCTACGCCAAGAGCGATTAGAATCTTCATTCCTTCGTATTCAATTGGCAGGGTAAGGATCAATGTTCCAGTAGAAATTGCAATAATTCGATTTCTGAATCTAGTTTGGCCATTTTTAATCATTCCAAATATTCTTGTTAAGCTTAGTATGATAACTGACAATGACCAAACAACTAGAACCCATGAAATTCCCAGACCTAGAGAAAGTAGTGATGTCGCATCATATCTTACGTTTACTCCTTCTGGAGTACCCAAATGTAGTGAAAATTCAATTACATAAGGTATACCATATGCCCAAAGAAAGAATATCACTATTGGGATTACAGTAGTCGTAACAAAAAGTACTGTTGAAAACCAGTTTCTCTCTCTTGGGTAAAGCCCGGGTCTGGCAAATCTATAGAGAAGAATAGAGAGCAACGGAAGTATAGAAATTAGTGATATAATTATTATAATGCCCCATCTAATTTGTATCCACTCAAAAGGCCCATAAATAGACAAATTTTCATTATTTGGCCCTAATTCCAACGGCGAGTTGTTTAGCCACCAAGAGATCATATCATCAACGAAAAAGCTCCAAAATATACAGAATAAAAACAAGAATGATGAGCATGTGCGTGCGATGAAATTGAGTTCAAAAAAATGAGATTTCAAATCTCCCTTTTCGGATATTAGTTCCAATTACATCACATCAAATCGTCAACATTGGGTGTCGCTCTTGCTGCTATTATTGTTCTGTAGACACCATATGCTGCCCACGTGCTAATGAAAAATGCAAGACCTGTAGCGAAGGCTCTGAAGTCAACATCCTGAAAGTATAATGGAGTGTCAGTTGAGGCCGAAACTACTCCAAAGTAGAATGAAATAGCAGATATTATCGCCCTTCTGATGCCTTGAGGATATGCTAATTCAGAAGCGAGGAACTCTGGGCCATCATCATACTTTCTTTCAAGGATTTCTTTCTGGAATACAGCGCCAACAATCAATGCAACCAATGTAGTCCAATAAAACAGGTTACCCTGGGAAAAAACTCTCTTGGATATCTCGTCCTGCCTCTCTTGTTCCAGCTGCTCATCGGAAACTTCGATTAAGAAAAGAGAGTCATAGGACCCCACTGATATTGTTCTGGTCTCTAATGTGGAGGATGATTCCTCTGTAGTAATAGTAGCGGGTGGGTTTATTGAAAAGGACAGAATGTTCCAGTAATCCATATCGTCAGGTATCCCTCCACCATCAACAGAATTGCCAACTAACCAGAATTGAATCGGACCTAGATCTTCACTAGGTGCAGTCCATTTAACTACCCAGATGCCATCTAAATCAGGATCCGAGTGAGAAATGTCATCTGCACGACCATCTGCATATCTAATATCTTCAGACTCATCCCAACTAAAATTTCCAATTGAGTCAGAGGATAGTAAAAATCCGGCTTGGACATTGCCTTCACCTCCGGATAATGTTAATGAGTCCGCGACCCTTATGGTGAAAGTGTAAGACTCCGATGTTTCGTAAATCAATGGGACACCAGACAACATCACGACTGCACGATCCGAAGGAGCGCCATTATTATGGCACGAACATCCATACTTGACTGTTAATTCTCCGTCGGAGTTCATGGCCCCCGGTCCATTGCTCATTCCAAGAGCAGGAAATGAAATTGCTGCGATGACAATTAGGGATAGGAATGCTCTTGCGTTGTTTATCGCCACCATATCACCATGTATTGCTAAGTTAGAGAGCCAAATAACGATTGGGGGGGAAGAACATCACAACTCCTTGATTGAAGAGTTAAGCTCATTCATCATTTTCTTACCATCACCAAAAAGCATCATCGTCTTATTTTCATAGAATAGATCATTGTCGACTCCAGCATATCCCACTGAAAGACTGCGCTTAATAATTACAACAACCCTGGCTTTATCGGCATCAATTATTGGCATGCCACCTAGGGGCCCTTCACCAGTTCTTGCTACTGGATTGACAGTATCGTTTGCACCAATTACTAGAGCGACATCTGTTTCAGGAAGCTCAGAGTTTATATCATCCATTTCAATTAATTGCTCATATGGTACGCTAGCTTCTGCAAGAAGGACATTCATGTGACCAGGCATTCTGCCGGCAACTGGATGAATGCCATATCTAACTTCAACACCCTGTTCTTCAAGAAGGTCAGCGAACTCTTTTACTGAATGTTGAGCTTGACTAACGGCCATGCCATATCCAGGAATAATTACGCATTTCGAAATCCCATCGCAAACCATAGCTACTTCTTCTGGATCACTACCTACCTTGGTTCGAGTGACTGATTCCTTCCCGGCCCCCCCAAAAGATTTGAACAAGACAGCAGTGAGAGTTCTATTCATCGCTTTACACATGATAAAGGTAAGTATTAGCCCCGCTGCACCTACCATCGATCCGGCAATAATGAGAACGTTATTCCCAATTACGAAACCAGTAAATGCTGCTGCTATACCTGACATGGAATTTAGTAAACTAACAACAACGGGCATATCGGCACCCCCTATCGGTAAAACAAACAATATTCCAAGAAGTGAAGACATTGCAACTATTGCGTAAATGTACTGTTTCGATTCGGGATCTTGGATCGTCATTCCGATCATCATTAGGCATCCTATGAGCAAAGCACCCTTGACGAAGTTGAGCCAAGGAGGGCCCCATGTAGGGAAACTTATCCATTTCCTTCGACCTCTGTCATCCTTCTTTGTGAATGGAACATAAAATCCTCCCCTCAGCTTACCCATAGCCATTAGACTTCCAGAAAGAGTTACCCATCCAACCAGTCCTGAAAGACCAATTGCCAACCATGTGGCATAAAGCTCTATCCCGGAATCTGGGATGTTGTTATCTTGTAACCTTTTGAGAACCTCGGAGAATCCTACTAATGCAGAGGCTCCCCCCCCAAAGCCATTGAAGAGTGCTACCAGCTCTGGCATCTCTGTCATTTCTACTTTGGTTGCCATATAGAAACCAATTAGTGTACCGAGTCCTAATCCCGCAACGATGAGATAGAAATCAATGATGCCGTCACTA
>MDTD01077359.1_pt1 | contig 10429 bp, 13 predicted proteins | sample 811221 | NCBI WGS metagenome assembly MDTD01 (sample SAMN05326646, study PRJNA326480) | marine metagenome | isolation source: seawater | place: Pacific Ocean: South West | collected 2011
AAAAGGTGATGGTTGGTACCAAGGCGGTAATCTACAACACAACTTTGATCAAGTACAAGACACTATAAACAAGTTTGCTTACGATCCAGATAGTTATCAATGGCATATGGAAACTTTTATAAAACTTACAAAACAATATCTTGATACAAACGTTGTTGATTATAACATGATTGGTGTTGACTTTAACATAGAAGACATTGAAGAGTTTCCAGATAAACAAGCACTACCGCCTTTATCTATAATGAAAGATTATGATATAAAACATAGAAAATTTGTTAATGTTAGACCTGATAGTAATCCGTTACCAGACTATGATCATCATTGGACACCTAAACATCACTTAAAATATTTAGAAGATGCAGGCTTTACAATTACAAAAAAGATGTTACAATATACTAATAACGTAGAAAGTTTACTAGATGAGATTACAGATTGGAAATGGATTAACCACAGAATGGTTACAAAAGGCTACATTGAAAGCGGCGACTATGGCAGATAAACCTTTTGTATGTAAGTATTGTGGTGCAGGATTTACAAGAGAAAAAACTCTCATGGTGCATATGTGCGAAAAGAAACGTAGACATTTACAAAAAGATGAGAAACGTGTGCAACTAGGATTGTATGCATTTCAAAGATTTTATGAGAAATCTATGTCAAGTAAAAAAACGAAGACATATCAAGAATTTTGTGATAGCCAATATTATAATGCATTTGTAAAGTTCGGAAGTTTTATAAGTAATGTCAAACCTTTATATCCTGAAAAGTACATTGACTATGTAGTTACGAGCGGTGTAAAATTAGATCATTGGTGTAAAGAAGAAATGTATGAGAAATATGCTATTGAACTTATTAGGCGTGAAGGAGTTGAAACTGCATTAGAACGTAGTGTAATGACTATGATGGAATGGGCTGACGAGCATGAAAATGCAACATGGAATCATTATTTCTTTTACGTATCATTGAATAGAGCAGTATGGCATTTGAAAGATGGGAAGATCAGTCCTTGGCTTGTACTCAATTGTAAGTCAGGAAAGGAAATGCTAGGCAAATTAAACAATGAACAATTAGAAATGATTTATCATGTAATGGATCCACAGCATTGGGCAATGCGTTTCAAACGCAATCCTAAAGACGTTGAACTTGTCAAAGATGTAGTAAAGGAAAGCAATTTATGAATTTAATTTATTATCCAAATTCTTTTTTAGAAAAACAGGTTAAGCAATTTGACATAGAAAACCCTCCTGTTGATCCTAAAGAATTAAAAGCCAACATGGTAGAGATAATGTTAAATAACAATGGAATAGGATTAGCGGCAAACCAAGTAGAGTTTGACGGACAGGTATTTGTTATGGGTGATAAAGAAGACAATGCTACTATTTGTATCAATCCACAAATACTACAACATACACAAGAGACAGTACAAGACATAGAAGGTTGTTTAAGTTTTCCAGGTATCTATATGAATGTTACCCGCCCTAAAGAAATACTTGCAGAATGGTATGATGAAAATTTAGAAAAACAAACTGTGAAAGTAAGCGGATACTCTGCAAAATGTTTTTTGCATGAATGGGATCATTTGCAAGGTGTTACATTCAAAGATAGAGTAAGCAAAATGAAATGGAATATGGCTGTAAAGAAAGCAAGAAAGAAACGTAGAAATGTTTAGATGGGCTAACCCTACAGGACAAATGCAAGGTAAATTTATTACTTGGACTAATGATGATACTGCGACTTTCCAAAAACTATTGACACAAAATGGTCAAGTGTGTATACTAGTAGAAACAAAAATAAATGACGATGACCCATATGGATTTGAAAAAGTGAGCGGAAATATTATTACTGCATTAGGAAAATTAGAATATGTAGAAGGACATGAATATATAATAATGCAACTACCAAACATAACAGAGAAGTACAATGCCTGATATTGATATAGACTTTGCAGATAGAGAAATTATTTTAGATAAAATAAAACACAGAGTCGCTAAATTAGATACAGGTAAAAAACATAACACAGGTGTGTATGTTACAGAGTGTCCTCATAACCCAGTGGATAAACTTTCAACTATTGATTACGAAACAGCAGAAGATCGCGGTTACTTTAAATTAGATTTTCTAAATGTGTCTATATACAAAGATATAAAAGATGAGACACATTTAATGAGCCTAATGAGAAAGGAGCCACTATGGGAGTTATTAGTTCACAAAGACTTCGTCGAAAAAGTTTTTCATCTAAGCGGACACGACAGTCTGTTGAAGCAATTGAAGCCGCAATCGGTAGAACAATTGGCGGCAACACTAGCAATAATAAGGCCAGCAAAGAGACATCTAGCAAGCAAAGATTGGGAGACAATAATGAAAGAAGTTTGGATCAAACCAACAAACGGTGAATATTATTTTAAAAAGGCACACGCTGTTTCTTATGCAATGGCGTGTGTAGTACACATGAATTTATTGTGTGAGCAAATTAAGTCTTAATTTTTTTTATCAACTGAACGTTTTTACGTTTAACTCTTTTAATAGACATATTATTTAAATTTACTGTAGGTCCAACACTTACTTTAACATCCTTACTATTCATAGTCATTATACAATATTTAAATGGCTCTACTTCTTTACGCAAGAATATATTAATAGGTATGAGTCTATTTGATTCCCACCACCAAATATCACCTAATTCTAATAACTTCTTTTGCTCCTTACTAGAGCGTAAGTCTGTGTAGACATACATAGATGTTACATACTGATCTTGGTTGATAATAATACCAACGTACTCAGCACCACCGTATTGTACAACACTTATGAACGGAAAGTTTGATTCTATGTCTTTTGTTAGCATGTTTTCCTATAAATACAATATGCAATTAATACCTAGATATTTAGTCAATAACAGAACCACAGTCGTAGTAAACGACACAGGGTTCATAACGGAGTATAGACCAGTGTACAGTAGAAATTTAAAAGTTTATAGAGGCATTGATAATAAAATAGAATTTAAAATTATCAATGCAGATCAAAAACCTATATCGCTTACTAGCAAGACAGTTAAGTTGGTGGCGTTTGACGAAAACAATAATCAAGTGCTTTTGGAAACAGGAAGTAACCATAGCACAATTAAAGGACTAACAACAGTTACAGTAAGTGAAAATGATTTACTAAACGTTAAAGATCAGTTCTTAAAATATTCAATACATGTTGAAGATGCTAGTCAGAACAGAACTATTACTTACTCAAACGTACACTTTGATAACAACGGAGTAATGCAAGTTCTTAGTGATGCATTTCCAGGAGCAAAAGATAGTAAGAGTATTACTACCTTTACAGAAGACGATGGAGAAACGGGTGTAGATGACAGTGTATGGCATAGCGAAAGCATAAGTGCTGAACCAGGTATTAATGGCAATGAAGCAGTACATACAGCCGCAATATACACTGACGGTTATGTAGGAGATGTAAAAGTACAAGTAACTTTAGATAATGCAATAGGTTTGAATACAAATTGGGCAGATGTTGCAACTGTAAGTTTTGATAACGAAACTGCACCAGTACCTGTCAATTTTGTGGGAGTATTCAACTATGTAAGATTTGAAGCATCTGCAGATCCTGCTTCCAAAATAACCAAAATTTTAGTAAGAAACTGATTGACAAATTAGTCTAACTACGCTATAATACTAGTATGAGTGTAGTAGCCGAGACAGTTCTGACATATCTGCCGCCTAAGCGAAAAACCACGCCTAGTGGCTGGACTTCATTCAACGCTCCGTGTTGCCATCATAATGGTCATTCAGCAGACAAAAGAAACAGAGGTGGACTTATTTCTAATCCAGATGGTGGTGTAAGTTATCATTGTTTCAATTGCGGATTCAAGGCCAGTTGGCAACCCGGACGTAACTTCTCACATAAACTGCGTAAACTTCTACAATGGATGGGAGCACCTGACGATGTAATCAACAAGGTAGCATTTGATGTTATGAGAGAAAATGAAGGAGTTAATGTAAAAGAGCATATTGCAAAACTTCCTACATTCAATACAGTACCATTACCAGATGACGCTGTAAAAATTGCTGACATAAAAAACTTTGACAAGTATAGTTTGGCTATACTTGAATATATGTCTAAGCGTAACCTTAATTTAGATGATACAGACTATTATTGGTCATCTAGTTTAGGATATAGAGACAGACTAATCATACCATTTTATTATGAAGATAGAATTGTAGGTTGGACTGGACGAAGTATAATTGATGATAAAAAGCCCAGGTATCTCACAGAAGTACAGCCTGGATTTGTTTATGGATTAGATGAACAAGGGCCTAACAAAATCTTTTGTATAGTAGTTGAAGGACAACTTGATGCTATACATATTGATGGATGTGCATTAGGTGGAAGTGAGATAGCAGATCAACAAGCCATGCTTTTGAATAGATTACAAAAACAAATTATAGTTGTGCCTGATAGAGATAAAGCAGGTAGTAAATTAGTAGAAGAATCTATTGAACAAGGTTGGTGTGTTAGTATGCCTGAATGGAGCCAGGATATTAGTGATGTTGGTGATGCTGTTAGTAAATACGGTAGACTCTATACATTATACAGTATTGTAAATGCGGCTAATGAGAGTCCACTTAAAATAAGATTGAGAGCAAAGAAATGGTTTATATCAGAAAATTTATAGCGTGGCTTTGTACTCCTTACACAAGGTACAAGGAGAACAAGGCATTTAAAAAACGTATGGAAGAACTCAAGAAGAGAGATCCTTTCATATACAAATAAGAAAGATAGGTGAAGACTTGATGACAGAAATAACCAAAGGTATAGTAAATGCCTTCAAAGATAGAATGGACGAAAGTTTACTTCTTGCAATCATATTTTTTGCTGGACATATAATTATAGCAATGGTTGTAGTAAGTGCTATCACAGGTGCAAGCATTTGGGAAGCCGGATTAGTTGCATTGGTAGAACCTGCTGTGAATTCAGTTTGGTTCTATGTTTTACACAAAGTTTGGAAGAAATTTAGTACATGAAAATAACATGGGGAATGGTAGGAAATAGCCATGACGCCAGCCTTGCAGTTTTTAACACTCATGTTGCAGGGTTGACAGATCATTATAAAACAGATTTGTTATGGGCTAGTCTTGCAAAAGATTTTTCTAATGTTCCTCATGACCCTAATCCTAATTGGACACAACTAGAAGCGGCACGTCAAAGTTTTGGACCGCCGCATAAAATTATTTGGTATGAACGTCCATTCTTAAAAACGTTACGTCAGTGGCGTGCCGGTCAGGGTTGGCTTTGGAAAGAAAATAATATCAAAGAATATCTAGCACGTTGGGATATCAATCATCCTATAGAGTATACCCAACATCATTTATCGCATGCGGCCTATGCTTACTACACTCAACCGTATGATGACTGTGCAGTTATTTGCTTAGATAGTATTGGAGAATTCGAGACCCTGACTATTTGGCACGGCAAGAAGAATAAATTAAAACAGATTCATAGTCAAGGGTATCCTCATAGTCTTGGTTTGTTTTATAGTGCTATGACGCAACGTATGGGATTAACTCCGCAACGTGACGAATATAAAGTTAGTCAATGGGCAAAGAAAGGTGACCCTAAACGTTTGTTAGATACAATGCGTAAAGAAATAATAGACGTTAACCACGATAAACCAAACCCCCAAGAGATACGTATGCATGAAAACTTACATAGAGGTTGTATGTGGTGGAGGCCTGAATTAAAATCACAACAAGATATGTATGATTTAGCGGCCGCTACACAAAGACTATTTGAATATGCTGTCAGTATATTAAGCATGTATGCAAAACTACACACAGGGTCTAACAATATTGCATTTTCTGGAGGGGGAGCCTTAAATAAAGATGCTATAGATAAAATTAGAAACCAATGGGATACAGTATATGTGCCACAGAATCCAGGAGACCCTGGCAGTTGTATAGGTGCAGTATTAGCAAAAACAAAACAAAAAATAGTACTTGACAAACAGTGGTATCAGAAAGTATAATATAACTATGGCTACAAGACAAAATACAGACTATGGATATGATATACAAAAAGTATATCTTGAAATGATGATGACTGATGCTGAAACATTTGTTCGTTGTCAAGCAGTATTTGATCCAAAAACTTTTGACAGACGTTTGCAACCAGTTGCTAAATTTTTAAATGATTATGTTGTAGAACACAATGCTATGCCTACATTTGATATAGTAAATGCGGCAACAGATGCAAACTTAAAACATCCAGGCGAATTAATGGAGAACCATTATGATTGGTTGCTACAAGACTTTGAAACATTTAGTAGACACAAAGCATTAGAAGCGGCAATACTTAAAGGTGCAGACTTACTTGAAAAAGGTGAGTATGGTCCAGTTGAAGACTTAGTTAAGAATGCTGTACAGATTGGATTGCAAAAAGATTTAGGTACAGACTACTGGAAAGATCCAAGAGCAAGACTAGAAGGTATAAAAGATAAAAATGGACAAGTTAGTACAGGTTGGCCAGGATTAGATAAAAAACTGTTTGGTGGTTTCAATAGAGGTGAACTGAATATCTTTGCAGGTGGTTCTGGATCTGGTAAGAGTTTGTTCTTGGCAAATTTAGGTGTGAACTGGGCGTTAGCAGGATTAAATGTTGTATACTTAACATTTGAACTTTCAGAAGCACTTGTAAGTATGCGTGTTGATTCAATGACTACTGATATTCCAAGTAGAGATATTTTTAAAAGCATTGACGATGTTGAAATGAAAGTTAAGATGATTGGCAAGAAGTCTGGAGCATTCCAAGTAAAGTATATGCCAACAGGTAAAAACGCAAACGATATTAGAAGTTTTTTGAAAGAGTATGAAATCAAAACAAGTAAAAAGGTAGACGTATTACTTGTAGATTATTTAGACTTAATGAGTCCTGTTGCGGCTAGGATAAGTGCAGAAAACTTATTTGTAAAAGACAAGTATGTGTCAGAAGAACTACGTAACTTGGCTATGGAACTAAACACTATCTTTGTAACAGCATCGCAATTGAATAGAAGTAGTGTTGAAGAGATTGAATTTGATCATTCGCATATTAGTGGTGGTATATCTAAAATTAATACAGCAGATAACTTGATTGGTATCTTCACAAGCAGAGCAATGCGTGAGCGTGGTAGATATCAAATACAACTTATGAAAACTAGAAGCAGTAGTGGTGTCGGACAAAAAATTGATTTAGAGTTTGATGTTGATAGTTTGCGTATAAGAGACTTAGGTGAAGATGAAGAATATCAAGAGTTTCAAAAGCGTAAATCAACAGTGTTTGATCAAATTAAAAGAGGCAGTGGTCAACCTATTGATAGTGATGGCAATGTAGATCCAACTGAAGGCGATACTGTAGGTAAAATTAAAGCAGAAGCCGATTCAACAAAACTAAAACAGTTTCTCAATAATTTAGGAGACGACTAAATCACTTTGCTAAATACTCTTGTGCAATGTAGCACACTAGGCATACAAAGACAAGCAAGAGGCTAAAATGGCAACAGATTTAGAAAACATACAAAGGCTACTCGATAGATTCAAAAGGCCTGTCCCATCCGGACCCGAATATCAAACTCGATTGGCAGAAGAATTTGAACTTATTCTTAACCAACGTTTCACTGATTACTTCCTTCAAATTTGTGACATCATTGACCTAACCACAGACCTTACTCATATGACAAGAGGATCTGCAGGTTCAAGTCTGGTATGCTACTTGTTAGGGATTACAGATGTAGACCCTATACAATGGAGAATACCTGTGGCGCGGTTCATGAACCCTTTAAGGGACGATCTGCCAGATGTTGATATAGACTTTGAACATCATCGACAGACGCAAGTCATGGAAAGAATATTCAAGAAATGGCCAGGTAAGACTGCTCGACTGAGCAACTACGTCACCTATAAAGAAAAGTCCGCTAGACGAGAAGCGGCTAAACGTTTAGGTGCCACAGGTAATCTTCCACGTAACTTTACTTACGAATCAGTAGGTGTAAATGCAAATGAAGCAAAACGCATTGAACGTAAGTTAATGGGAAAGAAAAGAGCAATATCAAAACACTGTGGAGGCATCGTAATGTTCACTAGGCAATTACCAAAATCATTAATATCACAAGACAATCAAATACTATTAGACAAATATGAAGTTGAAGACCTTGAGCATCTTAAGGTTGACATACTAGCAAATCGAGGACTATCTCAACTGCTAGAAATAGACCCAGACACTGCTTTGGCGTCTTATCCGCACACAGATGCACGTACAAGTGCATTGCTATCAAGAGGCGATGTGTTGGGTGTAACACAAGGAGAATCGCCAGCAATGCGTAGATTGTTCCGTGCAATACAACCTACGTCAATGGAGGACTGTGTTTTTGCTACAGCAATGATAAGACCTGTAGCAATGAGTGGCAGGCAAAAAGCCGCTATGTTCCAAGACTGGTCTCAGGAAACTGTACAAGATAGCGTTGTATTTGAAGATGATGCTATAGATATAATAAGTAATATCATCGGTGTAGACATGTACGAAGCCGATATGTACAGGAGGGCATTTGCAAAAAAGAATGATGAAAAGATTTTGGAATTTGTTGAAAGGCTCGGAAACAATCCGCGTAAGCAAGAGGCTATGGCGGCGCTTCAAGAACTATCAGGATTCGGCCTTTGTAGGGCTCATGCAGTCAACCTCGGAAGACTCATCTGGGCACTCGCGTACCAAAAGGCGCACAACCCGGAAGCGTTCTGGAGAGCAAACTTAAAACATTGTCAAGGTTCATACAAGCAATGGGTCTATCAATGTGAAGCCCATCGCAAGGGAATTGAAACTAAACCAGGCTGGTGGCAAAAAGGATTCATACCAGGATGTGGTGTTAGAGCAAACTATTTAGAACGTGTAGAATTTGCAGGTGTTATTGCAAACGGTCGTGTATTCCGTGGACGTAATAATCGTTATGTTACGTTCCTTACACTGGGTACAAACTACGGTGAATACATAGATGTAACTATACAGAAACCATTTGCATATAGAGATGGTGACGTTGTAGCCGGTTCAGGAATGGTCAAACATTCTAACAATTCCGACTACATACATGTAACAGATCAAAAACTATACACTATAGGAGATTGGTTAAAGCGTGTTAACGAAACTAGAAACACTTGAACAGGTTTATGCTTTATGTAAAGATGATCCTGTGCGTCCGCATCTGGCCGCAGATTGGCGTATGCGAACAGGCAGAGAAGTTTACGCACTAAAAGAAGATGATGATATCACGGCTGTAATATGTGTTGCTTATATGGATGAAGTTCCTAAGAATGAACAAGATATGAAATGGCCCGGTATTAGTGTAGCAGTATTCTATACTGTGTGGAGTTATAAAAAAGGTGCTGGTAGAAAGATTGTTTTAGAAGCAACCAAACATATAAAAAAAGTACATACCAATATAAAAAGATTTGTTACCCTTAGTCCATTAACAGAGATGGCAGAAAGATTTCATTTGCGTAACGGTGCAACGCTATTAGCAAAACATCCATATGCACAAAATTTTGAGTATAAGATATGATAGATTTAAAAATCACAGAAGTAGAACATTACACAGATAGACTATTTCGTATAAGAACAGAACGACCGCAATCATATAGATTCACAGCAGGTGAATTTGTAATGATTGGATTAGAAGGTACCCCTAAAAGAGCATACAGTTTTACTAGTGGGCCTTATGATGACTTTTTAGAATTTTATAGCATAAAAGTTCCGAACGGTCCATTGACAAGTAAACTACAAAAAGTTGAAGCAGGAGATGAACTAAAGGTAGGAGAGAAACCTACAGGAACATTAACACTTGCAAATTTAGAACTAGGAGGAGACTTATGGATGCTTGCCACAGGCACAGGTATTGCACCTTTTATTTCGTTGTTGCGAGATCCTACTACGTTTGATCATTTTAGAAAATTACATGTTGTTTGGAGTGTTAGAAACAAAGAAGACCTAGCATCTTATCATGAATTCTTAAAAGATTCACCAGCACATTACATTCCTACTATAACACAAGGTGAAAGTTATCCATATCAAAACAAACGTATCAATCACTTGCTGAATGAAGGTAAATTAGGAATACGCACTGGCAGATTAGATAAACACAATACCAAGGTAATGATATGCGGCAACCTAGACTTTAATGTTACTATTGCAAATTATTTCCTAACAAGAGAATGGGAAGAAGGTAACAGTAAAACAGCAGGTTCTTTTGTACAAGAAAAGGCATTTGTAGAAAGATGAGTGTATACGTTTATGGAGATAGTTATGCAGTTAGTTTGCAAGCAGATTGGCAATGGTACAAACAAATTGCAAAACAATTGAAAACTGAATGTTATGTCAGTGCAGACTTTGGTGTTGCCAATGAATGGATCTG
>MDTD01034104.1_pt1 | contig 10428 bp, 8 predicted proteins | sample 811221 | NCBI WGS metagenome assembly MDTD01 (sample SAMN05326646, study PRJNA326480) | marine metagenome | isolation source: seawater | place: Pacific Ocean: South West | collected 2011
ATCCTAGTAGCGTGCCGTCGAGCGTAATTCGCCATGGCGACTGGAAATTAATTCAGACCTTCGATCCTATTGGATTAGAGTTATACAACCTCCGGAAGGATATTGGTGAGACTACGAACTTAGTGGAATCCGAGCCAGAGCGTGTCGAGTCGCTGTTAGCCGAACTCACTGTTTGGCGTCTTTCGGTTCGTGCAGAAGCTATGACTCCAAACCCCAATTATGAGAAGTAGGGACGAAAAGAAGGTCTAAGGCATGACGCTATCAGCCTTGTCGGCTCTAGATTTCGAGTACACCATTACTTGTACCGAATGAATCGGTTTCGCTGCCCATACGCTGCAGAAGATTCACATAGAGGTTGCATAGGGGTGTGTTATCTTCTCTCGTGCCCACCCTTACAAACTTCCCGTGCTCATAAACACCGCACGGCATCGTTTTTTTCTGGCAGGTTAATTAGCATCGAATTTTATCGAGTTCGGTAGAGAAATGCATCCGACGTGAGTAAAGACACCAACAATGCATTCATGCTGCCACCATTTTCTTTATATGCTCGATGAGCGTCTTGCAACACCGGAGCATCATTAAGCGTCTCGTTACGCCCCATCCAAAACCGAAAGGCATGACGTACAAACACCTGTTCCGCTCGTTCGCTCTCTGCTAGCTTCTGAATCAGCTCAATCGCATTATTAACTTTTCCATCAAGCATTGGATCACCTGAATCAATGATTTCACCCGTCGTATCAACAGGCTGGTTTAGCTCAAATTCACGATAAAGACCGACGTGATTAAACATCTCAAACGGAAGCCCTAGCGGATCCATTTTGCGATGGCATGTCCAACAATAGCTTTCCCTTGTAACTCGCATTCGTTCACGCAAAGTGTTTTCAGGTTCATCCGGTAACATGGCATCGACCGTGATCGGCACGTCTGGTATGCCGCCTCCGATTAATCTTTCCTGAATCCACCGCCCACGCAAAATCGCATGGTTATCCATCGCATCAGAGTGTGATACCAGCCATGCGGGGTGCGTCAGCAAACCTAAACGCTGTCCCTCTGTCGTCGTTGTAAGCGTACGTTCCGGTTTCATCGACCCCGCACCGAAACTACGTCGGCTAACACGAGCATATTCTGATTTACCTTCGATCACGACTTCCGTGACATTGTGGTTCAAGTTGCGATTCGGTTGTTTCTTGGGCTTCGGGGGCTCCTTACCAGGATTGGCTTTTTTCCAGGCTTCCAATTCCGCTGCTCTTTTATCAGCAAGTTCCTGCTGGTACTTCTTCTCCGCTTCGATTGATGCATTCCGCTCTTCTTGTGAATTTAATTTACCCAGATAAAGAGCGTCTCCCCTGGTGGCGATCGCCATATCAGTCGTCAGCAGCTCTTTCAAAACGTCCTTATCGTTGGTCAGAATAATTTCGATAAGACGATCCGTACTGGCAGTTGCGTCAAACATCGCGCGATAATGCGCGTTATTTCCGGTAATCCCGGCTTTTGCTAAGGCCCGGGAGTCCTTGCAGATATAACCCCCAAGGTCGTAATCGAAGTAGTCGCGGAAGAATTGCATGACGCGTGGTTTGCGAATACTCTCATCTGCCAGGATCCGCTCAATTTCACGCCTCACATCTTCTTTCGTCCGCATCTTGCCGTCGAGAATGGCTGTTCTTAATTTTTGATCGGGTTTAATATAACAAAGGGCATGATTCAGGGCTAAACCAAGTTCCCAATCCTGAAGCATTACGCGGCCGGCTGCGTCCGCTTCTCCAGCCTCAACTAACTCCGGTCGAAATAGAGCATCCCGATCAAGGAAGATCGCGGAAAGTCCTAAAACAGCACCATCCTTCGGCCCCAACTTAGCAATCGACTCCTGCAGAATCTGCAGGTAAATATCAGACTCTTCCTGCCGCGGCACTCGAAACGTCAACGCTTCGAACATAAAGTCTACTGCCGCCCGCTGCTGGGCCTCAGAGGCTGCCTCCTGTTTCATTAACTCGTAAACCGGTGTGATTGGCCGCATGATCTTCGTACTGTAAACCAGGCTGGTAGGGAGTCCGCGTAGATCGCCAACCATCTTATCTGCGATTGAATTCGGGTCATCCGTGATTTGATATGCGTTGGCGATGCTCAAAGGACCCTCCGCCATATATCGGATGACATCATTTGCAACGCTAATAATCTGAGTTGCCTCGGCGCTATTCACCGTATAGAAGGCAGGGTAATTTTCCAAACCGTGCTTCTTTGCCGTCGACAGGATGGCAGGCACGCTTTTTACTGCCGTGGCATAAGCAACCGTTCCCCCCTGCCATTTGATAATTCGATCTGTACCGAAGTACATTTTCAATTCACCACCATGGTTGGTTGGCACCACGTCTCCCTGTGTCCTTAAGCCTGGTTGCTCCGGATTAAATTCCGGCTCTTTATTGATCAGTTCATTCAGACGCGTGATGTGCTCTTGGCGTGAAACTCGCCAAATGCGTGCGGGTGACGCCGACGGTGCTAATTTAATGCCCTCCGGTAGAGAACCGAATAGTAGAGTGTGGTCTACGAAATTTGCCTTATTAGGGTCGAGGTGATCCTTAAATCCTCCCTTGTCCTGCAGTTCACGCGACAATTCACCAACAACCCAATCGGTGAACTTCAAGCGACCAACTACTTCGGGCTGCTCAGCATCTTTCGGCGGCATTTCCTTTAGGGCTACCTGCGCCCAAACACTTTTCCAAGTCGCAGCGTTAACTCCGTCAACCGGCCCCAGATCCGTTAGAGAAAGTCCCCCCTCAGGTTCGGTTTCCCCGTGGCAGTCTACACAATGGTTCGTTAGGAACTGCGCAGCAAACTCCTCAAAGTCCGCATCGATTGGCTGGCCGGGCGTGTAAGGTTCGGCATTTGCAATGGGAAGCAGATTTAAAGAAAGCAGGGCAACCCAAACAAAGCGAATCCTTATCATGTCATGATTTCCTTGACAGGACCTGTAGCATTATCAAATTTCTTTGCCAGCTTCTCATCCATGTTAAAGCGATTAACGTTGGAGCCCGCTGCGCGAAGAATCGATGTGTAAAGTGCGTTGATTGGCCGCTTTCCGTCCAATTGAGTGAAGCACCCGGACTTGAATGCACCGTCGAAGTTACCTAATAACATCACCGGCCAATTTGCACCACTCGTATGCTGCTTGTCAGCATTGTTGCTTGTATAAACAATCAACGTATGATCCATCATCGTACCGCTTCCTTCTGGAATACTCTCGAGCGATTCCATGATTTTCACAAGCATACGACTGTTGTATTGACGGATCTTTATCCAGATCGGATTATCCGGTTGCTTTACGTGGCCCAGATCATGTCCTTGCTTTTCAACTCCGATTCCCTTCCAGGCACCAAAGATTTCCCCACGCCCTGATCCGATCGTCAGAGTATTTGTGATACCGGATGTCAATGCTGAGATCCCCAGATCCAACAAAGCGTCGTGCCAATCTGTCTCAAATTCAGGCTGCGTATATCGTTCATCCACAACCGGAGCGAATTTACTCAGGTGGTCTGAGACGGAACTAAGCCGTTCACGAAGACCATTGACATCTTCAAATCCCTGTACGTATTGACCGTACTGCTGACGACTCGCAGAAGGCAATGTCTGCCCCTTGGCTGCCGCCAGTTTCTCGACCTGTTCCAGCAGATTAGATCGTGCTTCGTGTTGCTTACGAATTTCACCGGTGGATATACCGCCGTATAACATCTGATACAGATGGTTCGGATTCGAATGCATGAAGATGGGTTGGCCGGCGCCGGTGGCTGAAAGGTTTGCGACGGTCGGTTTCGTCGTCATGTTTTCGATCGAATCCATACCAATGCAGAGATGAGGAAGCAGAGTTTCCGGCAACACCTTGCTCAATTCATAGTCAATTGTGGGGGCACTCGGAGGCACGCCGTCACCACCACGATATCCCCCCAATGCTCCAAAAAATGCGCTATGAGACGGACTCGTATGCGTCCCATGCAAACCATTGATGATGTGCAATTTGTCCTTGTAAGATTCGAGTGGACTTATCGGCTCTGGAAGAGTCACGCCGGCAAGTGAACCGCTTGACGTCATTCCTTTGGGAATACACGTAGCCGGATCAAAACCCTGATTTTGCATAAAGAAGATTACACGTTTAGTCGTGCGACCGGAATCCGGACTTGCCATCAGTTTCTGGGGATCCATAGCGGCACTCATAACAGCGCCAGCTCCAGCAGCCATACCCTGAAGAATATTTCGTCGATTAAGCATAATCTTCTTTCAAATCGTTTACCGAGACCAGTGATTCCAGCTAAATCAAGCTGAACCTATCCATCCTTATCAGTGTAACTAACCCCCTGATTTAAGGCAACGTATTTTGACGCTGGAGGTTGTGTCTCACTACTAACGTAATCGGAGTCGTTATTCAAAATATTTAGCTCAATGACGGCTACTAGTCTGTTTCTGGACTGAGCCATATTTGCGAGTGGATGTTTCCGTGCGTTAATATGGTATCTGTTACAAAATACTGGGTGTTCCGTCGCCCTACAATAAACTACACATTAGATGAAATACGAGATGTCAGAACGCAAAACCAACTTGCCAAGCACCCTCGCAGTGGACTTCACGAACCGAAGAACTTTCCTACGTGACGGTTCAATAATCCTCCTGTCTTCTTTAGCTCTCACTCAGGATTCACGGGGAACTCTAGCCGAACCGGCCAGTACGTTTTCCGTCATCACCGATTTGCATTACGCAGATAAGAATACAGCCGGCAGCCGGCATTATCGAGAGACAATACGGAAACTTGCCGAAGCTAAGACTGTATTTGAAAAGACGGAACCTGATTTTCTGGTTTGCCTGGGAGATCTTATCGACGCGGCCGCAGATGTCGAGACGGAATTAATGTACCTTTCTCGCATCGTTAAAGAACTTAAAACTATAGACTGTAAGAAACATTTTGTATTAGGGAACCATTGCGTCGATACCCTGACTAAAAGTGAATTCCTTAATGGTGTAGGGCAGGAGCAGTCTTACTATTCATTCGATTTGCAGGGGATCCACTTCGTCGTGCTTGACGCTTGCTTTAAGTCCGATGGCACTCCCTATCAACGCAAGAATTTCGACTGGACAGATCCAAATATCGCAACCGAAGAAATCGAATGGCTAAAAGGAGATTTAGCCGAAAACGAATTGCCAACAATCGTCTTCACGCATCATCGGTTAGATGATGCGGGTGTCTACAGTGCAAAGAATGCTCCTACTGTACGAGCCATATTAAAAGACTCGCGACAGGTTCTCGCCGTTTTCCAGGGGCATAGCCATAAGAACGATCATCAAGTTATCGATGACATCCATTACTGCACCATGGTTGCGATGGTAGAAGGCAGCTTTGAGCAAAGTAATGCCTGCAGCACGATCACTGTGTATCAAAACGGCTCCATCAGGATTCAGGGCCATCGGAAACAGGCCTCCTACGAATGGGATGCCAGTTAGACCTAGTACACCAAATTCATCCTTTGGATTTAGGAAGAGATTCATGACGAACAAAACCACACTACTCCACCTGTTAACCATCGCTTTAACATTCGCCCTATTGGACAACACCGTAGTTGCCGGCGGCGAACAATTGAAGATCTTTATCCTTGCCGGCCAATCCAATACGGTAGGCCACGCTCGTGCCCATACGATTGCAACGCTCTATGCATCTGACAGTCCACGCGATAAAAGGTTACTGAACATGGTTATCGACAATGATGATCTTAACCGTTCGACGCTTGAAGCTCAGCTGGAACATGCTCGTAAGTTGGATGAGGTTTCCGGGGGAATTTCAAATTCAAAAGTCAAAGCTTTGAAGGACGGACCGGAAAAACTTGCTACCGAAAAACAGGTAGCAGCGATGAAGGATAAACATCAGGCGTACAAGGACCTGGTCAGTGCATCCTGTGTAGTGTCTGATCGAGTCTATATTAACTCCATCGCGGATCGTAATAAGAAAGCCGGCAAACTGGCGATTGGGTATGGTGCTGACCCGTCCAAAATAGGTCCGGAATATGGATTCGGTTTATCAATGGCTGAGAAGATCGACGGCCCGATCCTTCTCATAAAGACATCCTGGGGAGGAAAATCTCTGAACTACAACTTCCGTCCCCCCTCTTCGGACGAATACGTATTGAGTGAAAAAGAACAGGCCAGCGATAAGGTCGAAGAGATTCGTGCCAATGCCGGTCTCAACTATCGCATGATGAATGAAGCGATCCAGCAAGTCCTCGATAACCTAAAGGACAATCATCCCGCTTATGATGAAGAAGCCGGATACAAAATCGCGGGGTTTGTTTGGTTCCAGGGTTTCAACGACCAATTTTCCCCGGAATTTCGTGATAGCTATGAAGCTAACATGGTTAACTTCATCAAAGATATTCGCAAACATTACGATGAACCTTCAATGCCATTTGTTATCGGAGTACTGGGGACCGGCAGAACCAAAGAGAATGTCGTGTCGCTGGGACAGCGTGCTGCTGCTAAATCATCTGAATTCAAAGGCCGAGTGACTTCCGTAGAAAGCTATCTGGATTATTCTTTGTATTCACATGCGGTATTCGAAAAAGGCTGGCCGGAACATTTTCACGAATGGGATACCGTCGGCAGTGATCGCCCTTACCACTATTTGGGTAGTGGTGCGTTTTTCGTCCGGCTTGGCGACTCCTTCGCTCAGGCCATGCAGCAATGCCTATCCAATTAAACAGGACAAGTCTTCTAGCATCTTCGCCTGACGAATCGTCCGGTTCACAGAGGAATTAAATCGATGCAAACTTCAGGTGCTGCTATCATCGGTACTGGATTTATGGGATCGGTGCACGCGGAGGCACTTAGACGAATCAATATCCCTATTGTGGGAGTGCTTGGTTCAAACGCCGAAAAGTCTCGCGTAGCAGCGGCGGCACTGAAAATCCCAACAGCCTATGAGAATCTCACGCAAATTCTAGCGGATCCTGCAGTAACGAGCGTTCATATTGGCACTCCTAATCGCCATCACTTTCAACAGGTCAAACGATGTCTGGAAGCCGGCAAACATGTCCTGTGCGAAAAGCCACTCTCGATGAATTCAGTCGAATCCGCCGAATTGGTTGCATTGGCCGCAAAATACGCTGATTTGGCAACGGCAGTGAATTACAATATCCGCTTCTACCCTTTGTGCATTGAAGCAAGAGAGATGATTTCAAACGGCGAACTAGGTGAAGTCATTCATATAACCGGAAGTTACACACAGGACTGGTTAGCAAAACAGTCCGACTATAACTGGCGAGTATTAGCAGAAGAGGGTGGTCCGTTACGGGCTGTTGCTGATATAGGAACACATTGGTTTGATTTAGTTTCTTCGCTGACGAGCCTCAAGGTGGAATCAGTTTGTGCAGACCTCAAGACCGTATTCGACGTGCGAACTCGCCCTGCCGGTGAAGTTGAATCGTTTTCCCACACCAACGCTGATCCGTCCGAAGTCCGGGACGTGCCGATCGACACAGAGGATTACGGCGCCGTTCTACTTAAGTTTAAGGGCGGGGCCCGAGGCACGGTCTTTGTATCTCAGGTAATGCACGGGCGAAAAAACTCACTCCGATTTGAAATTGCAGGAGCCAATGCATCTTTAGCCTGGAATAGCGAACAGGGTAATGAAATTTGGATCGGTCACAGAGATAAATCCAGCGAGCGTTTGATCCGGGATCCTGCCATCATGTCATCTTCAGCGGCTGAGGCCACATCCTATCCGGGTGGTCACAATGAAGGATATGGAGATTCATTTAAACAGTCCTTTAAAGCATTTTACAATTACATTGACCAGGCCGATTGGCACGCTGTTCCTCCGTATGCGACTTTCGCGGACGGCCATCGAGAGGTGTTATTGTGTGAAGCCATTTTAAAAAGCCAACAAACTCAATCCTGGGTATCCGTAGGAGAATAGAACAATGAAACTGGGTTTTGTAAGTGCCATCGTTCCGGAACTTTCTCTGGTTGAGGTTTTTTCTGTAGCCCAAGACTATGGATATGAATGTGTCGAAGTGATGTGCTGGCCCGTTGGGGAAGCGGATCGACGCTATGCCGGTGTCACTCACATTGACGTCGCAAATTTAGACGAGTCCAAAATCGATGAGATAAACACGCTCGTGGAAAACTCGGGCGTAACCATCAGCGGACTCGGTTATTATCCTAATGCGTTATCACCGGATCAGGAGGATGCAGAGATTGCCATTAAGCAAATCTATAAAGTCATCGATGCCTGTGCCGCACTCAATTTACGAGTCATGAATACGTTCATAGGACGCGACTGGACTAAATCGGTCGAAGACAACTGGCCTCGTTTTCTGGAGACCTGGAAACCTATTGTGGCACATGCCGAGGCTCAGAATGTGCTCATCGCAATTGAAAACTGCCCAATGATCTTTACAGATGATGAGTGGCCCGGTGGCAAGAACATGGCCAACAGTCCTGCCCTTTGGCGACGGATTTTTGACGCGCTCGACTCGACGTCCATCGGTTTGAATTACGATCCATCCCATCCTGTTTGGCAACAAATGGATCATCTTGCACCCATGCGGGATTTCACCGATCGAATTTTCCATCTACATGCAAAGGATCTGGCAATCGATCAGGAGAAACTAAATCAGGTTGGTATCATGGCCACCCCGCTGGAATACCATGCTCCCAAGCTACCCGGCTTGGGGGACATCGACTGGGCTGAATTCCTGGCTGTCGTCCGCGAGGTCGGTTACGACGGAGCTATTTGTGTGGAAGTCGAAGATCGTGACTTTGAAGACACTCTCGAAGCCCGACTGCAGGCACTCAAACAAAGCGCCGAATTCCTCCGACCACTACTTTGAGAGCCGCCACTGGATTTTTAGCTGAAGCATATTTACCGAGTCCTCGCCATTCGAATTACTCGCTGTAATGGAAGCATCCACAACTCTATGCTCACTTAGGCATGACGCATGGTTTGCTAGAGCCTCGATTATATTCGTTACTCGCCAAGATCGCCGAAGAAGACAATGGCAGCTGCGACTTTCCGACGCTGCTCGTCATTACAACACGACGACACGCTCCCCCATAGTCGACCATTTTTTCTAATGGTTCCTGAGCTACTTATCGTCGCAACCAAACGGCCACTGATTCGAAGGTTTCCGGAAGAGCTAATCTGCCCATAAAACGACCCTGATTTGCGTAACGTCCCGTTAGTGCTAATCTCTCCAACCAGACGACCTGATTTACGAATATCTCCGTCATCTTCTATCCGGCCTACCAATCTACCTGATTGTCGAACATTTCCGCGGCTATCAACGGTTAAGAGGAGTGTCCCCGATTTTCGTATATCGATATCTGCAAAGGCAACACCTCCAAAGCTAACGCAAACCAATACCATTAAAAACAACTGTCTACGATTTCGCATTTACTTCATCCTTGGCAACTACTGAGACTGTATGTATCCAGTGGTTGATATCTGCAAATCTCATGCCAATCAGCTAAGGTGTATCTGGACGATCACTGTATCGTATTACTGTTATCCAAATGATTACAAAACGTCATCGAAAAGATGCGAATCGTATTTTCTTTGGCAGCCCGAATTAATTTTCGATGTACCAACGGTCGCCAATCTTAATGAATGTGATTTCGTCTCGGTAATGATGCGGATTGGACAACTCAAAAACAGCTCTGGAGCCATCCTCTGAATATTTTGGAGTGGTTTTGACAGCTTCCGCCAACGCCGTTTCAATGCGATCGGCGACGCGTGCAACCTGTTCGGCCACCTTCTCAATCGAACCGTTCTTTTTGAGCTCTTTAGCCAGTAACTCAGGTTCCATGAATTGGTTAACTAAGCCTTCATAATCTTTTGCCTGCAAAAGCCGCAGAGCACTTTTCGCAGCCGATAACGGGGTACTTCCGTTGCCCCAGTTACACCCACTTGCCAACACAAGAATTAATAAACAAACAACCAATAAGGATCTCGGTATATGCAACACTATTCTTCTATATTCGAACTGCGGTCTCTTTAAAGGATGCAAATTCGAAGGTGACTAGGCGCTGGATCCTCAAAAACAAACCCTTCGGGCGCGATCTCGAATTATCGTTTTACACCACTATTCTTTGGAAACAGGCACGGTGGTTCGTATCGGCCCTAAGCAGATGCGAAAGCCATCTCTTGAGTCCGAGTATGAAACTGAGAAAATACCCAACCGAACTGCACTGCGGGCGTTGCCCGGAACATCAAAGTAGTTCCCGCCACGGCAAACAGGACGTGTGACACTCTTTGAATCGCTATCGAGGAAATAGATTTCTTCATGGCCGCCGGTTGGATCAAAATGATCAAGCACAAATTCCCACACATTTCCGCACATGTCCGCAAGTCCAAACCCATTACGTCCTTTTTTGCCGTAGTGATCCACTGGCGACATG
>MDTD01111378.1_pt1 | contig 10427 bp, 12 predicted proteins | sample 811221 | NCBI WGS metagenome assembly MDTD01 (sample SAMN05326646, study PRJNA326480) | marine metagenome | isolation source: seawater | place: Pacific Ocean: South West | collected 2011
CTCGCCTAACATCTTCACAAGGTGTAGTAATTGGAGGTAAACATTACTTTTATATAATGGGTAGCTTTAGAGCGGTAAATTATGTAGGCCCTATATACGATGAAGGAGCTGCATACCAGCCTTTACTAAACTCAAACAGTGTTCTTGATCGTAGGCGTGTATTTGGTCAAGCCATGTATGTAATGCCTGCTCTTGCTGAAACTGGAGTAAACCTAAGCAATGGTATACCTCCATACGAGGTTCGTATACGCATACGCACTAAAAAACCATACCGTAACTACAATGCTACTAACGATACAACATTGAACAAAACAATGCCTTTGTATAATTTTAGCACTAATGATATTGCACCCGATCTTAACTCACAATCAGCTAAGAAAAGTGCATTAGAATTAATTGGAGTGGTTCCAAACCCATACTATGCACACTCAGAATATGAAGGTAACAGGCTTGATAATAGGGTTAGGTTTATAAACCTACCTAAAAAGACCACTGTTAAAATATTTACCTTTAGCGGTACTTTAGTACGAACTATTAAAAAAGATGACGACCAAACTTTTGTTGATTGGGATTTGAAAAACCAAGCCAACGTACCTATTGCATCTGGTATGTATATTATACATGTTGATGCTGAAGGAGTTGGTACCAAAATTTTGAAATGGTTTGGTATAATGAGGCAGATAGATTTGGATACCTTCTAATAATTAAACGGATTAGTACATGAAAAAATTTTTAAAGCATACGTTAGTTTTAGCAGGCATTTCTGCTAGTATATTTACCGCAAAGGCAGGTAACCCCGACCGTGCAGGACAAGCAGGAGCAACAGAACTTTTAGTTAACGGTTGGTCTCGTAGTTCAGGTTGGGGAGGAGTAAACACCGCAACAGTTAGAGGTATAGAATCTTCTACACTAAACATTGCAGGTTTAGCTCAAATAAACTCTACCGAAATCACTATGGCTCGTACCAATTGGTTAGTGCCATCAGGGGTAAATATCAACAACATAGGTTTAGGTCAGCGTATTGGTGAAAACGGAGTTATGGGTATAACCCTAAACTCTGTCACCTTTGGCGATATACCCATTACCACAGTTGAGCAACCCGAAGGAGGTTTGGGTACATACAGACCACAGTTTATAAACATAGGTTTTGCCTATGCACACAGGTTCTCATCATCAATAACAGGTGGTATTTTGCTGCGTGCTATTTCGCAAGAAGTAGTAAACGTAAAAGCGCAAGGTTTTGCAATGGATGCAGGTATACAATACGCTACCACATCAGTAAAACGTACAGCGGGTAAAGCAAAATTCTCAAAAGGTAAATACCGTGATGATTTACGCTTTGGTATTTCTCTTCGTAATATTGGCCCCGATATGGTTTTCCGTGGAGACGGTTTGTCAGTTACAGGAACAGTGAACGAAGGTTCATACTCTAGTACGCTAGAAAACAGAGCAGCTAAATTCAACTTACCATCATTATTACACATTGGTTTCGCATACGATTTCAGGTTAGATAAAGATAGCAATACTTATTTCCATAGGCTTACTGCTGCCACTAACTTTACTTCAAATACATTTTCTCGTAACCAAATGGGTGTGGGTGTAGAATATGCTTACAAAGAGTTTGTAATGCTTCGCACAGCCTTTACCTACGAGCAAGATTTATTTGATGCTGAAAAACGCACCAATGCCTTAACAGGTTTTAGCGGAGGTATTACTTTTGAAGTACCTTTTGGCACCAACACTATCGGTATAGATTATTCTTACCGTAGTACTAACCCATTCCAAGGTATCCATTCATTTGGTTTCCGTTTAGGTTTGGGCGAAAAACGATAAAATGTTGCCCAACCTGTTTACTATTTAAATAACATATTATATTTTTGAATAAAAGTTCTGAGCTTCCAACAGGAGTTCAGAACTTTTCTTTTTGATACTACTTTATGAAAAAGCGAGCAACAGATAGTACACCACCTGAAATTCACTACTTTACTAAAGAAGGCTTAGATAAGCTGAAAGAAGAATTGCACAATATGAAAACGGTGCAAAGGCCTGCTATATCAGCACAAATAGCCGAAGCGAGAGACAAAGGCGATTTGTCGGAAAATGCCGAGTACGATGCAGCAAAAGAAGCACAAGGTTTGCTTGAAGCTAAAATAGCTGCTACAGAGACTATGATGGCCAATGCGCGTTTATTAGACGAAAGCCTTATAGATAACTCAAAAGTGATGATTTTGAGCAAGGTGACCATTAAAAACCTTAAAAACAATGCTGTAATAACCTATACATTGGTAACTGAAAGAGAAGCCGACCTTAAAAGCGGTAAAATTTCAGCAAAATCGCCGATAGGGGCAGGACTTATGGGTAAGAAAGTGGGCGAAATTGCTCAAATACAGGCACCTGCCGGTATTGTAGAACTTGAAGTATTAGAAATAGGCAGATAATGGCTAGTATTTTCACCAAAATAATAAACAAAGAGATACCCGCCTACATTGTAGCCGAAGACGATAACTTTATCGCCTTTTTGGATGTATTTCCTATAAAGTATGGGCATACTCTTGTAGTACCTAAAAAAGAAGTAGATTATATTTTTGATTTAGATGCCGACACCTACACAGGCTTAATGCTATTTACCCAAAAAGTAGCAACAGCCGTAAAAAAAGCAGTGCCTTGCAAAAAAGTGGGTGTTGCGGTTATAGGCCTTGAAGTGCCCCACACCCATATACATCTTGTGCCTATGGAGGCAGTGAGTGATATGAACTTTGCAAATCCAAAGCTACAGTTTGAAAAAGAAGCATTTGAAAAAGTTTGTGCCGATATAAAAGCACACCTATAAACACTACGCATATTGAAAAAGAAAAGGGCGTTTTGGAGATTCCAAAACGCCCTTTGTTTTATCTATAAGTGATACTTGTTACTCTTTAATAAATTTAAAAGTTTTTGTTTCATTGGCTGTGTTAAGCACAATAAAATAATAGCCTTTGTTTAAATTAGCTACATCAACCTTTTGCAGTAAACTATTTTTGGCAATAGTACCTGTAGCAACTTGTTTTCCCATAATATCAGTAATAGTATAGCTGGTATAGCCTGTATTATTAGCATTGGGCAGCTCAATAAACACCTCGTTTTGTGCAGGGTTTGGATAAATACTAACAGTAGAAGGGATAATAGGGTTAACACTCAAAGGTTGTGTAAACTGTAAAAAATCAACCGTTAGTATTCCGCCGTTTTTAAAATCACTAGTACCTGTTGATATCATTGTAATCGAAACAGAGTCAGGAGTAGTACCATTCAGCATTTTAATATCAACTACAAAGGGGTACAAACCTGCTTGGGTTTGCGCAAGCCTTAGTGTTCCCATAGCAACAGCCTCAGGCTTTTGTGTGCTGGTATTAAACTTTTTGAAAGCAATAATTACAGTAGCCGAATCGGTAGTATCGCTTGATGTAAAATTGTACAAACCATAAGCCATACTTTTTACCGTAGTCATAGGTTCGCCACCTAAAAGAGGTATGCGTGCAGTATCAGATATAGAAACGGGGAAATCTCCATAAAAAAGCAATCCCGGTACGTTTTGTCCAAAAACATTAAGTGTTTTTATTTGAGCTTGAAGTGAACCCGATTGTGGTATTTGAGTTTTGCTAACTCCAGCGCTAATAAATTCTGTTAGCGAGTTTGAGCTTGTCCAGCCAATAGGCTCTTCCCAATCAAAAGGAGGTTGCTTGCCTGATGATTCCCAGCTGTTTAGTCCGTAGTTGTTAAGTGTGTCTTGAGCCGAAAGGCAAAGAGATAAAAATAATGCAAAAATGGTAAATGTAGTTTTCATAGATGTAATATAGTTTCTAGTAGGTGTTTAAATAAAACTTGAACACAAAAGTGAATATAACACAGTGTTGTAGCAAGTTTTTAAGATTAATAGACCTTAAAAGCAGACCGATTGTTGTATGAGCGAATTGTTGCCAATATATTTTTTTGGGTTTAGCCCATAGCTATTGTTTATTAGCATACAATGTAGATAACTTTGTATTACCCTATTACTAATAACTAAGTATGCTTAAAACAAATAAAGTACTATTACTATTAGTAATAGCAACATCCTTTCAGGCTGGTAGGGCACAAAACAAGATGCCCATTAATGGGGTTGAAGTATACAGTGGTTTGGGCATTGCTTACTTTTCGGGTGATTTGGGTGGAGCCGGTTTTAGCCCAGCTAGTTTAAAACCGGTGGTAAGTGGCGGGCTTAGGTATTACTTTACTAATAGAGTAGCCGTTAGAGTTAATGTTTCTTACGGAAAGTTGGCTGCCGACGATTCACTATCATCAAATTTATATAGTAAGCAGCGTAACCTAAACTTTAAATCAGATATTTTGGATGCTGCCTTGCAGATAGAATACTCATTACTGAACTGGAATGTAAGAGGGCAATCGAAAAAATTAGTTACAACCCATATTAATCGAAGGCATAACTTATATGTTTTTACAGGTATTAGTGTGTTTCATTTTAAACCTTATGGTAAACTAAATGGACAATGGTACTCATTGCAAGAGCTTTCAACTGCAGGGCAAGGACTTCCCAATGGAGCGAAACCATATAGCTTATATGCCATATCAATACCTATTGGAAGTGGCTATAAAGTATTAGTGAATAAAACCGTGTCTATTGGCGTTGAGGTTACATTTAGAAAAACATTTACCGATTATATTGATGATGTAAGCGCACCTTACTACGATAATACATTGCTGAGGCAAGCAAAAGGTAATATAGCCGCTGATATTGCTGATAAAAACAAATTTAGGGATGGAGCCAAACGAAGAGCAGGCGAGGGGAGAGGCAACCCCAACTCTAACGATAATTTTGCTTTTTTACAGATAACTTTTAACAAACGACTTAACCTATATAGTGGCCGAAGGGATTTACCCTGCACTAATTTTTAGTAAATAAATAAGCCCGTATTTATATTGCATTATGCAAACAGAACTGGCAGGTGGCTACACTATTTCTGATGATAAAGGCTTGTTGCAGCTGCAAGTAATACACAACTATTTGTGCCATCAATCATACTGGGCAAAGGGAATACCTATGGCAGTAGTACAAAAATCGATAGAAGGATCGTATTGTGTTGGGGTGTATTTGGGTGATGAACAAGTGGGCTTTACCCGATTGGTAACCGACTATGCTACGTTTGGCTATTTGGCCGATGTTTTTGTTTTAGAGCCCCACAGGGGCAAAGGCTTATCAAAAGAAATAATGAAGTTTTTATTGGCGCAAGAATGGGTGCAAGGTTTGCGTAATATTATGCTAGGCACGCAAGATGCACACGGCTTATACCAACAATTTGGTTTTACCCTACTTACCGACCCTAAGCGGTATATGTATAAGTTTAAACCAAATATCTATAAACGCTAACCCTCACTTTCAACAAACTCTTTAAACTTATCTAGGTATACCTGCGATTGTTTTTTAAAGGCATTGGGCATTATCATGCCTAAAAGTTTCATGCCAAAACCTTTAAACTGAAACTCACTAATGCTTTCGTACTTGGTGGTATTATCATCAATAGCCGTAAACAAATTGCGTTGAGGATTAATTACACCCTTTGCCTCATAAGTGCCGCTAAACTCGTGAGGGAGGTCGCGCAAGGTTACCGTTTCAATCATCTCAATTTCGCGCTTACCCATTTTAAATTTTAGCTTGGCTTTTGCACCCGCATGACCGGGTTCGCCGCTAATATGCTCGTAGCTTTGCAGGCCGGGCATCCATTTGTATAGGTTTTCTACACTATCAAACAACTCAATCACCCTGCCAATTGGCTTATTTATAATTACTTGGTTGCTGTATTTCATACAACTAAGGTAATAAATTAGTTAGAAATATTTAGTAGCTATTGTCTGATAATGAAGAAATTAGATTGCAATTATCGCATTTGAAATCGAAAATATTGTGGAGTTTTTCTTGCAATAACCATTCGCCACCACAACAAGGGCATTTGCGTTTTATATCTTTTGAGTGCCTAATGCTTCTATAATTAAAAAGATAATAAAACGTGGGTGTATTAGTCAGTTCAGTAAGTTTTTTGCAAATATCAATACCTTGCTTTGATAGTTGAGAATCTGCCCGCCACATTTGTTTCATTGCCCAAACTTCGCCTACTGCACAATTCATATTTAATCTATCACAAGACTGGTAATTACTTTCCCATTTTAAAATAGGGCCGTACCCGTATTGATTAAATAATGGTAATTTGTAAAGTGGGACATTAAGGTTACAAGTTCCACAAGTAATTGGTGAACCGAGATTAGTAAAGGTTGTATATAAAATATAGAATGTGGTTTTCTTGCACTTACATTCTTTGTCAGTATTTAGAGGTAATTCTCCTAATATTTTAAATTGAAGCTTTGAGTTTGCGAGGGTTTCAATTTTTTTTATTCTTTCATTGATTAAGGGGGTATTGTACTTTTTATTCAAAGCATCTTTAGCAATAGTTAAAGGGAAGCCTCTAATGTTATCTGAATCAAAATGTAAATTGTCCGTACCGTCTTGAACTTGCCCGTTTTCGTAGTATTCGGTTAATAATAAAAAAAATTCATTGTAAAGTATTTCTTTATCGGTAGTTAAATTAGTCGGTAACCAAATTTCTTGCGTGTACATTGCTTAGTTCTTTTATAATTAGCACATTAGCATATTTTCAAATCTGCACATTTAAACATCTCCCTACTTCATCCTATCAGGATTATTTTTAATAAAACTTTCCCAACTGCCGTGTTTCACCCCCTTGCCCCGCAACGAGTTATTTTGGAAAAAGTGACACACTGCCGCTGCCAATCCATCCGTAGCATCCAAGTATTTGGGCATTTCTTCAAACTTTAGCAAGGTTTGCAGCATAGCTGCTACCTGCTCTTTGGTTGCTGTTCCTTTGCCCGTTATACTCTGTTTTATTTTTTTTGGGGCGTACTCAAAAATGGGGACATCACGTTGCAAAGCGGCAGCAATAGCTACACCCTGCGCCCTGCCCAGCTTTAGCATACTTTGCACGTTTTTACCAAAAAAGGGGGCTTCAATAGCCATCTCGTCAGGGTGATAGGTATCTATAAGATATGTAATGCGTTCAAAAATCTTTTTCAGCTTCAGGGCATGGTCTTCCAGCTTACTCAAATGCACAACACCTGCATTAATTAGCTCAAATTTTTTACCTGTACAGCCTATCAAGCCATATCCCATTATATTTGTGCCCGGGTCTATGCCCAAGATGATTTTATCGAAGTTGTCTTGCGTTTCGGCCACGTATAAATTTAACTAACTCTCAAAAGTAACGTATACATATTGAAAACCCTTTGGCTGTGGTGCAAAAACAATTGGCTTTTGCTGCTAAAACTGATGATTTTGGCGGTAAGTCTTTGGTTTTTATACGATAAACTTATTACAGGTGGAGCGTGGAAAGGGTTTAAAGATATTGAACTTTCTAAACTGCTTGCCAAACCTTTGCTTTGGGCTGTTGTAGGGCTAATGGTTATTAACTGGGGACTGGAAGCCCTAAAGTGGAAACTATTGGTAAATCGTTTTGAGCCCATAAGCTATTACACCGCTAACAAGAGTGTATTAACGGGTGTATTTATCAGCCTGTTTGTAAACATATTAGTCCCCAATAGGCTGGGCGAGTTTGCAGGGCGAATTATCTACGTTAAACTAAACAAAATAAAAGCAGCATTGATAACCTCCATAGGTAGTTTTGCTCAGTTTGGTGTAACAGCTTTAGTAGGCGCATCGGCCTATTTGGTGTTTTGGTTCAGTTATCAGCAAACGCAGCTTTCGCAATTTTCAGGCTACCTATTGGTAGCTGCTGTTGTTCTTATAGTTGCGGTGATATTGTTGTTTTATTTCAACATCAATGTTTTATCGTGGGTATTGGGCAAACCCAAATTTTTACGTCGTTTTAAAAAAATCACATCAGTATTTTATTTTTATAACACCACTCTGCTGCTAAAAGTATTTGTGCTGTCCATCATTCGCTATGGCGTGTTTTGCAGTCAGTTTATACTTCTACTGTGGGTTTGTGGGGTTGATATTACCACTGTACAGGGGCTAATAGCTGTCCCAATAATATTTTTAGTGCAAACAGTAGTCCCAAGTAATTCGCTTAGCGATTTGGGCGTACGCGGCGCGGCATCCATTCATTTTTTAAACTATTATAGTGTTAACGATGCAGGTATATTAACTGCGGCCTATTTGCTATGGGGTATCAATTTGTTTTTACCCGGTATAGCTGGGGCGGTTTTCTTTTCAATTTTTAAATTCAGAAACGGTAATGGTAGTAATCGTTAGTATACTATCCATTTTCTTAGCTCTGTTCTATTTGGTGCTAATGGGAAGCTACTGTAAAGGATGGAAGGCTATACCCATAGTGCCCGAAAATAAAGGTGAAACAAAGGTTTTAGTGAGCGTGGTTATTCCTGCCAGAAACGAGGAACAAAATATAACTCGTTGCCTTGATGCAATTTACCAACAAGACTACCCTAAAGGTTTTTTTGAAGTGATTGTGGTAGACGACCATTCTACCGATAGCACACCGCAAACTGTATTAAACTATAAAGCTACTGCCAGTTGGGAGCAACTTCAACTGTTAGAGTTGAAAAACATACCCAACCAACGTTATAAAAAAGCCGCCATCACTGAGGCTATAAAGCAAGCCAAAGGTGAAATTATTATTACTACCGATGCCGATTGCACTATGGGTAGCGAGTGGTTGACACAAACCATAGGCTATTTTACCCAAACCAATGCTGCATTGGTAAGCGGAGCGGTTGTGTTTAATTGGGAGGAGAAACTATACTCACCTATAAAAAACTTTTTCTTAAAAATACAACAGGTTGAGTTTGCTGGTTTGGTAGGTATTGGCGGAGCAGCCCTTCAGCTAAAGTTTCCTAATATGTGCAATGGGGCAAACCTTGCTTACAGAAAAGAAGTTTTTGAAGAAGTGGGCGGCTATATGGGTAACGATAATCTACTATCGGGCGATGATGAATTTTTGATGCACAAGGTGTTTAGCCGCTATCCGCAGCAAGTTTATTTTAATAAAAACCCAAAAACAGTAGTAAAAACGCCACCATCATACACGTGGGGGCAGTTTTTAGGGCAGCGTATGCGCTGGGTATCAAAAAGCACAAAGTATAGCGATAAGCGCATTACCGCTGTGTTGGCCACCGCATATTTGTTCAATCTTACCATATTTATAAATTTTATAGCGGCATTTTTTTACCCTGCTTTTTGGTGGGTAGTGCTATTTCAATTGCTTAGTAAGGTGGGTATAGAGTATTTGCTTTATGGGCAGATATTGAACTTTTTTAACTTAAAACCGTTACAAAAATTTATTATCCCCGCACAGCCGTTTCATATATTGTATGTACTGTTAATAGGTGTTTTGGGTAATTTTGGAAGTTATAACTGGAAAGGGAGAAAACAATGAGTATAATGCCACCCGTGCTGGAGAAGAAAATATTAGGCTCGCTGTTGTTTGCAGAGAGTTTTGAGACCATAATAGAAGAAGCTAAAGAAAGTGAGTATTTGGTGGCTGATGTGCTAAAATGGTTGATTAAAAACAAATACGTTAGCCCTATGGAGCAAGACGAGAAAACGGGCGACTATAAAACTACTTTTATGTACGATAGTGATAATATGCGCGCATACCATTATTGTATGACTGCCAAAGGGCTTAGGTTTTTAGGCGAGAAGTGATAGGCAGTTTTAAGGTTTTAATCGGTTTAAAACCCGATTTTATTCATACCTATTGGTTAGGGTTTAGAAATCAGCATATCAAAAAATTAGTGCTTATGATATGAATAGGATAGGGATTAATCCCTATCTGTTTTAGGTTTCTTATTTTTTCTACCATCGGTTTGAAACCTGATTGAATTTTAATTTGATTAAGAATTATTTTAGACTAGATGTGGCTTTAATATTTTTAACTCACCCCAATCTGTTGTTTTGCTGGATTTGTGTCAACGTGTCCCTCTCTATATTTAGAGAGGGAGTATTGGGTAGTCGTAAAGCTTTGTATTTTTAGGGTGAGTTAAGATATTAATAACTACATCTAAAATAACTTTTCATCAGTTTTCAACCCCATGTATTTTGTAGTAGGATTAAAACTCCTACTCTATAATTGCAAAAGCGGTAGGTTTCAACCTATAGCACTATCGTAAGTATTTTGAATTTCATTACATTGCAGCGTGCAACCAAAAAGCCCTTTTCGTAAAAAGTTTATGCGCAATAAACTGGCTGTGGCCGGAGGTATTTTTATTGCTCTTATGGTAGTACTGGCTTTGTTTGCCTACGTTTTTATACCCGATAAAACAACCAATGCCAACACCATGCAACTATCGCTAGCCTTGCAAAAACCGGGGTTTGGTATGCAGTTTTTTAAAATGCCTACGGGTAACAC
>MDTD01200964.1_pt1 | contig 10427 bp, 2 predicted proteins | sample 811221 | NCBI WGS metagenome assembly MDTD01 (sample SAMN05326646, study PRJNA326480) | marine metagenome | isolation source: seawater | place: Pacific Ocean: South West | collected 2011
CAGCTCGAGGCGGCGACCGCGGTGCCACAATTGATGAACTACGTCGAAGAGCACCGGCTGCAAGACAAATGCAGTCTAGAATTGTAACTAAGCAAGATATGCTGACAAGAATTTATACTTTGCCTTCTAAGTTCGGAAGAATATTCCGCGCAGGAATTAGGGCTAACCCGGCGAATCCTCTGGCTACACAAATATTTGTGGCGACAAGAGATAAAGATGGGTACTTAGATATTGCACCTGATGCACTTAAGTTAAACTTAAGCACATACTTGAATGAATTTAGGCTAATTTCTGATGCCATGGACATTCTGGATGCCCAAGTGATAAACTTCAGTGTCAAATTTGGAATACTTACAGCACCTGACACAAACAAGACTGCTGTAGTAGATACAGTAATCAAAAAGCTAACAGAGATTTTGTCTATAGATAACTTTCAAATAGACCAGCCGATCGTACTAGATGACATTGTCAATGTGATTATCAATACACAGGGCGTTGTATCTTTAATGAATCTAGACGTCCAACCGGTTGTTGGAACTGTACAGGGGCGATCATATGGGTCTTCGACTTTTAATTTTAAGAATGCAACAAAAAATAGAATGATCGTAGGACCCCCTGGCTCTATATTCGAAATGAAGTACTTAGAGCATGATATTATAGGGACAGCAACGTAGGAGTTAGTAAATGTACTTAGTATTGACAGCTAGCAAAGACACGTACATAACAAACAAGATTATGAATAGCTCGTTTAGAGCAGAAGACGCGAATGTCGGACGAGCAGGAACAATCGACCTGTTCAAGCTGTATTCTGAGACTACTCTGGACGGCACTGATGATCCAATAGAAATATCTAGAGGATTAATACAGTTTGACTTTTATAGGGTGAGAGAGCTGACGTCTTCTATTTTAGACATTACTAGCCCATCTTTTAAGTGCACGCTTAACATGAAAAATATTGCTGTCGGGCAGGCAGTTCCTTCTAACTTTAACTTAATACTTCACCCACTGTCACAAAGTTGGGACGAAGGAATTGGAAGGGATGTTAACTCATTTGGTGATCTCGATGTTGCAAATTTTGTAACAGCATCTTACAGTGGGGGCACAGTATACCCATGGAACACCACAGGAGCAGACTCATCAGGCTTGTTGGGAGATACAAACTTAGACATAATAACTTCAGGATCGGTAGGGTCTGGTGTAGAAAACTTGTTTGTAACGCAGCTATTCGATACAGGCATTGAAGATCTTTCGATGGATGTTACAAAAATAGTGTCTGCTACGATTACAAATCAGCTGCCTGACCTTGGTTGGCGGCTAGCATTTTCTGGGTCTGAAGAAACAGACGACAAGACAAGATTCGTAAAAAGATTTGCGTCAAGGCATAGTTCAAATAGATACATTCAGCCAATGCTTCATGTCTCATTTGATGATACACTCCATGATCATCATAATTCTTTTTACTTTGACACTACAGGAACCCTGTTCTTAAACAACTATAGCCGGGGCGCTTCAAGCAATGTATTGTCCGGATCAAGTCTAACACCCCTTGTAGGATCAAATTGTCTGCACCTTCTACTAAAAACAGGATCGTATTCCTTAACAGTGTCTGCTTCAATGCACACTGGGTCGACAACAGGCGCAGGAACAACAGGTGTGTATTCAGCTAGTTTTTGTATACCCTTTAGCGACAATACTGTCGTAGATGGGGGCAGCACAGTTCATAATTTTGCAGTTAATAGCGGATCGTTGACGTTTGATACGATTTGGAGTTCAGTTGATGAGACAGTTGGATTTCTGTCTGGTTCACTCAAAATCATGTCACCGGTCCGAACTAGCGGTAACTTTGTATCTAGAAAACCCACGCTTAAGGTCACAAACTTAAGATCAACATACAGGCATAGCGATATCGCAAAACTTAGAATATTTGGAAGAGATCTTAGTAATGATAGACTTCCTGTTTCAAAGAAGCCATACGCTAGAGACAGCGTAGTTTTCGATGAAATGTACTATAGAGTTCGAGACGTAAATTCTGGAGATATTCTTATACCGTTTGAGAAAAATAAGAATGGAACCAGAGTATCTTCAGACAAGGAAGGAATGTTTTTTGAGATTAGGATGAACAACCTATTCTCTGGCAGAACTTATAAGTTCGAATTTCTTGTTATCGATCGTGGTGTTGAAACGATTATCGAAGACGCGGGGACAAGATTTAGAGTGGACGGATAATGGCAAGAAAGAATACTTTTACAAAAAAGACTGCTCTCTTTACACCGTCAACTGTCAGACAGATGACAGGTGGGCGGTCTACTGTCCAAAACATAACAGGGGCTTCACTAAGCGGATCAATGACGAGTGTCACGGGTTCATTTAGAAATGACCCCCCAGGAACACCTCTTAAGTCGACACAACAGCTTCCTATTGACTGGTCTAAATTTGAAAATCACACTTTCTTTAATTCTGCTGAGTCAAAAGTTAACGTTGCTTTCGAAAGAATTATTAACTACTATCCGTTTGATGGAAGCAAAACAGAGACTATTGACTTTATTGACTCTCTCACAGGCTTCGAAAAATGGGTATTTGATAATTTCCCCAAGAACACAGGATTTTTAAGCTTCGGCGGATATGAAAATGATGGAACGGCAATAACGCAGCACTTATCAATTCAAGATGCCGCTGGGTTGTATATGCCCACCCTATCTAGAAATAAGTCGGGTGATCCAATAATCGATCCGGGAACAAGTAAAACTCTAGGGTTTGAGTTCTATATTAACATCCCGTCCGGGTCTGCCAGCTATATACATGCAGGCACAGCCAGAACATTACCGTCGGGTAATCAGATCCTGTTTCAGAGAATTTCAGATATATCAGGTACTTTATCCCCGGGAACACATGATGGTGTTACTTTATATCTAGCCGACACAGCACTTACAGAGCCCTCCGGAACTATTAAAATGATAGTCTCTTCCGGGTCACTTCACGCTTCTGCTTCAATGAAAATTCAAAAGGGCGAGTGGACCCATGTGTGTGCTCAACTTAATAGAGTACCAGGCATTAATAAGATCCAGCTCTATAGAGACGGTTCGTATGTAACAGCCTCAGATACCGTAGAAATGTACGACTTTGGTTTCTCGGACCAACCCTTAAAGATAGGCTCCGGAACCAACCACGTGTATCCTGTTGATCTTGGCAGAGCATCTGGAACGATATCGTTTAGTCAACAATTTTCTGGATCTATAGACGAGTTTAGGCTTTGGCATGCTCCACGAAACGAGACAGGCCTAAAGAAAGAAAAATGGACAAATGTAAGCCCGCGAAAAGCGCTGCGCCTCTATTACAAATTTAATGAGCCCTCGGGTTCCTATAGCGGCAATTCTACAATTCTAGACTTTTCCGGAAACTCTTTACACGGAACAGTTATAAACTTTCACTCATCGTCCAGAGAGGATAGAGAGCTTTCGAATCCTGTGCGTCTCGAGATGAGTGAAGATAATCCGGTTTTGTTCCCCTCTTTTGAGCCGTTGCTTGATCTCAACACAGAGCTTCTTTCGTCTGGTGCTCTCTACGATACCAACAATCCCAATACAATTACAAAGTTGGTGCCGAAGCATTATCTAGAAGAAGCAGCCATTCATGAAGGGTTTGACCAGTACGATGATTTGGGTGATACTGGCACCGCTTATGGTGAAAAAATAGCATTTCCGGGCGGAGGCAAAATCGGTTCTCCGCAAATTATGGCAGCATTTTTATTTACATGGGCAAAGTATTTTGACGAAATGAAAATGTTTATAGACCAGTTTGGACGCTTGATGCACGTGGACAGGATTGAAGAGGGATCAATAGCAGACACCTTCTTGCCGTTTTTCGCTCAATACTTTGGTTTTAATCTGCCTGAAATGTTTCCTGATGCGTCTTTAGAGCAGTACACCGGAAAAACAGGTCACACATTAGATCCGACCGTCTCTAAAAATTCTTTGCAAAAAATTCAAAACACGATATGGCGAAGAATATTGTCAGACACTTCAGAGCTTGTTAAGTCGAAGGGAACAATTCACGGAATTAAAGTGTTCATGCGGAACATGGGCATTAATCCGGACAGAACGTTTAGATTTAGAGAGTTTGGAGGGTCACCCACTAGAAACATAACAGATGTTCGCGATGCATATTCTGAAATGAATACTTTGGGTGTGTTTTCTGCGTCTTATGCAAACGACTCGGGTACTAGAGACAGCCTGGGAAGATTCAGTAAGATGCCCCTCGTTCAGTCACCTTTCTTATACTCAGAAAGAGACGCGCCAGGAACACCATCCCCGGTAGGAAACAAGGGTGTTCGATTTGACAAGATATTCGACACCGGATATTCTGCGGGTAGCGACGGAAAGTCTGATCTCGCGTACCACTGGCGCCCACGCGCTAGCCAGATGGAGGCCGTGTACACTACAGCGTCTATAGACAGCAGAAACGCAACTTATCATTTTGATGAAACAGATGGTTTGCGGCAAATTGTTAACGGTAGGCTTGAGAAGGTAACTCCAGCAAACCAGGTGGTTAAGAAGCCGTTCCTTTCACCGAGTTCGCCATTTACAAAGTATGTAGGAGATCGAAACGGAAAATTGCAGTCAGTCGTACTAAACAGAGAGCCTCACAAGAACACGACCGACTGGATATCTTCTAGCTTCTATTTGGCAATGTCAGATGGGGCAGGAAACGACGCACCTTTCTCAGTAGGTGGCTGGTTTAATCTGTTGGCAACAGGTACAAATCAAGGCCTATTTCAAATAGGAACCGGTTCTTTTGGTGCACCCTTTAGAAACTCAGAGACAATTGGAGGCACAGTATCTAGATTGGGTATGCGCCTGTATATTACGGCATCTAAGGCTAGCCCATCTGACAATTCATCAAGAAATGGTATAGCATTTGAGATCTTTGATGGTAGCAGTCACGCGAACCTCTTAAGAAAAACATCCGAGTACTTATCAAGCTGGTCTGGTCACGAAAACATTGGAAACATCGTAGGAAAGTGGAATCACGTATTAGCAACGTATGATGGATCAAAAGGTACAAACGGAATGAAACTGTACCTTAATGGAAACCTTTTGACAGAAAACACTTCAGGCGCAGCCACTGGATCTTATAGTGCAGCTTCAACAGGATCACACCAACACGGGGTAAGAATCGGAAGTGTGTATGGTGATGAAGATCCGGCTCTAAATAGAGCGTATTTAACAGGCGCATTATCAGACTGGGCTGTTTGGGCAAGAGAGCTAAATTCTCATGAAAGCAAGTTGGTTTACGGCACTGCACCTAACGGAAATTTACATGCCGGCGAGTTCGGAGAGACACCGTTTAGGTCAAGTGAACAGGACGGCCTTCTAACTTCTGGGTCGTGGTCATACGAAGGATACTATAGATTTCCAACAAAAGCTGAGACAGGAATTTCACATTTCATAACGCAGAGTCTTGTAAGGTTTAGTACTACTGGATCTTTAGGCCCAAGAGACGGCGCATCAGTAGCACATCGAATGTGGGCCAACCTTGTGGCTTTTTCTGGATCTTTAGATTCTCAAACAACAGGTTCGCTTACACTATTCTTGAGACCCCAGGTCTCCGGGCCGGTATTTAGACTTCCACTGACAGGTACCGACATTTTCGACGGTGAAAAGTGGCATGTGTCTTTTGGGCGCGTAAGAAATGATTTGACAGGCTCTGTTGTTTCTTCGTCTTACTTTTTAAGGGCAGGCAAAGTAAAGAACGGAAGGCTGCAGTCATACAACAAGAATACAAAATGGTTAAATGATCACAAGTCAGGATTGGTGAACGTATGTGAAGTTTTGACTGGGACTTATAATGCTAGTGGATCATTTTTCACAATAGGCAAGCAGGGCCTCTCCTTCGCTTCTGGTACTGCGTATGGAAATGATGGATTTTCGACAGGTTCACTAAACTATTGGGATGTTGCTTCTCCTCTTAATAATGAGACATTCTTCGGAGGTAGAGTCGCGCAAGTTCGTTTCTGGTCTAAAGCTCTGACAGAGAAAGAGTCTAAAGAGCACACGCTAAACTATAAATCTCTGGGAGTAATAGACCCAAGAACTAATTTCAACTTTATAAAAAGAACAAGCGGTTCTTTCGAAAGACTTCGGCTAGATGCTTCGTTTGATCAACCGAAGACCTCGTCGCTAGCAGACGGAACGATAAAGATTTTTGACTTTAGTCAAAATAATTTCCACTTGTCAGGATCAGGGTTCGAACCTTCTAAACGTGTTATTGCTCCGGAGACGTGGGACTTTGCAATGCTTTCGCCTAATTTTGATCAAGCAAGAACAGGAAATAAAGTTCGTGTCAGAAGTTTTAAGAGTAGAAAAAATGTCGAACTATACGGTGGAAGCTTTGCGCCGCTTTATAATATACCTGCCAATGAGTCACCAAAAGACGACACAAGATTTAGTGTGGAAATTTCCTTAGTTCAGGCTCTGAACGAAGACATCGTAAATATATTTGGAACCTTAGACGCTCTAGACAATTACATCGGCGGGCCAGAAATGCAATTCAGCCCGGACTATCCTGACATGGAAACTTTAAGAGACGTCTACTTTAATCGTCTAGACACAAAAATTAACCTCCCAAGGTTTTTTGAATTCTTTAGATGGTTTGATGGGACAATTGGAAACATGATTGAAATGCTTGTACCGAGAAAAACAAAGTTTCTTGGTGTAAATTTCGTGGTAGAATCACATATGCTAGAAAGGGCAAAGTTTCACTACAATACGCACGACATGTATATTGGACCAAATGATAGGCACGGACTGAAAGGGCAGATTCTGCTCCAGCAGTTCCTTGCCGAGCTGAAGAGGTATTAAGATGGCAGACTCTTGGGTAAGCATTCTTACAGGTACAGCGGCGCGTGGGTATGTGGAGCTAGAAAGACAATACCCGTCCCACAAGGGGAGTGTTACAACTGTAGTCTATCCGGAAGAATTTTCTGGCTCGTCTAACGCAATCGATCGTTATCGACAGGGTATTAACGTAAGGTCGATCAACCACCTTCACATGTATCCAGGCCTTAAGCCGCAGCCGATTAATGATCTTCTTAAGGTAAGAAGCGGAAGAATTCTTTACGACTGGTCTCCTTTTGACGACAATGAGGCGCCCGTAAATCTGGGAATAACTGAAAAGACTGTGTACTCTGGGACAATTGTCTACTCGTCGTCGTTTAACCAGAACCCGACAACCCTAAACGGATTACTAGAGGCATCAATCGGGTCAGGAACAATCAGATTTTTTGCAGCCAATGATGCTGCAATTTTGAAGTCTGATATTAACGGTGTGTATGTTGACATTGAAGATGCAGCTGCACCTCACCACAAAAAAATAAGATTCCAGTTTAGTAGCGGTCAGTCAACCATAACAGGGCCTGCTGGGAGTCCACCTACTGTCACAATAGGTGTTTCCGGCATGAGTGAGACCCCGGGTGCTCCAAATGCAATAAATTCAGGTTCAATTGCAGCAAGACTAGTACAAGCAATAAACAGCTCAGGTCTTGCAGTAAATGCATTTTCGGGTTCGATATCGCTGACTAATAGATACACAGGGTCACAGAACGGCCAGACAGATACAGTTTCAGTAACACAAAATGATGCTGGGACATTAATTCTTTCTAGATCTATTTTTGATGGTTATGACATTGCAGCTGGCGGCGGAGTCAAAGAAGGATCAGGAGGATCTTCAATAACAGTGTCAGCAACGACATTTGTCTCTGCATCTGGATTCGATGGGGCAAGAACAGTAATGTTCTTGACAAACTCTAGCGGTCTAATTGGGACAAGGTCGTTGTACACCGGCGACGCGGTAACAGGAGCTCAGACTTACTATATTTTTAATGGCCAGGACTTTGTATCAGGAGCTGCTGGAAAAGACCTCGTACCTGCTTACCGATATCTGCAGTCGACTCAAAGATATGGGTCTAGAGGTAAGAATATTAATGTCAAATATCGCCTCTTAAAGGGCCCGTTTAGCAGTACTGAGGGCTCAAAAATATATAGTGGCACCTGGGCAAACAATTTTGAAGGAGAGAAGCCTGACACTGGAGAGGGAATATATCTCGAGTACAGTAACTCAGGCCTTACAGGATCTTGGGAGCAGGCCGCGTACCATAGCCCAAGTGATTTCACATCAGGTGTTTCTTTTGCACTAACCTCTTCAATACTTTGCTGGTCCGGACCGAAATACTTTAGATTTATACAGAAAAAATTCTCCGGAGAAAAGTTTGATAACTGGGCTCTTTCTGAACTTTTTGTTGTAGAGAACGTCAGAAAGCAAGATTCAATACAACCTCTATCTGAAAGGAGTCGTGCTGTTTTAGACCCGCCGGGTAATCAGTCAGGTGTTAGGAGTGCCCCCAATCACTTTTGGGATGACAGAGACTTAGGTATGACAGATGTCTACCAGGATGGGGAACTATTCAAAGACACAGCCACAGTCAATCCTGTTGAGATTGTAATACAGAATCCGCTAACCATTGACATACCAAAGATGATGGTAGATGCATCAGACCAGGGGTTGATGGACGGTGTCATAGAGCCTTTCCCGATAAGGTCTGTTGCAGATCGATCAAACATCCAGCTGCCTTATACAGCCCGCGGCGTCCGGGGAGACTTACAAATTACTGACGTGTATCGCAAGTCTGATGTGATATCACAAGAATACAGGAAGAAGTCTTCTCGGGACAGAAAGCTGCCAAGCCCAGACGCTTTGTATTCGAAAAGCACTCACTTAGTCATACCGATTTCTTCTTCTCTTCGTCACCCACTTGACTACCTTAAGGGTGAGCACTTGCCGGTCTCTGGATCAGCGATTAACTTTTTTGTACCGTCAATTCAGTGTCTTAAAGGAAGAGAGCACTTAACACAGCACGAAATCTCTAGGGGGCAGACGATCGTAAAAAGAAGTGGTCGTCACATGACAATACTTCTTCATAACCATCCGGATGCTGTAATCACAGGTGCACACCCGCATGCAGGGTTGCCAGGAACAACTCCGTATAGACAGATAGCAATAGGACCAGGATACCTTGGAAGTTACACGGATGCACAATGGGCAGCCGGTCTAACAGATGCACAAATAGTTTCTGTTGCCCGAAACCTTCGAGACGATATCGTTGACGCAATTAACGGGGTGGCAAATTCTAATGTACATAGAGGCGTCGACACAACTAGCAATTTTGGAATTAGAGCAGAATCACTAAGCGGTATTGTTACAGGAACTATCGGCGGAAGCCCTGCAAAATATTTGCAAGTTCGTCTAGTGGCATCAATTCCAGGAAAAAGAGGCGATGACATCCGAATAACGCAAGTTTCCGGAACAGACCCGTCTCCTGGTAATGAGTTGGTAAAGGGAGTCGCAACATACAACTTCCAGGGTGGTCGAGGCGCCCTTCAACAACGACGTCGACACGTGCTTAATGGTGCTGATTCTTATTTTGATGGTGTTGAAGTCTTTGGCTTAGACATACTAGACAATGCCGAAAAAGTTAAAGCCGGTATAATGGAAGTTGTCATTGACAGTGAGACAGGTGATACAGTACCAATAGAAGCATATGAACACTGGTCAGGTTTTCATATTTCAGGAACTTACGGAAAGTCGCACATCGCACCTATTCAAATGCAAGGATTTGTAGGGCCCTCAGATGCTTCTCTGGGACCTTTTAGTGACTCATCTGATGCGATACTAAGGGTTGAAGGCATAAAGGACGCAGCACATCACAGATCATATACAACAAACCTTGATTCTGCGTTTAATTCAGTAAACACAACTCTTTACACCGCCATAACTTCTTCGTCGCCGCTATATCGAAATACAGCAGGAGCCGGCGGTTCCGGTGTAGATCCCTCTGCTGGCGTTGCTGACGGCGGATTTCCAAAGCTCTCACCCGCCTACTTCTCATCGTCTGGCACGGCAATGAGCAACTTGGTGTCACATCACTCTTTTGTTGGTTCGACAACACCTGCGAACAGGTCAAACACTTCAGTTACAGCCGTCACACAGGGTTCATGGGTGTTTGACCCCGATGTCTCTCCATTTATAGCGTCCGAAGGTGTAGGATCAGCTAAGACTAGTCCAAATTCTGAAATGGAGTTTCCAACGGTTTTGACACTGGGTCCTCATAGATCATATGCAGGAAACAGACTAAGTCTTCCGGAATACTACCTAAGAGTTACAACCTTCCCATCCGACACCGACACATTTACAATTACTGATTCAGAAGGAACACAGCTGACCTTTGAAATTGATAGTAATTATAGTGTATCAGGTGACAATGTCCGTATTTCCATCGCAGGTCATGGCGGATCGAAGAGCACGGTCGCCGGAAGAATTGCAGAAGCCGTAAATTATAGTACTTTGAATATTTCAGCCTTGTCAGGATCATTCTC
>MDTD01044491.1_pt1 | contig 10426 bp, 5 predicted proteins | sample 811221 | NCBI WGS metagenome assembly MDTD01 (sample SAMN05326646, study PRJNA326480) | marine metagenome | isolation source: seawater | place: Pacific Ocean: South West | collected 2011
GAGGCAGTATTTGAAGCAATTCAAGGTGAAGGTTTTAACATCTTAGGTCATGGCGCACTTCATTCAGCAAACAATAATATGAGTTTTATGCTTGAAGGTGAGTATGGTGCAGATACATATGATGGTTCAAACAGTGAAACAGTAGCGGCTCACTTAGAGGACGTAATCATTGCATTAGGTACAGTTGATGGTATTAACTTAGCATCAGCAACAGTTGCCGCAAAAACCTTTGTACTATAAGATTTGTAGACAATTTTCAAAATAAAAGAGGGCGACCAGATCGCCCTTTTTTTATGACGTTTTGATAAATAAAAGTAACCAAGTAATAATTTAAAATTATTACACACGAATAGTAGGAGATTAACATGGCATTAATTAATGGAATCGGAAGAGCAGGCGGTGCCGTCGCTAACGACCAGATGTTAACCGCAGAACTTAATCATTTTATTGTAGCGGCTGGAACAGGGGTTGATTTAACTGATTTTGGTTACACCAATGGGGCTTTAGATGCCGGCGAGAAGGCAGTATTTGCTTTAATGAGCGTCGCAAACCCAGTAATCATTTCACCACATGCTTCTAACACAAGAATCATGTATTACTCAACAGAAGTACCAGGTGTATCTGCAAGTTCACTACAAACAGCCTTACAGGCTTCAGGTGGAAACCTAGCAAACGCAACAGTTACAGCAGGAACATTAGCAGTAGTATAATAAAATAAGTTCAAATTAACTTTTTTAAACCCCCTTTTCGAAGGGGGTTTTTTTATGGCTTTAAAAATAAATCATAATATACAGCGAAAATGATAAATATGCTATAACAGGAACACACGGAGACATTATGGCACAGACAAAAGCAGGTGGGTTAGTAACTTCAAGTGAAACACTAACAGGAGATGTAGAATTTTTTACACTCTTTACCACAGTAGACATAACTGCCACATCAAATTTTACAGACAATACACAAAAAGATTTTGAAAGTGTAGTACAGGTTATTAGTTTGAGAGCACAACCTATGCTTATGAACACACCTATAGTAGTAGACGGTATTTCGGCAGGACTAGAAGACTACGGTGCACCAACTTTAACTGGTGCGGGTTGGGTGTTTAAATTTGCATTTGAAAGACAAGGTGCTCATACACTAGACACATTGAAAGACGAACTAAATGGTATCGTTTTAAATGGCGGTACAATTGATACAAAAAGTTCCAAAAATATGGAATTTTCTAAACAGGATGTATTGTAATGGCAGACAAAAAATTAGATAAAAAACCATCAGAGCAATTATATGCAAATGAACCCGATTTAAAAACTCAAGTTATAGCAGACATGCTTAGAATCGAGCAGGTAACTACTGAGATAAAAGAATTTAAAGTTGAAGTAAAAGAACATTTTGCAAAAATTGAAAATTGGTTAGTAGGCATTATGGCAGGTGTATTTGCTACAATGTCAAGTTTGATAATAGCATTAATATTTAAGTTATTTTAAAATGAGAATAGTTGAAGTAGAAGGAGTAATGGAGGCCAAAATGGTCTGGGCAAAGCGAGGCAAGAAGATTGTCCGTAAAGTCAGATGCACAAGTGGCCCACGTAAAGGCAGAATGGTGTCTAACGCCAGCCAATGCTCTAAACCTATCAACTTAAAAAAACGTATGACGCTCAAAAAAACAAGAGCAAGAATGGGCAGAAGGATGGCTAGAAAAGCCGCTAGAACCAAAAGAAGAAATCCGGTGAGCAAAAGAGTTGCAAGGTTGAATAGAAGGCGATGAAGTTAAAAGACCTATACGAATATAATAAAGGAATACAAGATCCTAATTCTAATGCAAGTCAGTCTAAAGACGATGATGCAATGGAGCCAATGACTCCTGAAGAAGAAAGAGAAGCAAAGAAAAGTATAAAGCAATTCAAAGTTGCAGGTATAAATGTTACTAACCCTAACATGATGGCAAAAGGCTTATCAAATGTTACCCAAGGTAAGAAACAAACTCCACAACAAGTAAAACAAGCCGATCCTGTTTCTGGTGTACTTGCAAAAATAATATCTAAAAAAGAAAACAAACCTTTAAAAATGAAGTTGATGAACATATTCAAACAGGTTCAACAAGGCGATTTAGAAGAAAGTACATTAGCAAAAAAAATATTAAGAAAACTGACAGGTAAAAAGCCATTAACAAAAATTAAAAAAAGATCCAAACTGCTAAAAGAAGCAGATCCTTTACTATTTGAAATCAACTTTAATCAACGTAGTGTAGCACAGGAGGCTCTACAGGCTGATATTAGATGTGGTTTTGAGGCAGAAACATTTTGGTTTAGAGCAGAAGGTAGCGGAAGAGTCGACGATATAGACAATATGAGTGTTGGTGACGTTGAATACGAATACGGTGATTTACCAGATCAAGCATATTCAGATTATAACGATTGGGTTATGGAAAAGGGCATAGACGAATATTTGCCAGACATCATAGCCAATTGGGTAGAAGAAAACAGAGACGAAGATTGGGCAATACAAGATTTTATGAGTTCAGACACCGCTCCTACAGAAGAAGCGGTAGAAGAATACAGAGATGAATTTAAAGAACAAGACCCAACTGAATATGAAAATCGTGAAGAAGACGGTTGGGATATAGACAACTGGACTAGAGATCTAATCAACACAGAATACGAAGCAGAATATGAAGACTTTCTTTATGACGTAGGGCAGGAAGAAGATCAATTAAGAGATGATGCTGTAGCAGAAGCCGAATCCGATTACTCAATGGACGAATGGATTAGTAATGATTGGTACAGTATGAGTTCATTCTTAGATGATTATGGCTATGATTATCCTACTGAAGGAGGCGGAGTTGATGATGTAGCAGACATTTTTAATCAGTGGGTCAAAAACGACAGTATGTTTAAAGCATATCCTGAAACTGGTGAGTATGGAGAAACTGGAACAACAGATGGCTGGGCAGTTGAAACTGATAGTAGTATTGATCCAGATGAAGGTGCAGGTGCTGAACTTATATCACCTGTATATGATACACCAGCAGATATGTTAAAAGATATGAAAAGTCTTTTTGATTGGAATGATCAAGAAGAAGAGTTTGGCACAAACAATTCAACAGGATTACATGTTACTATGAGTTGGCAAGGCGAAGGTCGAGATGAACCAAACAAATTAAAAATGGCACTTCTTGTAGGCGACCAATACTTACTTGGTGAATTCGATAGACTCAAAAATAGTTATACTAAAAGCCAATACAACATATTACTTAAATCTGCAGAGGGCATGAAAAGAGGCGATGATGCCAGTTTTAAAAGATTTGAAAATGAATTAGAAAAATCAATCAGCAAAGACAAATTCTCCAGTATAAATTTTAAAGATCAAAAAGACAGTAGATCCGGTAACGAATTAATAGAGTTTAGAATTGGCGGTGGTGCAAATTACAATGAAAAAATGGATCTAATTACAAAGTCTGTAATAAGATATGCTACTGTTATGAAAGCAGGTTACGATGATGAAGCATTTAAGAAAGATTATGTTGCGGCAGTTTCTAGACTCATGCGAAAAAGCACTGAGATTGATCCTGAATCACGCAGAGTCAAAGATGCTGAACTAGATTATGTAAATGATCCAATTATAGATATTGGTAAACAACTTGCAAGTAAAAAAGAATATTTTGACATATTAGATTATTTAAATTCAAGTGTTAAATGCTATCAAGCATACCAAGATCTAAGCAAACCAGGTGCTGATAAAAAGTGGAAAAAAAGCATAGAAGATTTCAGAAAAGGCACAGGTCGAGATCCAAGTTGGATGGGCGAAGCAATAAACGAGGAAGAGATTACAGGTTATATAGAACCAAGTAGAAATCCGCCAAGTGTAGAAGCAGAAGAAGAATTAGAAAGAGCACAAAGAGATTTTGTTAAAGCATTGTTACAATTAGCCAAAGGCTTTTCAGAAGATACTTTAAGAACATCTATTAGTGCTAAGAGTATTGGAATATTTAGAAAACATGCTCAAAAACTAAAAATGAGTGATCAAGATATTGATAACCTGGCAAAAAATAATATTTCATTTTCAAATATAGATGGTAAAGACGCACAAGTAATTTCTCAAGTCAAAAAAGGCATAGATGCATTATTCAAAAGAGACATAATACAAGTACCAGATTTCTTAAGTCAACAACAAGCAGAAAGATTAATTGACGGTATGTGGCAATTTTTCCAAAATGAAGATGCCAAAGAAAATGATAAATTAGAAGAACTTGCTAATTTAATTGATAATGCAACAATGGGTATAGATGCACGTGAAATTAGAGATATTCTAAAACAAGTTTCTAAGTCTGTGCAGAAAAATGATTTCACTAGAAAAATCAAAGGCGGTGGATATGACATACGTTCAGCACTTATTGATCCTGGTTCTATGTCAAATGCAGATGATATTAATAAACTTGAAAAGTTTTTAAGCAAATACACAGGATATGTACATCCTACAGGCAAAACTCATCATGTAAACATACGAAGTGACGATGATTATCATCAAGTTGCACAATATACTCTTGTACAGAAGTTAAGAAATAGACTGGATTATCTAAATGAATTAGAACAAAGTGATGAACCAAAAGCAATGAGCATACAAGTTAATCTTATAAAACTTGGTATAGAGTTTATGAACAGCATAGAGTACAAAGAAGAAGATGAAAGTAAAGGTGATAGTAGAAAGTTATTAGGGATTGATGCCGAAGATTCAGAATACATAAAATCAAAACTAGACGCCTATTTAACAGATCCAGATGATTTCAATTTTACACCATTTTATAATGATTACGTTTTAGATAAGATGGATGGATTATCCAGATTTTATGGTTATAAAAAAAGATTAGGCCAGCCAGAAGAATTTTTTAAAAAACCTAATATAAAGAAAAAAATAAAAAATCGTTTTAAAGCATACAAAAAATTCTTAGATGCCTTTGATAAAATATTTACAGATGAAGGGTTCCAAGATTTAAAACCTGAAATAGCAGGCAAAGATCAATATGATAAACTGAACAAAGATTTTGAAAAAAATGTTCGCGACAATTCAATTGCAACACTTAATATTCCGTCGCATAGTTTTGCTTACATAAAAAAATCTTATTTTGATAAACTTCAAAATTTAGAAAAATATGGTAAAGATGAAATAGAACAAACATTATTACAAGACAGGACCCATTTCTTTAGGACTGAGGGACAAAACAGGACTGGAATAATCTATGTAATACCAGCGGCTCATTGGTCACAGGTAGAGGATGCTGTAAATGGTTTAGAATTAATAGATACATTTGAAAAAAGCAAAAATTATTTCCACACTTGGCGTAAACAAGGTTATAAAAACATTATATCAAAATTTACTAACACTTATGGTGTAAGTTTCAAAAATTTAATAGATCCAGAAGGTGAATATCAAAGTTTAGATGGCAAGGTACAAGACTTTTTAAAACAAAACAATATTGAAATTACACGAATTGGTGATAGTAGATCAGGTGCAGATGGACAGGAAGAGTTAATAGATAAAAATGAGTTGAAAAATCCTAATAGCGGTGAACCAATTAACAGAGGTAGTGCTAATATGTGGGATCAAACAACAGACGATGCTGAACAGAAACGTTTTGATGCTTTTGATTTCAGTTACTATCCAGATGCAGTAAAAGATTATGTTGCTCAATTAATGAAAAGTGACAAAGAAACTAATGGTAGTTTCCAAATAGCATTAGATAAAGTATTACAAAAAATAGTAGACAGAAAAATTGATGTTGATCCAAGCGACTTGGGTAGGCCTATGGACAGACTTGCTAGAGCGGCTGGTGTAGAGGACATGGAAGGTAAAAGTTCTAATGAAATTGCAAGTAACACAAATTGGACTAACTTAGCAGACTACTTAAAAATAGAACGTGGTGTAAACGATCAAGGTGTAAACTTGCTTAAGAAAGTTTATAATTCATTTGACGGTAACCATGAATGGCGACCAGAGCCTGATCCAAGTGTTTGTTGTTTACCAAGATGGGCCGCCGCAGTCAAGGCCTCTGATGAATATATCAAAGACAACTATACAGTAAGTGCAGGAAACTATTTTAGAAAGAATGTAGACGGCAGTAAAGGCGACGATGTCAGCAGTATGTACAGTAATCAGAGTCAGGAAGATAAAAGTGATTATGAGCCAGAAGCACCATTCGAACCATCTTACGAAAAAGCCAGAGATAATTATTTTGCTTTTAATTCTATGATGGAAATGGGTATGCAAAATTACTTGTCACGTAATGAAGTGAACAAACTGGTAGCATTTTTAAACAATCCAGATAACGATGAAGAGTTTAAAGAAAAATCATTAGCAAGACTAAGATCACATTATGTAAACGGACAAGGTGCTTATGATAGTTTTAACAAACTGTTGGCAGACACACGAGTAGAAATGCAGAATGAAAGTGTATTTGACAAATTTGAAAAACTGCCATTACAAGAGCAGTTGCGTATAGTAAACGAATCTGATATATTGGAAAAGTGGAGTCAAAAATACAAGAAAAGTATAAACTGTAGTAATCCAAAAGGCTTTAGTCAAAAGGCTCATTGTGCAGGAAAGAAAAAGAAAAACGAACAAATTGCAGAACAACAAGAAATACCTACACTTGACGAACTAAAAAATGATACAATGCTCAGAAGTATTAACAACGTAAGAACATCATACAGCAAAATAGCACAACAACCTTGGTTTGAAGAAGTTTATAATAGAGCACTTGAAGTTTTAAAAACCAGTAATAACAAGTTTGAGTTTAGGAGTCTTTTACATGTGCTGATAAAAAGACAGGAAGAATTGAAACAGCGAAAAGAGACAAGGAGGCAAAAAAGGTCACAACCATCTAATCTAACTAAACAACAAAAAGATGCGTGGAAAGATATAATTACCCGGGATCCAATGCACCCCGATTATACTTCCCCTTTCAAGAAAGCCTTAGCCAGAAAAATGGGTGAAATACCAAAAGAAAAACAGTGGAAGTATGGCATAGTTTCAAAAGATTTCATACCAAAGGATGACTTGGGCGAAAGCGATTTTAATTATGATTCAGGTAAGCCTAGTTTAAGTAAAGAAGAACAGTGGGCAAAATTTTTAGCATACAGATTTATGAAAAATAATCAAAGAAGGTCAGTTTCTGATATGGAGACTATTATTAGAAGACAGTCGCCAAAAGACTATGATGCTCTTATGCGATTAAAAAACCGTTTCTTTGCCGGAGATCAAGATTTAAAAACTGAAGGTAAAAGAATACCACGTAAAAAAGGACAACCAGCAGGAAGTAAAAAACACAGTGATTTATACACAGATGAAAATCCTAAAGGCACAATACATGGTTTAAAATTTGCTACTGTAAAAGATGCCAAAGCAAGTGTAAGTAAAATAAAAAGTTCAGGCAAAAAACATGCTCACAAAATACAGGCGGCAGTTGCAATGGAACAAAGAGCCAAAGCGGCAGGCAAAAAGTCAGCGGCGGCTGTATATAGAACATTCATAAATCAAATGAAAGAAAAGACCAAAAAAATGAATGAAAGAAAATTATCTAAAAAAGAAAAAAGTAAGAAAGAAAAGTATGTTAAAGGCATGAAAAAGTCCAAAGGCGATTTTGAAAAACGTTATGGTGCAGATGCAAAAGCAGTTATGTATGCAACTGCAACTAAGATGGCAAAAGAAAATAAAATAAATACTAATATGAGAAATGTTTTTGAAGACTTTGAAGAATTACCATTAGAAAAGCAATTACAATTACTACAATCACCAGTTGCAAAAAAGTTTTTTGAGCAAGATTGGGATAACCCAACTAATGACGAATTAGAAAAAGAATACCAAGCCGCAGAAAAGTTTGTACAAGATCAAAAAGAAGAAGAATTTTTAAAGAAACTAAAGAAAAATAAAAAGTATAAACGTGCAGACGTTAAAAAAGGCTTCTATGCAAAGTATGGTCCTGAACAGGCAGAAAGAATGCTTGCCGCTATGGATAGACAAAACAAATTTGAAAGTTTAATAGGCATAGATATTTTAAGTAGGACTAAAAAACTTACTGAAAACATGCCCAACAATAATAAACTTGCTATTATAAAAAGATTATTATCAAAACATTTTCCAGTAGGTGATATGGATATGCAATTCCAAGCATATATGGCTCTGCCTATTCCTGCAATGATGAATGCATTCAGTAGATTAAAGAGCATGAGCGGTGATGACGCATGTGCTAGAGATATATTACTACACTTTGCAAAAAATAGATTACCAAACGCAGACAAAAAGAAAATAGATTTGTCTGAAAGTATTATACGAGAAAACGAGGAAGAAAAACTTGATTATATTATGCAGGCTCTAAAAGATAATCCAGACTTCCTGAAAAAAGTTTACAAAATATTAAAATTAGACAAAACAAATAACAGCAACTTAGACATCGAAGATCAATTGTCTAACAAAGATACAGGGCAGGAAAAAGATCATAGAATAAACAAAAATATTTTAAGAAAATTAGTAACATCGTTAGAACAACTAGATCATGATTTTGAAGAAATAAACGCATTTGTAGAATCATATGGATTTGTTGATTATGTCGATACAGGATTATTAAACAAAAGTGGTGTATTCTCTATCAAAGACATGTTAAAAGGTTCTGACAAAGTCTCAAAAGAATTTATATACGACTTGTATGAAAGCCTATATGATTTTAGATTAAATATATCCGGATCAAACAGAGGTCCTGGTGAATTAGGATTATGCTTGTTGTCACCAAATATTGAATTAGCCTCAGTAGGTGATATAAAAGTAAATGGTGAAGAAATCGAAGTCAAAGGCGAAGTATCAACAGGCGGTGGTAGAATGGTTAATGGTGTTGATGATTTTGAATTTTCAGGCTTGGCACAAGTAAAAAATAGATTAATGAAGTTTTATGACGAAAACGAAATACCAGATGAAGACAGAATTTACAATTTGAAAGGTGCTGTTGGTGGCGGTAATAAACAAGGACAAGCACATATTTTAGACCAGGCACAAAGATTAGAAAATATCAAACAAGGTGTAGGAGCACCTTTCTTAAGATTAATTGTTAGTACATATAAATTTGTTGTTGGTTCTGATGAAGAGGAAGAACTTGTAAATTCATTTATGAGTTTGGACAAAACACGTTTCTTAACATTAATAGGAAGAATATCATTTAAAAACTATGCTTACAAATTAAATGAAAAAGGATTTAACAGACTAATATTTTTAAATTGGCTAAAAGACAAAGTTGTAAATTGTACCACAGAAGAATTTCCTGAGTACAGCGAACACTTAGCATTTACCAGTTTAGATATGGCAGATAGTCAAAACGGACCAGCAGTACAGGTGTCAGTGAAATGAAATTATATCAAATAACAGAAATCAAAGGTTGTCCAAGAACAAAAGCATCAGAATGTTCTTGTAAAGATCTTAATAAAATTACTGAAGCAGAAGAAACAGTATTTGCAATGGCCGAACTAGAACACGGAGATGCAAAAGGCACGATAAAGTTCAAACAAAAGCCTGGAGAACCTACTATAATAACAGGCACAATCAAAAATTTAACAGAAGGCACTCACGGATTTCACATACATGAGTTTGGAGATTTAAGTGATGGGTGTGATAGTGCTGGTGGACACTACAATCCAGATGGTGTTGATCATGGTGACTTAGAAGAAGGTCATGTAGGAGACTTAGGCAATGTAGAGGCAGATAAAAAAGGAATTGCTATAATTAAAATTGTTGCTGAAAGAGTAGACTTACATGGTCCAAGAAGTGTAGTAGGCAGAGCAGTAGTAATACATGCAGACGAAGATGACTTAGGCAAAGGCGGAGATGAAGAAAGTCTAAAAACTGGTAATGCTGGAGACAGAGTAGGCTGTGGTGTAATAAGACTTGCAGAAAAAATAGATGAAGAATACGAAAGACAATTGAGTGATAAACATTTTAATAGAAATGAATTACCGCAAATAAGAAGAAAGCATATAAAAAAATCTGACTTTGAATACACAGAGGGAAAAATCAGTATAGACAAAATAAAACCTGTGCAAAGTCAACGTGTAGATGGACTTAGTAAAAAAGCAGAAGATGTATTTTTAAAAAATGCTGACAGGCCTTTTATCATAGATAAAAAAGGATATCTCATAAACGGACATCATAGACTTGATGCCGCTAATAAATTAAATATAGAACGTGTTCCTGCAATAAAAATTCATGCTGATATTGAAGAAGTAATTGACGAATTTAAACATTTAGTAAGCAATACAAAAGTTAAAGAAGATGTTGTAGGTATGAATCCACATGCAGTGAAACCTTACTTTTCACCAGAAGAAGCAGACAGAGCCAATGATGAATGGGTAAACCAAGCACAGGTAGATCAGGAAGATGGTGTTATTATAAAA
>MDTD01093633.1_pt1 | contig 10426 bp, 11 predicted proteins | sample 811221 | NCBI WGS metagenome assembly MDTD01 (sample SAMN05326646, study PRJNA326480) | marine metagenome | isolation source: seawater | place: Pacific Ocean: South West | collected 2011
AGGGGCCTGCACACTTGCTGTTCGTAAGGTAATTCGCGAACCGGCAGTCTGCGCTTTCTAACTGTCGAACGGCTCAACCGCCGGGCGACGCTCAAGCAACCCGTATCTGGGAGAGGAATCAAATGGCATACATAATGGATATTGTGATGCGCTGGGGTCATATCGTATTCGGCGTGGCATGGATCGGCCTGCTGTACTACTTCAACTTTGTTCAAACGGAGTACGTCAAAGAAGCGGATGATTCCGCCAAAGCTGATGTCATGGCCAAACTGGCGCCGCGGGCGCTGTGGTGGTTCCGCTGGGCGGCGATGTTCACCTTCCTGAGCGGGCTGCTGCTGCTCGGTTACATCCTCCACATGCGTCTTAGCCTTGGCATTACCCTGGGCGCGCTGATGGGCACCATCATGATGCTCAACGTCTGGCTGATCATCTGGCCCAACCAGAAAATCGTTATCGGTCTGGAGTCGGGCGATAAGGCAGCAGCAGGACCGAAAGCGGCGCTCGCATCACGCACCAACACGCTCTTCTCCCTGCCGATGCTGTTCTTTATGGTCGCATCCGGTCATGCCAGCCCCATGGCCAACGGAGGTGTCTGGGGCGGCGCTGGTGATATGGCGATGAGTACCGTGGCAATGGTCATCGGCCTGGTGATTGTGGTCATCATTGAAGCCAACGCGATCTGGGGCAAGATGAACGGTGCCATCCAGTCCGTCAGTGCGGTGATTACCTCTTCTGTCATCCTAACCGCCATCATGGCAGGTGTGGTTTATTACCTGTAGACGGGCTCAGCGCTCAGTCATAAAAAGGGCGCCCAAGGGCGCCTTTTTTTTGGCACCATCGTGCTGGTGCCGCTTTCAGGGGATCCCACCAATGCCGATCGACCGTCAAACACTCCGCGAGGTACTGCATACCCAGCGGGAGGCACTCTCCCAAGAATCCGAACTCGACGACGTTAAGACAATAGAACTGGACCCGGCACGGGTCGGACGCCTGTCTCGGGCGGAAGCGATTCAGGATCACCAGATGGCTCTGGAAATGGCAAGGCGCCGGCATGGCGCACTGAAAGCAATAGACGACGCGCTACGTCGCCTTGAAAAAGACCCGGATTTTGGAGTTTGCGATGATTGTGGCGAGCCTATCGCTGCAAAGCGGCTCGCGCTGGATCCCACGCAATGTCTTTGCGTATCGTGCCAGAGCGTGCGGGAAAAAAACTGATCAGTTAGCCGGGCTCGTCACCGCCAGTTTGCGACCGGCCCAGAAACCACGCGAAACCTGCCACCAGACGAGAGACGTCAACGATCCGGCGAAGTGAGATCGCGGTGTTCCCGTGTTCGAGAAGATCGCTGACACACAAGTGATGCGCAAGACTCTGGCGGGCCAAGCGATGCGCGAGGTGACGGGATTCTGCTGTCGGGATGACCGGGTCATGGCTGCCATGCAGCAGAAAGACAGGAGGCGTGCTCTGAGGAAATTGGGTCGGCACGCGATACCCGGCCCAGGCACTATCGAACACATCGAGTATTTTCTCTAGAAATGCCTGCCGCGATGCGGGCTCTGTCATCAACTGATGCAGCGACTGTTCGAGCGGATCATTCGCATCAAACAGCACATCCAGGCGTATCGGCTCATCATTGTTGGTGGCAACGGTTTGCACTGCCTCTTTTAGAGCCGCTATCGCGTTCGCGTGCTCAGGCTCAAATTCGGCAAAGTAACTTCGCCCAATCACCAGTCGACCGTAGGGATCAGCCTGATCGGATGTAATCAGGAAGTGGGCCACCCGCTCAATGTCGTAATAGCCTCCGATGAGTCCAACAGCGGTTATCCGATCGGTCAGCACCGGATCCAGTGCTGCACGCAGAACAAAAATACTGGAAAAAGACACTGACATCAGAGCGACACGGCGGGTAGTCACCAGAGACCGGTCCTGCACCAGAGACCGGATCAAGTTGGCGACTTCATCAGGCTGACGGGTAGAGATGGTCAAAGCGCGAATGCTCGGGACATCCGGTATCAGAACCCGCAGACCCCCGGCTGAGAGCGCCCAACCCAAGCGGCGGATTCTCGGATCCTCCCGGCCGCGTATCGAGAGGCCAGGGACAAAAATCACCGTCGCGGCCGGGGTTGACGGGGGCTCATAGACATCGACCGATGTCTGTCCAAAAACAACGGTTTCCAGCGTGCCGGGGGTCTTGTGCCGCTGAAAGGCCAGCAGCAACTTAAGCGCGCCTTTCCAGTCAGCATGGGCTTTTCGTTGAGTGTCAGACCCGCTCATGCCTCAAGGCCTTCTTCGTCATAGAAGAATTTCGCCGCGGGGCGTTTCGATCACGGCATGCAGCCCTACCGAATCGTCTTCCGATGCTGATCCGCTAAAAATCGGATTCAGGCCCATCGCGGCGATGGTACCGGCCGTACTGCCACGCGGCGCCAGGTTAGCCCTAAGGCCTTTGAAGCGGCATTGCGAATCAGGCAGGATATCAGTCGGATGCGCTTTCCCGCGCCACTCAATCACGTGTGGCAGCAATCCATCGCCCGGACACTCACCGTCCGGGGTGAATGCAAACAGCCATCGAAGATCGCCGCGCGACATTTCGCGCACGTCACAGGCTGCATAGGGCTCAAGACGTTTAAGTCCAGAAATATCAGGAGTCCTGGCTACCCAGGTCAGCAGTTGGGGGGCCTCCTTAAGAGTCTGCCGGACAGCCGGGTTGTCGAGAGAAAACCATCGCGGATGCTCTGGGGGATCACCGTCAGGATTGATTGCGATGACTTCCAGATAGACCGAGCCCCCCAGCAAGAGCAGGACATTATGGGTACCCATGTTCGGATGGACACCGCCCGTCACCGGGAAGACGCCCAGGAGATCTGCGATGTAGCTAGCGCCCTCATTGAGGGTTTGTGCGCCCACGACCAGATGGTCGAGTTCGCAACGAATCGGTGACGTTTTCATTGGACCTCGGCGGCCTGAGTTGCAGAGGGTGAAAGACTGCGCTGGACGATCACGGTGTCCAGCCACCGGTCAAACTTACGGCCCACGTTCTGCAGGGTGCCCACCTGATGAAACCCGGCACTCTCGTGAGCCAAGAGAGATGCCTCATTGGCACTGTCTCCGATGATGCCGATGATTTCGCGAATGCCGCAGCCTGTGAGCAGTTCCACGAGACGATCCAGCAACTGCTTGCCGATACCCTGCCGGCGCCAGGACCGGTCAACGTAGATAGAGTGCTCAACGGTATAGCGGTAGGCGGGCCTCGGCCTATACGGCAGTGCATACGCGAAGGCCACCACCTGGTTTTCGATCATTGCAACCAGATAAAGCAAACCGGCTTCACCTGTCATCTGCCAACGTTCGCGGATCGCCTCAAGATCCGGAGGATCAATCTCAAAAGAGGCGACCCCCTCAAGCACATCATGCTTGTAGATCCGACGAATCGATTCAAGGTCAGCTTCGACAGCGGAGCGAATTATGAGTCCGGTCATCGTCTGTGCACTCGGGATAGCCAACGGAGACTTTATTGTTAACCCGAACGCATCCAAAAAAAAGGGCCGGCAGATGCCGGCCCTCCAGACAATGGTTTTGGCGATCAGCCCAGCAAGGGCGCAATCACCAAAGAGACAATCGCCATCACGTTAATCAGGATGTTCATCGACGGCCCGGAAGTGTCCTTGAACGGATCCCCGACCGTATCTCCGACGACCGCTGCCTTATGCACGTCGGAACCCTTACCCCCGAGATTGCCTTTTTCGATGTACTTTTTTGCGTTGTCCCAAGCACCGCCGGCATTCGCCATCGTCAGTGCAAGGAGAACGCATCCCAAAAGGGCGCCGCCCAGCATGCCGCCCAGCGCCGCGGGGCCAAGGGTAAAACCGACGACCACCGGCGCACCGACAGCGAGTACCCCGGGAGGCACCATCCGCTTGAGTGCCGCCGTGGTGGCGATCTCGACACAGCGATCCGTGTCCGGCTCCGCAGTACCCTCCAATAATCCGGGAATCTCCTTGAACTGACGGCGGATCTCGCGAATCATGTCGAACGCGGCGTCCCCGACCGCCGTCATGGTCATGCTGCTGACCAAAAACGGGAAGATGCCGCCAAGGAACATCCCGGCCAGTACCACCGGATCATTAATCTCAAGACTGAAATCCGGAACATGAAAGGTGACCGTTTCGATATAGGCCGAGATGATGGCAAGTGCCGCCAGGGCGGCCGCACCAATGGCAAAGCCCTTACCGATAGCTGCGGTGGTGTTGCCCAGTTCATCCAGGGTATCGGTGATCTCACGGACTTCTTCACCCAACCCTGCCATCTCAGCGATGCCGCCCGCGTTGTCCGCGACCGGCCCATAGGCATCAATTGCCATCGTGATCCCCACCGTTGCCAGCATCCCGACTGCGGCGATACCCACCCCATAAAGTCCGGCAAGCCAGCTCGAGACCAGGATGATGACGCATAGCATGAGCACCGGCACCACCACAGACTGCATTCCCACTGAGAGTCCTGTGATCATGATTGTGGCCGGGCCCGTCTCCCCTGCGCCGGCGATCTTTTTCACCGGAGCGCCAGCTGTGTAGTACTCGGTGACGAGTCCGATCACGATGCCGCCCAGCGCACCGACCACGACAGACCACCAGATATTGAGGCTGATATCCGACCACCAGGTAAGCGCCAGCGCCGCGATAATGAAGATCACTGTTGCGCCGATGGTCCCGGTACGAAGTGCCTTATCCGGCGCCTTACCCGATGCACTCTTGACCAGCACAATGCCGGCGATGGAGCACAGAATTCCGACCGACGCCAACGCCAATGGCAGGAACATCAGCTTCGACTGATCGCCCCCTGCCAGTGAGCTAATGACTTCTGGCGTAAGGGTCGCAGCGATGGCGATCGAAGCGATCATGGACCCGCAGTAGGATTCAAAGATATCTGATCCCATACCTGCGACGTCACCAACGTTATCGCCGACGTTATCCGCGATAACACCCGGGTTGCGCGGATCATCCTCCGGGATACCCGCTTCCACCTTACCCACCAGATCCGCACCGACGTCTGCACTCTTGGTGAAGATCCCGCCGCCCACACGGGAGAACAAGGCGACTGAGGAGGCGCCCATGCCGAATCCGTGAATCACGTGGGCAGTATGCGGATCACCGCCGAAAGCGAGATAGAGAATACCCAGCCCCAGCAGGCCCATGGCGGCTACCGTGAGACCCATAATGGAACCGCCGAAAAATGCCACCGTCAGCGCGGCCGGTGCCCCGCTCTCGGCTGCCGCGGTGGTGGTTCGGACATTCGCCCGGGTCGCGGTGAACATCCCAATGTACCCTGCCGAACCGGAAGCGAGTGCACCAACGAAAAATGCCACTGTGGTTTTCCAGCCAAGGTCCGAGATGAAGATCCCCGCCCCCACCACGACGACAAAAATCGCCAGATACGTATATTCGCGCCGCATAAACACCAAAGCGCCTTTGTGAATTTTCTCTCCAATCTCAGACACTTTTCCGGTACCCGCTGAATAGGCAAGTACCGAGCGATAAACCAGCAACGCCGCCAAAAGACCGATGACGCCCAGAATCACAGGAATCAAAGCAACAGAAGACATAAATAACCCCTCTCAGGTGGGAAACAGTTTGCGAAACACCCCATCGGGACCGATTCGGTGTAACCTTAATATTATCATGTATATCAGGCGCTTATTCTGTTCATAAATACTCTGTGCGCCTGAAAGCGCTTGATCCGCGACGCTCGTGATTTGAGACTTCGGGACAAGACTGGTCAGAGTCAGCTCCCCCCAGGATCTGGCGAGGGAACCCGGTCCCTTTGCCGGGTGCAGGTGAATTCAGCGGCGGCGGCGGGCCCGGGGATGCGCCTTGTCGTAAACCTTGGCCAGATGCTGAAAATCAAGGTGGGTATAGACCTGGGTGGTGGAAATATCTGCATGGCCCAACAGTTCCTGCACAGCACGCAGGTCAGAGCTCGATTCCAGCAGATGGCTTGCAAAGGAGTGGCGCAGCATGTGCGGGTGGACTCCCCGATCCAGACCCTGCCGACGGGCCCAGACCTCAAGGCGCTTCTGGATCGCTCGGGCACCCAGCCGCGCGCCGGTACGGCTGACAAACAGTGCCGACTCGTCCGCCTCAACCCAAACGGCGCGGCGCTTGATCCAATTCCGGATCGCGGTAACCGCATGGCGGCCGACAGGCACAATGCGTGTTTTGTCGCCCTTGCCGGTAACCACCATCGTGGCGGCATTCAGATCAATATCCTTGAGGTCAGTGCGGGCGAGTTCCGACAGCCTGAGGCCCGAAGAATAGAACAGTTCCAAAATGGCATGATCCCGAAAATCGAGATCCGATACCGGTTTGATGGAAACGAGTTGTGCCGCCTCCTCAATATTCAGCGTGTTGGGCAGTTTGCGTTCGCTGCGCGGTGCGGAGATGCCTTCAAAAGGATTGAGTTTCGCCTGCTTTTCGCGCAGCAGGTACCGATAACAGGATCTCGCGGCCGACAGGGTTCGACTGATCGAGCGGCCCGACAGACCTGCGTGGCGCAGCCCTGCCGCGAACAGTCTTGCTTGGGGGGGTGTCAATCTGTTGAGACTGCCAATACCCCGCTCTTTCAGAAAATCACACAGACGGAAAAGGTCCCGCTGATAGGCTGCGACCGTATGCTCGGACAGTCGCCGTTCGTAACGCAGGTGCTCAACGAAAGCCTCGATGGTCTTGTCGTTGTCTGCCATGATGCGCGCTCAGGACATCTCAAGGCGAATGCACGTCGCGCCGATCAGACCGGCAAGCCCCTCCAGCAGAACCGTGTCCATATCCGGACGGTAATGTCCTGGATCGCGTGACACCAGAATAATCCACCCAATCGGTTCATCGCTGCGGGCCGTTATTGGCAAAACGGCGCACGAAGCCGCCTGCGCCACACTGTCGGGATCCAGCAGATCTACGGTTTCCTTAGACAGGGGCGCCTCCAGCAGACAGACCTTCCCTGCCAGGCGGCGCATCACCAGGGCGGCACTTTCATTATCTTCAGAGATCAGCGCGTTGATCGGGAGCGCATCTTTCGCCGCATGATCGGTAAACTGCATGACTGCAGCAACCAGACCAAATTCCGCCTGCAGCACCCGCGGCACGGCGTCACACAATTCAGCCATATTGCGTGTCCGCGCAATCCGTTCAAAACATCGCTGCAGTCTTTGCTGCAGTCGGGAATTTTCCTTGGCCTTGTCAATCAGGGCAGCAAGCCGGTTCCTTTCAATGCTGAGCTGATCTCGGAGCACGCCGACCTGGCGCTCCAGCAGAGACACTGCCCCACCGCGTGCGGAGTACGGGACGACAAGCTCGCTCAACAACGCCAGATGGCGCTCAAAGAAGTCCGGGCAGGCGCGCAGATAGTCGGCCACCTCATCTTCACTCAGACCGAGAGTTACGTTTCGATCAGTGTCTTCTGACGGATCCATCTTATTGCACCGGCCAGAGTCCATCGAAGACCCGCGTCGTTGGGCCTGACATCAGGATCGGCCCGCATCCCGGCCAAGTAATCTGGAGCACCCCTCCCGGCAGGTTCACCCGAACACTGTCCTCGATCAGGTTCCAACGCCGACACACTGACACCGCAGCACAGGCACCGCTGCCGCACGCCAGGGTCTCACCCACACCCCGCTCCCAAACCCGCAGCCTGATGTCTGTGGGGCTCTTTATCTCGACGAAACCGACGTTAGTGCGCTCGGGAAAGTCGGTGTGATGTTCAATGACCGGGCCTACCCGACTTACCGGGGCCTCATCGATATCGTCAACGAGCAAAACCGCGTGCGGGTTCCCGAGTGAGGCGACACCGATCATCATGCTCTGGCCGTCGACCAGAACAGAATAGCGATCGGCCGGCTGGGCCCTGCGAAAAGGAATCTTTGCAGGCTCAAACTCGGGCACGTCGAGCTCCGCGCTGACCTCGCCCTCAGCACCCATCGTCAGATGGAACCGGGTGCTGATCGTTTGGACGGCGAGCTGTTTTTTCTGGGTCAGCCCCTGCTCCCGGACAAAGCGGGTAAAACAGCGAGCCCCATTGCCGCACTGACCGGACTCGCTGCCATCCGTGTTGTAAATGCGCATGAAAAAGTCAGCGCCGTTCACGCCGGGCTCCGCCACAATTAACTGATCACAACCGATACCATGATGGCGATCTGCCATGTGGCGGATGGTTCCCGAAGTCAGGACAACGGGTGCACTGACCCCGTCGAGCATGACGAAATCGTTGCCCAGTGAGTGCATCTTCGTGAAGGAAAGCGTGTCCACTTTATTTGTGAGGACTGGAGATACCGTGAGCTCGGGATAACGCTCATTATAGTCCGCTGGCGCGAACAGCCTTTGGCGCAGACCACCGCCGTTGAATGGTTAACGCTCTTGCGGGGGACAGAACTCAAGCCAATCCACGTCTGGATCGGCCATCGCGACGAACCAGGGGTTGAGAATATTTTCCCTGTTGTAACTGAGTTCGGTGCCGTTGCAGTCCACCAGGCGCCCGCCGGCTTCATCGAGTACACAGTGAGACGCACAGGTATCCCATTCAGACGTTGGCGCAAGACGGGGGTAGACGTCAGCATTTCCCTCAGCCACCACACAGACCTTCAAGGCACTGCCCATACTGACAATGGCAGGGTCAGATCCGCTCTTGGCTGCCAGCGCATGGCGAAACGCAGTTACGGCCTCACCGGCGTGCGACCGACTTGCCACCATCCGAGGCTGTTCTGGATCGTAGGCACTCACCTGAATCGGCTCAGGCGCCGCAGAACCTGATTGGCGCCAGGCACCCTGCCCCTGCGCGGCAAAATATGAGACACCGGAACTTGGGCAATATACGACGCCCAAAATGGGTCGACCCTGGTCTGCCAAGCCGATATTGACCGTGAACTCCCCATTGCGGCGGATAAACTCCTTGGTCCCATCCAAGGGGTCTACCATCCAAACCCGGTCAGCCTTAAGCCGCTCGCTGTCATCGATATCCTTGGATTCTTCTGAAACGATCAGGATTTCTGGGGTCAGCACCCGCAGTTGCGCGACGATAATGTCATGCGCCCGATGGTCGGCGGTCGTGACCGGGGAGCCGTCTGCTTTTTCGATGATCTCGTACTCACGCTCGTAGACTTCCATGATAGCAACGCCGGCTGCCTTGGCGATCTCTACGACGGCCTCTACCTTCACGTCGACGCCGGTCATGAATTGAGCCGCTCCGCGGCGAGATAGGTTGCGAGAATACTACGGCCGTCGGAAAAATCTTTTCGCTCCCGCAGCGCTGGCAAATCACAAAGCCGCCACACCTCGGTCTCGAGCGGCTCCGGCTCATCACCCAGCAGCGGAGAGGCAAACAGTTCCTGGGCGAGAAAAATATGAGTGCGGTAGTTCGAATAGGCCGGCGTCAGCGACACTGTCGCCAATCCCTGCATCTTTCCAGCATCACGGCCGATTTCTTCACGAAGTTCGCGGTGTGCCGCCTGCTCCGGCGTCTCTCCTGAATCAATCCGGCCCTTCACGAAGCTCAGTTCATACCGTTCAACACCGACCGCATACTCGCGGATCAGGATGAGTTCCTGATCCGAATGCATGGGCACCACCATCACGGCACCCTCCCCCTCTCCGACCAGCCGTTCAAAGGACGCCTCGGTTCCGTTGGAAAAACGCAGATCAACCTGCTCGATTGAGAACAGCCGACTGGTCGCCACAGGCGTCGTATTCAGGATTTCGGGCAAGGCGTTCGTCATTGCAAAGATTGCCCGAAGCGGGCAGCCCGGTCAGATTAACGCAGCCGGTCAGGTCACACAACCAAAACAGTGTGGCTGGGCACGATCCGGTCGTTCCATCCTGCCGGGACGCTAGAATAAGAACCTGCCATTGACTCAGCCGGCTGCGGCGTTGACACACTGCCGGAAAACTTATGATCGACTGGGACCAAATCGAATCGGTATTTCTGGATCTCGACGGTACCCTGCTCGATTTGCGGTTTGATAACCATTTCTGGGTCGAATTCATTCCAGATCACTACGCCCAACATCACGGCCTGGTTCCGCAGACCGCTCGGGAGGGAATTCTCGCCCGGATGAAAGAACTGCGCGGTACGCTCGATTGGTACTGCACAGACTTCTGGAGTCGCGAACTGGATCTGGACATTATTGCACTGAAGGACACCAAGCGGGAATTGATCCGCACCCGGCCGGGAGCAGAAGACTTCTTGGCTGCACTGCATGCAGATAAGCGCCGCGTTGTTCTGGTCACCAACGCCCATCCGCAGACGATCGATATCAAAATGCGCCGGACCGGCATTGCACCGCTTTTTGACCGCATCATCAGCTCACATGAACTGGGCTACCCCAAAGAAAAAGACCGCTTCTGGGAACTGCTGCAGGAGATTGAACCGTTTGTTCCGGCAAAAACC
>MDTD01029673.1_pt1 | contig 10425 bp, 10 predicted proteins | sample 811221 | NCBI WGS metagenome assembly MDTD01 (sample SAMN05326646, study PRJNA326480) | marine metagenome | isolation source: seawater | place: Pacific Ocean: South West | collected 2011
CGACCTATTATCTACGAACTCTTGCAGCCACACAGGTTGAAAAATCGACGGTGGATATTAACAAGTTTGGTGTACAGCCTCGCTGGATGAAGAGCCAAAGTGCTTCAGCAGATATTGAGGTAAATCGTGAGGATGCAGCACAGGAGTTGCCGGCAACGGCGGTGACTAGTGCTTGTAGCTTAGACGATGATTGCGAAGCTTGTCAGTAGCCAATCAGTGAGAAGAGGAGTCGTAGGGGCTTGTTGCTTTAGGCTCTCCTCTCTCAGATGCAAATCAAACATTCCAGATACTAAGTAACAAAAGAGATAGAAAAAGGAGCGTGAAATGTCATCTCCAGTAAGTAGATTACTTGAATCCAACACCGGGCGAATCGATGCTCGGGATAAACTGCTGATTAACTGTAATCAAGTTGATGTCAATCAGTTGATGCCTCTGAAGTATCACTGGGCATGGGAACACTACAACAATGGTTGTGCAAATCATTGGATGCCTACAGAAGTTCCAATGACCAAGGATATTGAAATCTGGAAGTCAGATAAGCTGACTGATGATGAACGTCTTGTGATTATGCGAAATCTAGGGTTCTTTGCCACAGCCGAAAGTCTGGTTGGTAATAACCTGGTACTGGCTATTTTTCGCCACGTGACCAACGCTGAATGTCGTCAGTATCTGTTGCGACAGGCCTTTGAAGAGGCAATTCACTCTCATACATTCCTGTATGTTGTGGAAAGTTTAGGTCTGGATGAAGGTGAAGTCTTCAATATGTACCGTGAAATTCCATCCATCGCCGCGAAGGACGAGTTTGAGATGGAATTGACGGCTGAAGTACTCGATCCCGACTTTTCAACCAATACGTTTGAAGGTTGCCAGGCACTGCTAAAGAACCTTATTGGCTTCTATCTGATCATGGAAGGGATATTCTTCTATTCCGGATTTGTAATGGTGCTTTCGTTCCACCGCAGAAATCTGATGACAGGAATCGGTGAGCAGTTCCAGTACATCCTGCGCGACGAAACGATTCACCTCAATTTTGGTCTGGATCTGATTAATGGAATTAAGGCAGAGAATCCTGAGTTGTGGACAGAGCAATTTCAACAGGATATGGTTGCCCGAATCCGTAAGGCAGTCGAGTTAGAGATCGATTACGCGAGAGACTGTCTACCAAATGGTGTGATGGGGCTTAATGGAGATCTTTTCCGGGAATACGTCCAATATGTTGCGGATCGTCGCCTGGAGCGTATTGGTCTGCCGGCTCAATATGGTAGCTCGAATCCGTTCCCATGGATGAGCGAAACTATGGATTTGGCTAAAGAAAAGAACTTCTTTGAAACTAGAGTCACCGAATATCAAAGTGGTGCGGCTTTATCCTGGGATGACTAGGTAAATTCGACGGCAGTCAGGCTTGGCCTGTTAAGTCCTACTGGCTGTCTTGATCTCTTTCAAAACCTCTGTGTAATGCGATGGCCTATCAGGTCTTCGCACGCAGGGGTTTTTTTGTGGTAATATAAATCACCTTATTCGTTCAGGGAGGTCGTTCCCGAATTCCTGAAACCCTCGTTGCATATCCTGTCGGAGATAATTAATGATTCCTCGCTTTATGGCTTTCTTTTGTTTGCTTACGGTTCCTGCCGTCCTCAATGTCTCACTTTCCGGTGCGGTTGAAGGTTATGAGGAGCCTGATTCGTTCTTGGTTTACATTGGCACATACACAGGCCCTGAAAGCAAGGGGATCTACACTTTTCGACTTGATCGGCAATCGGGAAAGCTGACTGCTGTTAATAAGCCGACGCAAACCTCGAACCCATCCTTTGTTGCAGTTCACCCTAGTGGAGATTACCTTTATGCTGTTAATGAAGATAAAGAATTTAATGGTGAAGAAGGTGGTGGTATCACCGCGTTTGCAATTAATCCAAAAAACGGTGAGCTAACGGAAATCAATTCCCAGTGTACGCACGGCGCACATCCCTGTCATCTGACGATTGACAAAAGTGGGAAAACTGTCGGAGTAGCAAATTATACTGGTGGCAGTATTGCGGCGTACAGAATTGGAAGCAACGGTGAGTTGAGCCCTGCCTCAGCATTTGTTCAACATGCTGGTAAAAGCGTGCATGCTCGCCAGGAAGCACCACATGCCCATTCGATTGATGTTGACCCGTTTAATCGTTTCGTCGCGGTCAGTGATCTTGGAATAGATAAGGTTCTGGTCTATAAATTGAACGCTCGTAAGGGACAGCTTGAAGCTCATTCTTCTGTTTCTACGGCTCCGGGAGCTGGTCCACGGCACTTTAGTTTTCATCCTACGGGTAACTTTGGGTATGGAATCAATGAGTTGAACATGACAGCAAATGCTTATGCCTATAACGGACGCACTGGAAAGTTGGAATTGCTACAGACGGTTTCGACTTTGCCTCCTAATGAGAAGCAGCAGTCGGGGCAGTCAACGGCAGAAATGTATGTGCATCCCAATGGAAAGTTTCTATATGGTTCCAATCGAGGGCATAACACGATTGTTGTCTATGCAATCGACCAGCAGACCGGCAAGTTGACTTATGTTGAAAATCAAAGCACTGGTGGAAGTACACCAAGGAGCTTTGGTATTGTGCCGACCGGTGAGTATCTGCTCGCGCTGAATCAGGCCAGCAGTACGATCGTCCTATTTAAGATAGATTCAGATACCGGTGCTTTGGAACCGACAGGCGAGCAGGTCCCCTGCCCGACCCCTGTAGCCGCTGCTTTTCTTGCTCGGTAGCTGCCAAGGGCTGATCAGTCCAGACGCGGGAATACGTCTGACTGAATCTGGAATCCGTCGGCCAGTGAGTTTGTTTGGTTAAATAAGCCAGCGATTGCCAACACTTCGCCAATTGCTTCATCTTGAACCCCATGTTTTTTAAGGATGGCGGTGTGTGAATTGACGCAGTAACTGCAGCCGTTAGTCGCTGAAACGGCTACGGCAATCATTTCCCGAATCGCAGGCGTCAGGTGAGACGTCCGGCCTACAGTTTCGGGATGCATGAGCGTCTTCAGTTGTCCCCAGACCTGTTCCAAGAGATCCACGTTAACAGCAATGACTTTCCAGAAGTTTGGGATGAAGTCTATGTTTTTTGTCGCTTTGATGTCGTCATAAACAGCAGACACTCGTGGGGATGCCAGGTCTTCTTCGATCGGTTGTACGGTTGCTATGCGGTCAGTGGTCATAAGTTTTATTGCCTGTTTCTGGGGTAGATGAAAAGCGGATCCTCGATGAAATCCGTTGTAACATATTGCATTTAAATTGTGATATAACGAAAGGACAATCTCTGGTTGAACAGCAAGAGTGGATGTATTCACAGTCTGTTGAGCTAGACTCATTCACAAGACGTTTCCACGCTTTATTTATATGGGTTCCTAAAGATGAAAGAAAACAGATCAGGACTTAGTCGGCGAAATTTCATGCTAGCCGCCACAGCCACCGCGGCTGTGTCTTCAATGGCCAGTAACAGCAAGCTCTCAGCCCGTGATTACGGACCGGGAACACAGCCCGTACGTTACCCCGATCCGGATATTGTTGTCATTGATGATGAGTTCGCCAGTTATAAGCAGGGTAATGCTGCCATTATGCGGCTTTATCATGACCCGGAAATGATTTGGGCAGAAGGATGCGCCTGGAATGGTGTTGGGCGTTATTTGGTTTGGAGCGACATTCCAAATAACACTCAATTGCGTTGGATGGAAGAAGATGGGCATGTGTCAACGTTTCGGAATCCAGCTAACAACAGTAACGGAAACACATTCGACCTCCAAGGACGACAGATTTCCTGTGAACACCTGACTCGAACGCTAGCTCGGTACGAATACGATGGAACTCGGTCAGAACTAGCTAAGAGCTACGGTGGAAAATCTCTAAATGCTCCGAATGATGCTGTTGTACATCCTGCTACCGGGGACATTTTCTTTACCGACCCCGGTTATGGTGGGTTGATGGATTACGAAGGTCGTAAAGCGGAGAAAACGGACAACTGGCCGCAGCCCTACCAGAAAGAGGCGATTTATCGCTTTGAAGTGAAAACTGGTAAGTTAATCAAGCTGACCGATGAAATTTACAAGCCGAATGGCCTGTGTTTTTCACCGGACTACAAAAAACTATATGTGGCGGATACCGGTGCCAGCCATTATGATGACGCCCCCCGGAATATCAAAGTTTGGGATGTTGTCGAAGAGACCGATCTGAAGCATGGAAAAGAATATGCATCCATGATGTTGGAGATGACCGACGAAGACGGTAACACCGAAGAGAAAGGTGGGTTCGCAGACGGTATTCGCTGTGATGAGGATGGAAATATTTGGGCCAGTGCCGGTTGGGTTGGCGATGGCTATGACGGTGTCCATGTATTTAATCCGGACGGAAAACGAATCGGTCAGATTTTGCTTCCGGAGATTTGTGCCAATGTCTGTTTTGGCGGAACGAAACGTAATCGCTTATTTATGTGTGGCAGCTCGTCTCTGTATGCGGTTTACACTCCAACCAAAGGTGCTCACTTCTGCTAGGAAGTAAACGCCGAATCGTTGTAGTCAATGGAAGAGCCCCGGATGTTTATTGCATTCGGGGCTCGTTTTAGTTGTCGTGGAATGTGACAGGCTTGAGGCTTATTCATTGGCAGGTTCGTCGGTGGCGACAGGAGCTTGTTGGGCTACTGAAATCGCATCCACGAACAGAATTGAATTGGGAACGAAAAGCCTGGTTTCGTCAGCAGCCTGTAGCACCGTATATCGCAGGTCTGTGCTGACGACCGTTCCTTCATACGTTTTGACCTTGATATAGTTTGTCTTTTCAAAGGGTTTGTAAATTAGGATCAAGACGCCTGCTAATACATTGGAAATCACATCTTTTAGAGCAAATCCCAACGCGAATCCAGTAAGGCCCAGCCCGGCAACCAATGCCGATACATCAACTCCCAGGGCGGATAACGACGTGACAATTCCCACTACCATGACCGCTGTTTTGACGACACGCCCAAGAAACACGGCTAGGTCCGCATCGATGTGCTGCGAGCGTCCCACACGTTCGGAGATCTTCTGAAGAACTTTTGCGGTGATGTAAAAACAGAGCAGAGTTAACAGGCTGAATCCTATTGCCTTGACGATGTCAGGCCATTCCATTTCAAACAGATTAATAGTTTCGGCAGTTTCTTGAGCAGTTTCGGCTGCGAATAATAGGAATTGATTCATGCCACTTGGTGGGGTTGTGCTGGTGAAATTATCAACGTCCCCCACGGCCAACAGGAAATATTCGCTGTGGAAGACGTCTAAGGATAGTAAAAGGTCACGCGTGATGGCAATAGCAGACCGAGCGCACTAACCCTGTAGCGTCTTTACAATATCAGACGTTCCGAGCGACCGCGTCGGGTAGAAGATTTCCCCTGCCTGATAGCCTGCTTCGGCTCCGACTTGCATGGCAAACGACTTTACTCGATCGTAAACATAGGCTTTTTCAGCCGGGAATTGAGTTTCATAACAGCGGATCGATTCGAGCTTCGTTTCCAACGTTTCGCTGATGTCCATCGTGATGTGACCGCTTGGGGCAGCGTGGTGCATTGGTTCAAATGCAAGTCGAAAGTAGAGTTGTTTTGATATGATGTGACTCGGCAAATCTCCGAAGTGGTCAGGCCATTTGCAAAGCCTCGAATAAAACACAGCGGCATCGGTGATTTGCATGGCCTGATAATGGTCAGGTGACGCCATGGGCGTTTTATCTCCAAACCCGATCACAATGCTGGGACGATATTTGCGGAACTCTTTGGCCAAGGTTACCCGATGCTCAAAGCAGTCAAATAAAGCGCGATTCGGCATGTCTAGCGTGATTCGCTTTGTGACCCCCAGAGTTTCTGCGGCCTGACGAGCCTCTTCAAGACGCACGTCAGGGCCTGGGCTTAAAGGGGTAGGCTCACCGTCAGTCAAATCAATGATCCCGACTTTGTAACCAAGTTGTACAAGGCGTGCAAGAGTTCCGCCGCAGGCGACTTCGACATCATCAGGGTGAGCGCCCACGGCGATAACATCAAGTTGTTCATATTCCTGTGAGCTTTCAGTCACGAATATACCTTTGTCGAATGTGGAGTCTATTGAATGTCTTGGTAAGTAAAGCCCTTGCGGAACACGGAATGCATTTTTCCTGCGACTTCGGTATATGGATATACCAGGAAATTGACGGGAGCGTCCTGTTGGGCAGGCGTGAGAGTTAAATCTCGTCCTGTGGTAAATGTAATGCGATCGGCTGTCAGGTTGCCATAGTAATAGTCGTTTAAGGACGGATTTTTGTCAGCTTCAGAGATGTCGACAGGAATCCACTTGTTGTCCGCAGCAAATTTAGCCCAGCAATGATATCCGCCAATACTTCCGGTCCCTCGTTCAGTTGGAAGCGGAAATCCGATTTCGAAACGAGCAGGTATATGTTGCTCCCGGCAAACTGAGATAAATAGGCTGTGAAAGTCCGTGCAATTCCCAAAGCCATTCCCACAGGCCCACACGCTGTCACCACGCCCCCAGGGTTTGCCGTCGGGTTTGTCGTACTGCATTCGCTGGTTGACCGCATCGTAGATTTGCCTCCCGGCAGTTAACGAATCTTTCGCAAGTTTGGATGCTCCCAGCACTTCGGCGGATAGTTTTTGGTCAATCGGAACAAAGGTGGAGGCTTGTCGGAAGAGATCGGCGTCTCCCTCGGCCAGTTCTTCACACTCTTCTTGTAATGCCTCGCGGCGACTAACTTGGTAGGTTACTTCAAACGGAACTTCACCATCGTCATCGGCAGTTGCTTTGAAGTGCAGGACGGTGTTTCCGAACCGAGTTTCCTGCCCGATCACAAATTCGCCGGGGACATTTATGTCTCTATCGAGTATTTGCTGTTCGTGTGTATCGGTGGCAACCGGAAGCCAAACCGACACTTCGGTTCCGGGCGGTAGTTGAGTGATAGCGCCACCATAGACAAAAGAGAATTCACGTGTTTTTGCTCTGTTATCGTTAGTGGGATCGTTGGTTGCAATGTCGGTTGACTGTGGTTCTTCAGGCTGATTGGCTGAAGGTTTATTGGTTGAGGCTGTTGAGTCGTCAGATTTATTTTGACAACCAAAAATCAATAAGCAGGCCAGCACCATGGGGATGAGTAGGCAGTTCGTCATTTTGCAGTTCATGCAGCAGAGCCTTTAAAAAAATAGGGGACCACGATACTGCAGTCCCCTATTTTGAATTTCGGAAGATTAGAGTACGACAGTATCCTTGCTTCCGGGTACGGCAACGTTGTAATTGCCATCTTCATCCGGAGTCATCGGTGCGTCGTCATCAAGCGATGACAACGAATCTACATCGCACAATAACAGGTCAGAGTTGATCGCATCGTCCCACTGGATCATTTTTCCAGAGTAGGTTGCCATGCGTCCCAGAATCGCGGTCATTGTACTCTTTGCTCCATACTCAGCTTCATTGGGCCGTTTACCAGCTCGCAAGTCAGCAAACATGTCATGGTGTTCCTGTTGGTGACCACCGCGACCGAGGCCACGTGCGTTGAAGAGTTCTTTTCCGCTGGCGTCCCAGATTCTACCGGCTGCAATGTCACATGTGCCGGTAGTGCCATGAGCATGTTCTGATACGCTGTTCCAGCATCCCTGTATGTGTCGGCACTGACTGAACATCTTCATGCCACTGGCGTAGGTGAATTCAACCAGGTGGTGATCAAAGATTTCGCCATGGTCTTTCCCGTTTCGGACTTCACGACCGCCCTGCCCCTGAGCAGAGACCGGGAAGTCATTGGCGAGCCAGTTGATGACGTCGATGTTGTGAATGTGTTGTTCGTTGATGTGGTCGCCGCAGAGCCAGTTGAAGTAATACCAGTTTCGCATTTGGTATTCGAGTTCAGATTGGCCTTCTTGACGCGGCTTCACCCAGACTCCACCGCCGTTCCAGTATGCCCTGCTCAGGATGATGTCGCCGATTGCACCGTCATGCAGACGTTTCATCGTTTCCAGATAAGCTTCCTCGTGTCGGCGTTGCAGCCCAACTTGAACACAGAGGTTTTTCTCCTTGGCAATCTTATTGGCATCCAGTACCCGGCGTACCCCCGGAGCATCTGTGGCAACCGGTTTTTCCATGAAGACGTGTTTGCCGGCATTGACTCCAGCTTCAAAGTGCAGAGGGCGGAAACCGGGAGGAGTGGCCAAAATGACCAGATCTGCATCGGATTCCATGACTTTCTTATATCCGTCCAGACCAACAAACATCGAATCCGACGTCACTTTGACCTTGTCGCCGTGCCTGCTCTTGATCGCTCGGAATGATGCCTGTAGACGGTCTTCAAAAACATCTGCCATTGCGACAAGATGGACGTCACCATTGGTGTTCATGGCTTGAACAGCAGCGCCGGTGCCTCGGCCTCCGCAGCCAACCAGACCTATTTTAATGACTTCATCGCCATAGGCATGGGCAGCACGCGCAATTTGCAGATTGCCGGCTACAGTGCTTCCGGCGACCAGAATCGTCGACTTCTTGATGAAGTCACGTCGAGTGTTTGGGGAAGATGTTGAGTCGTTACTCATTTATATGCTCCGCTTCTATTCGAAGGACGTAAGTTAGCAGGTAATTTAAGTTTTTGAGGGGAGATACCACGGTAATTCCAAGGTAAAACCTGTTCTTCTAGCATACTTGCTAATGCAGCTAAGTACAATGAGAAGAAATTTCCGCAACAATAACCTTATCGATTCGGATTTATGAGAAACTATCCTCGAAAACATCTGAAATCTGCCACGCAATTCTTCAGTTTCGCAGTGGTTTTGCTACAAGTCACGGCGTTGCTCGCCCAGACATCTTCGGTGAACCGGGAATTAAAACTGTATTCTGAATCAGCAGAGCTAATGGGAGTGAAATTCAGCATTGCTCTTTACGCTCCCACTGAGAAAGTGGCGCAGGATGCTTGCAGACGTGCATTCATGCGGATTTCAGAGATCGAGGGTAAATTGAGTAACTATCAGGCCGACAGTGAAATCACCCTTCTTTGTCAGGCGAAAGGAGCCGTTAAAGTAAGTGACGACTTATGGTTTGTGCTAAAAGAATCCCTCTCTTATTGGCAAATGTCGGATGGGGCTTTTGATGTTGCGATCGGTCGGTTGACGAGATTGTGGCGACGAGCTAGACGGCAACAGGAATTTCCCGAACGGGCACGAATTCGTCAGGAATTGAGATTTGTTGGGAGTCATCAACTGGAATTAGACGATGACGCTCAAACAGTGGAAATTCTAAAGCCCGGGGTCTTGATCGATCTGGGAGCTATTGGAAAAGGATTTGCGGCGGACGAGGCACTTCAGGTACTTCGAAATCATGGACTCGGCTCGGCAGTTATTGACGCCAGTGGTGATGTGTTATTTGGAGATCCTCCGCCAGGAAAGGATGGTTGGCCGGCGGCGGTTGGCAGTTTTCCGCCGGGCCCCGAACCTACCTACCTAAAACCTTTGTCCAACGTAGCACTCGCGACCAGCGGTGATGCGTTTCAGTATTTGGAGTACGACGGTATGCGTTATTCTCATATCGTGGATCCGAGAACCGGAATCCCACTCAAAGGTCGCAGTAGCGTCAGTGTCTTAGCTGCCAGTGGATTGCAGGCAGATGCACTAGCCAGTGCGGTTTCTGTGCTGGGAGCCCGAAAGGGAGTGGCGTTAATTAAAGAACTTGCTAAAACGGAAGTTTACATGGCGTATCAGCGATCGTCTGGTAGGCCGATTGAAATCTACAGTACGGTTGGATTTCCGTTAAAATAAAAAAATAAACGTTCGCCTGGCTGCACAGGTATCCAGGAGATAAGAAAAACAGAAGGATTCGAAATGTCTGATAAACAAGTAGCTCATATGGTGTTTTTTACTTTGAGCGATAGTAGTGTGGAAGCAGTTCAAGACTTGATTGATGCCTGTGATAACTACCTAACCGGTCACGTTGGTACTGTGTATTACAGTGTTGGAGCTCGCGGACCGGAATTTGCTCGTGAAGTTAACAATCAGTCCTATCATGTTGGGTTACATGTCGTGTTTGAAAATAAGGCTGCTCATGATCAGTATCAGACACATGAACGCCATCTTGCGTTTATCGCTGAAAACAAAGACAACTGGGCAGCCGTGGATATTTTTGATACCTACGTGTAAGCCGGATCACGGTAACGATACGGGGCGAGTTTAGAGCATTGCATTGAAAGGCAGAAGTGATGCAGAATTGGTGGCGATTGATTTGGGCGTTACTGGTGGCAGCCACGGTGTTGAACAACGGCATAACAGTCGCGGCTCGCCCCCATATCGTGCTCGTCATGGCGGACGATATGGGATATACCGATATCGGGTGTTATGGCAGCGAAATTGATACTCCGGAATTAGATAAGCTTGCATCCAATGGAGTCAGATTCACTCAGTTTTACAACAC
>MDTD01138210.1_pt1 | contig 10425 bp, 9 predicted proteins | sample 811221 | NCBI WGS metagenome assembly MDTD01 (sample SAMN05326646, study PRJNA326480) | marine metagenome | isolation source: seawater | place: Pacific Ocean: South West | collected 2011
ACTGCGGCGGGGCGTTCACCCAGTTCCAGGGCGGCGTCATTGAGCATGGCGGCGAGTCGTTTAGCCGACTCGAGTATGACGAGGCTACTAGGAATGGCGGCTAGGGAGCGGAGCACGTTCCGACGCTGCCCAGTTTTGTTGGGTAGAAACCCCTGAAAGAAGAACCGGTCCGTTGGCAAACCGGAAAGGACTAGGGCGGCCATCACTGCTGACGGGCCCGGTACGGCAGTTACTGGTATGTTAGAGGTAAGTGCAGCCTCGACCAGGCGATAGCCTGGATCTGACACCAGGGGCGTTCCGGCATCGCTCACCAATGCCACGGTTTGGCCGTTTTGTAGACGTTCCATGAGGATGGGCAAATGTTCGCGCGCGTTGTGTTCATGATAAGAAAGGGTTGGCGTTTGAATTCCGTAAATAGCCAAAAGCTTTGCCGTTACGCGCGTGTCTTCGCAAGCGATCACGTCCACGCCCGACAAAATCGATGTTCCCCGGAAGCCCAAATCGCCGGCGTTGCCGATCGGAGTGGCAACAATGACCAGACCCCGTTCAATCTCCGCTTCCGACGGTTTACTCTTCTCGGCCAGGGCGCTAGGTTGGGGGCCGTGAGGATTGGTCCTGTGTGGGCTTTGTTTGGAACGGTATTTGCGGTTCGAGGAACCGGATGACGAGTTTTTTACCATATTCCCGCCTGCTTCACCTCGTGCCCTTGATTTTGGTGTTGGGTCTTTGTCTGGCTCTTTTGGCGCTCAGTGCTTGTCAGTTTCAGCAAGAGGGTCGCGGCTTGCAAGTACAAACGCAGCCGAGCGCGGGAGTTGCTCCCCCGCCATCGCATCGCCAACCTCTGGTAGCCCGCCCGTTGATCAAAAAGGCAACGTTGTCCACCAACTTACCTGCGCCATCAGCGCCCTCCTCTTCGCGCCCAATTTCGTTGCCGGCTCCGCCACCGGAAACAGAGAGGCCCGTGCAGCCGGCCTTGATACCGACCCCAGATCTGCCGTCGCTGGCACACCTTCTAAATCGGGGATCGCGGGCGGGCGTTGATACTTCCCAGGAACAGCGACCCCTAGCGCCACCGCCGGCGACCACCGATACGGTGCGCGCTGCAATCCTGTTGCCTCTCAGTGGGCGAACCGCAGCCTTAGGCCATGCGCTTTTGAATGCAGCGCAGCTGGCCCTGTTCGACTTTGCTGACCGCAGGCTGGAGCTTTTGCCTGTTGACACCAAGGGTACGCCCCAAGGCGCCGAGGCTGCTGCTGCTGCGGCCATTGGCGACGGTGCGCGTATAATATTAGGGCCGTTATTATCCACGTCGGTGCGTGCCATCGCGCCGGCGGCTCGCGCTGCAGGGGTGCCGGTCATCGCGTTTTCGTCAGATCGGTCCGTGGTTGGCGCTGGGGTCTACACGATGGGTTTCCTGCCCGCTGATCAGGTAAGGCGTATAGTCAACTACGCTTTTCAAAAGAACCTGTTCCGGTTTGCCGTACTGGCACCAGACAATACCTACGGGGCAACCGTGGTGGACGCGCTTAGGCGCACGGTGGATAACATTGGCGCGGAGTTGGTAGACGCCAAGTTTTACGACCCTTCAGCCCAGGACTTCACAAGTGTGGTGCGGCTGCTGGCAAACTATGACGAACGCCGCGAGGAGCTGTTAAAGCAGCGCCAAGAATTAGAGGCGAAGGAAGATAATCTCTCAAAAGTTGCCCTTAAGCGTTTGGAGAATTTGCAAACAATCGGTGACCTCCCATTTGATGCGCTTTTGGTGGCGGATGGCGGCAAGAGATTGCAGTCTGTTGCGGCACTATTGCCGTTCTATGATATCGACCCTTCCAAGGTTCGCATGCTTGGCACTGGTCAATGGGATGTCCCGGGTATTGGCGCGGAACCGGCGCTGCTGGGTGGTTGGTATGCGGCCCCACAGCCCTCGGCGCGGGCTAATTTTGTCGCCGCCTACCGTGAAACATATGATGGCGACCCGCCACGGCTAGCGACAATGGCCTATGACGTTGCGGCACTGGCCGCAGTTTTGGCTCAAGGATCAACGGGGCCCGATTTTTCTGATGCGGCGCTGACCGTGCCCAGCGGCTTTGACGGCTTTGATGGCATCTTCCGGTTTTTGCCCTCCGGCGTCGCTGAGCGGGGTTTAGCGATCCTGCAGGTACAGCCGCGTTCGGCCAGAGTTGTAAGCCCGGCACCCCGCAAGTTCAAGTTCCTAACCAATTAACGATGATCATTAGGCAAACGAGGCTTTAAAGGGGTGCTCGACTTTTTCCGGCACACCAACTCGGGAACGCTTCCAGCACTCAATGTCAGCCTCTCGAGGATAGAATCTGAGAGCTATTAACCGGAGGTGCGGTTTTCAAATATCGTTCATCGTCAGAATCGAACTGACCAGTGTGTTGAGGACTAGCCGCCCTGCTGGCGTCGTACGTAGGCGGGCTCCATCGCGCACAAGTAGGCCACCATTTATGGCGTGGCCTAATCGATTCGAATCGACCAGCCTGGAAGAAGCGACCCCTGTTGCTGAAGAAACGGCTTTTATGTCGAAGCCTTCAGCTAGGCGTAGACCGGTCATTAACATCTCTTCGGCCCGCTCCCGACCGCTCAGGATGCGGCGCTTGCCAGTTCCGTACCCGTTCTTTTCGACCGCGGCGAGCCAACGCGTCGGATCGTGGATTTGGTGGGTGGCGGCAAAGCCGTCGACATCGGCCAGACGGCCGTGCGCGCCGGGGCCAATGCCAGCATACTCGCCCCCCCGCCAGTAGGTAAGGTTGTGACGGCTTTCAGCGCCGGGCTGTGCGTGATTTGAAATCTCATATGCCGGGAGGCCCGCCGCAGCTGTCACCTCTTGGGTCAATTCAAATAGCGCAACGCCGCGGTCCTCGCCGGCGTTGGGAACGGAGTTTTTGAAGAAGGGTGTGCCGGGCTCGATGGTGAGCTGATAGAGGGACAGGTGATCGCTGGCAAATTCAAGCACGCGCCTCAGCTCGCTGCGCCATTGCATTTCGGTTTGATCTGGCCGCGCGTAGATCAAGTCAAAGGACACTCGCTTAAAAATTTCGCGAGCCTGGGCCATGGCCGTTTGGGCTTCGGTCGCGTCGTGGTGGCGGCCCAAGAATTGGAGCGCGTCATCATCGAGGGACTGAACGCCCAGGGACAATCGGTTAACCCCGGCGTCGCGGTAGGAGATGAAACGATCTTTCTCTGCTGATGATGGATTGGCCTCTAGGGTTACCTCCAAATCGTCGGCGGGCGCCCAATGGGCGCAAGCGGCGTCTATCAGGGCGGCGGAGGTAACCGGATCCATTAGCGACGGAGTCCCGCCGCCAAAGAAAATACTGGTCAACCTTCGGCCCTGCGTCGTACTGGCGTAGTGGTTCAGTTCCGCTAATAGCGCAGCTCGCCAGCGCGTCTGGTCGATGGCCTCGGCTACGTGGCTGTTGAAATCGCAATAGGGACATTTCGATTGGCAAAACGGCCAATGAACGTAGAGGGCGATGGCATTGGTCATGCGCTTAGCAATTGTGATAAATTTTGGCAGAGTAAAACATCTGAGCAGAAAAGGCTCTGATCGGTATCCCGTATCTGCTTGGCGTAGACCAGATGGAGAAAGCGTGGGATCCCGTTCATATCGATTTCAGCGTTCGTCCCGGAGCAACTTAGGGCAAAGCGGGCGGGTTGGACGGCTGGCTTCATGGGGTGAAGCAGGCCGCGACCAGTTGGCTGAAAGCGTCGGCGCGGTGGCTGATGGCGTGCTTGGCGCTGGGCTCGAATTCCCCAAAGGTAATGTCGTAGCCGTCAGGCTGAAACATGGGATCGTAACCAAAGCCAAAGTCGCCCCTGGGCGGCCAAACCAGAGTGCCATGAACGGTCCCCTCGAATAACTCCAAGTGGCCGTCGGGCCAAGACAGCGCCAGAGCGGCGACGAAACATGCGCGCGGGTTCTTGTCGCCAAGTTCGTTGTGGACGCGCCACATCGCCATATTGAAATCTTTTTTCGGACCCGCCCAACGGGCTGAATAGATTCCAGGGTTGCCGGCCATTGCAGGCACGACCAGACCAGAGTCATCGGATAGCGCAGGTTTTCCAGAGGCCTCGACGGCGGCGAGGGCCTTGATTTCGGCGTTGGCGGTGAAGGTCAAACCATCTTCCTCGGGCTCTGGAAGGCCCAGGTCACTGGCTGACAGTACCTGCGTGCCGAAAGGCTGTAGAAGTTCGGTAATTTCGTGAAGCTTGCCCGGGTTGTGAGTGGCGATGACAAGCTCCGGCTCGTCGAAAAATCGCGCCATGGCAGCTTAGCTCTCCAGGCCGAGAGCATGGCGTTGGGCGACGACCAGATCCGTGCAGCCTTTTCTGGCGAGCCGCATCAAATCTAAAAACTGATCTTCGGAGAATGGGTCCTCTTCGGCTGTGGCTTGTACCTCAACGATGTCGCCCGCCCCCGTGAGGACAAAGTTGGCGTCGGCTTCCGCGTTGGAGTCTTCATCATAGTCCAGATCCATTACGGCCTCACCGTTGTATAAGCCGCAAGAGATAGCCGCGACTTCGCTAATCAGCGGAATAGTCTCAAGCACTCCTAGGCGCTGGCAGTGTTCAAACGCCCTGTGCAGGGCTACGTACGCCCCAGTTATTGCCGCTGTGCGAGTACCACCGTCGGCCTGGATCACGTCGCAGTCGATGTGCACCTGCATTTCACCCATGGCCCTCCGGTTGGTAACGGCCCTGAGCGCTCGCCCAATAAGGCGCTGAATTTCCTGGGTGCGGCCAGACTGTTTACCGCGCGCCGCCTCACGGCCCGTCCGTGTGTGGGTGGAGCGAGGCAGCATGCCGTACTCCGCCGTCACCCAGCCGGCGCCCGAGTCCCGGAGCCAGCCCGGCACGCGCTCTTCAACACTAGCGGTACACAAGACGTGTGTGTTACCGAAGCGCGCCATGCACGAGCCTTCGGCGTGCAGCGCGACGTCTGGCTCTAAGGTTACTGCGCGCATCTCATAATTAGCGCGGCCGGAGGGGCGAGGGTTGTTGCTCATGACGGACTCGTGACGATAGAGGAGGAACGTGAGTTGCCTCTCTAGCGCGCTAGAAGGGCAGAAACAAGGGGCGTCGTCATTGACGACGCCGGTGGGTGAACGTATTTTCCACCCATGTTGGATCACGGGCCCGGTATGGAACGCGCTGCCACATGATTACTGAACTCAACGAACGGTCGCGAGAGATCTTTCGTCTTATCGTTGACGCTTACGTGGAGACTGGTGAGCCCATTGGTTCGCGTGCTCTTTCGAAAAAACTGTCGACGAAACTGTCACCGGCGACGATTCGCAATGTTATGGCGGATCTGGAGGCATCGGGGCTTTTGTTTGCGCCGCATGCTTCCGCCGGGCGCCTCCCCACCGACGCAGGATTGCGTTTCTTTGTCGAGGGGCTTCTGGAGATTGGCAACCTGTCGCGCTATGAACGCGACGCCATAAAGGGCCAATGCGCCGGCACATCTGCCACTGTTGACGGCCTCCTGGAGGAAGCCACGACGACTCTATCTGGACTGACGGGCTGCGCCAGTTTGGTACTGGCGCCAAAATTGAAAAGCCCTTTGAAACATATTGAATTTGTGAGCCTATCGCCTGGTCGAGCCCTGGTAGTGATGGTGACCGAAAACGGTGTGGTGGAAAACCGGATCATCCAGACCCCAGGCAACCTGCCCGCCTCTAGTCTTGTCCAGGCGTCCAATTACCTAAGTGCGCGCCTAGTTGGACGCAGTCTCGCGGAGGCCTACGAAGACATCATCGCCGAACTAGAGTTGGCCCGTGCCGAGTTGGACGACCTGACCTCCCGAGTGGTTGAGAGCGGCCTGGCTATCTGGTCAGGTGACGCGGGGTCGCCGGATGCCTCTCTGATTGTGCGGGGTCAGTCAAACTTACTTGAGGATGTCACCGCCATGGCCGACCTTGAGCGGATTCGAGCGCTTTTTGAGGCTTTGGAGACCAAGGAAGAAATGCTGAAACTCCTCTCCTTGACCGACACGGCGGATGGGGTGCAGATTTTTATTGGCACCGATAATACGCTATTTAATATGAGTGGTGTATCCATGGTAGTGGACACCTTTGAGAACACCAATCAAAACATTGTAGGCGCCATTGGCGTCATTGGTCCGATGCGCATGAACTATGCGCGCATAATTCCCATGGTAGACTACACGGCCAAACTGATCGGCCGGCTTATTGGCTGAGCGCACAATGCATCACGGAGAAGAATTTTAATATGAGCGAACACGAACCCAATGACATGGAAGCCCAGGACATGGATGTGCCCGAGGCGAAAAGCCCCGACGCGTCGGCGACAGAAGACACGCCTGGAGTATCCACAGTAGCCGAACCCGACAAGGCGGCTGATGCTGAGGATCCAGGGGAAGACTCTGGTGCCACAGAGGAACTCCCCAGTGGTCATGGCAATCCCGTAGAGGACGAGGTTCCCGAAGAGGATGCAACCGCTCGAATCGCCGCGTTGGAGGACCAGGTCGCGGAACTCAACGATAAACTCTTACGCGCCCTTGCCGAGGCAGAAAATGTTCGTCGGCGGGCCCAGCGGGATAAGGAGGATACAGCCAAGTACGGTATAAAGAATTTCGCCGAGGGCATGCTGGGCGTTGCCGATAATTTAGGCCGCGCCTTGGCCAGCATTGACGCCGACGCACGTGCCCAAGATTCCAATCTGGATAACCTTTTTGTCGGCGTGGAAATGGTGCAAAAGGACTTGGCGAGCACTTTCGAGCGTTATGGTGTGACGCCAATTAAGGCGCTGGGCGCCAAGTTTGATCCAATGCTGCACGAAGCAATGTTTGAGATCGAGGATACAGCCACAACTGTTGGCACCATCGCTCAAGTTCTTGAGCCCGGTTACGTATTGCATGGGCGGACACTACGCGCAGCCAAGGTGGGTATTACCAAGGGCGGCCCGAAAGAACTGCCCTCTACTGACGCAAATGCATCCGTCATTGACGGGCCTTCCGACGAGTCCTCCGCCGAAGTAGATGCTGGCGACCCCGCGACCCGTGAGGGCCAGGCTGCTTACGAAACTCATACCGGGTCAAAAACCACATCGGGAGGCAACGTGGATCAAGAGCTCTAATTCGGACCAGGTCTCAATGCCCCGCGCGGGTTTTTACAAAGCTACCCCCAAGGGCCGCGCACATAGTCGCGTTAACGGGTTGATAGGGTTTTTATCAGCACTGCCCACTCAAACACAAGTGTCGACCGAAGTTTGTCAGAATTGCGATACGAAAATGGGCCAATACGGTAGATCATTTTTGAACTAGGCAGCGCTCTGCGGGCCAAAGAGATTAAATTATAAAAAGTTTGCAGGACTTCTTGGCTATTCACATCGGGCGTCATCCTCGGTGTTATCGACGGCCACCTCCAGAAGTTGGTTTACCCTCTCTCTTTATAGGCAATACCATGGTTAAGAACCGGATCCACAAATGTCCCTAAAAATATTGTGCAATCATTGCGCACACGATTTAAGGAGCCTATATAACCATCGAATTACGCTTAAATGGGCTTTTCACCGCAACTTAAATATTAGGGGATGAAGTCGGTGCCCAAGTGATTTGGGCTGGGGACGTCAGCAGTATTGTAAAGAGGACGAGATGAGCAAAGTCATTGGAATTGACCTTGGAACCACTAACTCTTGTATCGCGTTGATGGATGGGTCCGACGCGAAAGTCATAGAAAATGTGGAAGGCGCCCGCACTACACCCTCAATGGTAGGCTTTGCCGAAGAAAGCGAGCGCTTGGTCGGCCAGCCAGCGAAACGCCAAGCAGTTACCAACCCAGAAAATACCCTTTACGCAATTAAACGCTTGATTGGGCGACGCTTTGACGATCCGGTAACCCAGGAAGACAAGAAGCTCGTTCCCTATACAATTATTGAGGGTGATAACGGTGACGCTTGGGTCGAGGTAGAGGGCCAGAAATACAGCCCCAGCCAAGTTTCCGCATTTATCCTGCAGAAGATGAAGGAAACAGCTGAGAGTTACCTGGGTGAAGAAGTCGCGCAGGCGGTGATCACCGTGCCCGCTTACTTTAACGACTCGCAGCGCCAGGCAACTAAGGATGCCGGAAAAATCGCTGGCCTCGACGTTCTTCGCATCATTAACGAGCCGACTGCCGCTGCGCTTGCCTACGGTTTGGAGAAAAAAGAGTCGGGCACTATCGCAGTTTATGACCTCGGTGGCGGCACCTTCGATGTTTCGGTTCTGGAAATTGGTGACGGTGTGTTCGAGGTGAAATCCACCAATGGAGACACTTTTCTAGGGGGCGAAGACTTCGACAAGAAGATCGTTGATTACTTAGCCGATGAGTTCAAGAAGGAGAACTCTATTGACCTTCGAGATGATAAGCTCGCTCTACAACGCCTTCGTGAAGCGGCGGAAAAGGCGAAGATCGAGCTCTCCTCGACCCCACAGACGGAGGTAAACCTCCCTTTTATCACTGCCGATCAGTCCGGACCGCAGCACCTAAATATCAAGTTGTCTCGCGCCAAACTGGAGTCGCTGGTCGAGGATTTAGTTGAAAGAACCATCAAACCTTGCAAAACGGCGCTGAAGGATGCGGGCCTCTCCGCTGGTGAGGTGGACGAAGTGATCCTCGTTGGCGGCATGACTCGAATGCCGAAGGTTCAAGAGACGGTGAAGTCGTTCTTTGGACGGGACCCGCATAAAGGGGTCAACCCAGACGAGGTCGTGGCCCTGGGTGCCGCCATTCAGGGCGGCGTGTTGAAGGGGGACGTCAAGGATGTCCTACTTTTGGATGTGACGCCGTTGTCCCTGGGCATCGAGACTCTGGGGGGAGTGTTCACGCGCCTAATTGACCGCAACACGACAATTCCGACGCGCAAGTCTCAGACCTTTTCTACCGCTGAAGACAACCAGACGGCGGTGACTATCCGGGTCTTCCAGGGCGAGCGTGAAATGGCCTCTGATAACAAAATTCTTGGTCAGTTTGATCTAGTCGGCATTCCGCCAAGTGCGCGTGGCATGCCCCAGATCGAGGTTACATTCGACATCGATGCCAACGGAATTGTAAACGTCTCCGCCAAAGACCAGGCAACGGGTAAGGAGCAGCAGATTCGCATCCAGGCATCTGGTGGCCTATCGGATGACGATATCGATCGGATGGTTCAAGAGGCCGAAGCCAATGCTGAAGCTGATAAAGAACGGCGAGAAGGGGTGGAAGTCCGCAATGCCGCTGATTCTTTGGTCCACGCCGCAGAGAAGAACCTTGCCGAATACGGCGATAAGGTTTCCGAGGAGGATAAGACCGCAATCGAAACGGCGGTGGCCGATCTTAAGGAGGCCCTGGAAGGCGACGATGTTGAGGTAATCCAGGAAAAGACCAATACCTTGAACGAGGCCTCTATGAAATTGGGCGAAGCCATGTATAAAGCCGCCCAGGCAGAAGGCGGGGCCGAGGGCATGGCTGGGTCTGATATGGGCGGTAGCTCTGATGCTGAGCAAACTTCTTCCGGTGGCGGTGAAAATGTCGTCGATGCTGATTTTGAGGAAGTTAATCCCGACGCTGAAGCGAACGTTAAGAAAGACGACTAACCGACGAACCGGCTTCGCGGCGCTTGCGCAGCCGGGCCGGGATAACCGGAGGCCGCTCTTTGGACTCGTGGGGGACTGAACCATGGCTAAAGATGATTTTTATGACACGCTTGGCGTTGGCCGCGGGGCTGACGATGGGGAAATTAAAAAGGCCTATCGCAAGCTTGCCATGAAGTATCACCCGGACCGCAATCCAGGGGACGCGGCGGCGGAACAAAGCTTCAAGGACGTCAATGAGGCTTATGAAGTCTTAAAAGACGGCGAAAAGCGTGCTGCCTATGACCGTTTTGGCCATGCTGCCTTTGAACAAGGCGGCGGCGGACCCGGCGGCTTTGGGGGCGGATTCGCCTCGGGCTTTGCCGACATCTTCGAGGAAATGTTTGCTGGCGGATCGCGTGGCGGCGGTCAGGCCGTTGGCAAAGGTGCGGACTTGCGTTTTAACATGGAAGTCAATCTGGAAGACGCCTTTCAGGGCAAGCAGACGGAGATCCGTGTACCAACGTCGGTATCTTGCGAATCATGCAATGGATCTGGCGCTGAGGGCAACTCCGGACCTGCCGCATGTGGGACGTGTCAAGGACATGGTCGGGTCCGTTCGCAATCAGGTTTCTTCACAGTGGAACGCACCTGCCCCACCTGCCAGGGCACAGGCCAAGTGATAAAGGATCCATGCCGAACATGCGGCGGTCAGGGTCGCACGCAGAAGGAAAAGACCTTATCGGTTAACATTCCGCCGGGGGTGGAGGACAGCACACGTATCCGCCTCTCCGGTGAGGGTGAGGCCGGGCTTCGCGGCGCGCCGGCAGGCGATCTTTACATCTTTCTGA
>MDTD01156787.1_pt1 | contig 10425 bp, 7 predicted proteins | sample 811221 | NCBI WGS metagenome assembly MDTD01 (sample SAMN05326646, study PRJNA326480) | marine metagenome | isolation source: seawater | place: Pacific Ocean: South West | collected 2011
CGAAAGAAGTCCTGGGTTGTTACCAATATTATAGTAGAAGTAACGCTCCTTGAATGGATTTCCATCATTGTCTGGGAAAGCAATAATACGAACCGCGTATTCCTTTCCTTCTTCGGGGCGCCAAAAGACGCGCCGCTTTGAATTGTTTCCAGATAGTTGTCCGAGCTTTTTACGCAATGCGTTAAAGTCAATAGCCATGATTTTTCTCCTTTAAATGTTTAAATGTCTATTGTGTATTTAGGTGTCAACAGTGTTGACTTTAATAATATACAAGGCCGATAGGCATTGTACAAAACTATTTCTTCTGAACGAAACTGTAAAGCTTTTCAGCTTCAGCAATAATATCTTCAGTAGTTGGAAATGTAGGATAAGTGACGGTACTCACGTCAAAAGTCTTATCACGTTCTAAACTGAGATGTATGTGGTTTGTTACCCGATCAGTTTCAACTTGGTATCTATGCATAAGAATACCTTCGGCCTGGGACAACAAATTAGCACGAAGCGCGTACGGATTAGTACTACTCATTTTTTTCTCCTGTGTTATGTGTAGTGTGTATGTGCTAACATACGATTACTAAGCAATCTATATGCGCACTAATAATAATATATAGGTACTTAGGAGATGTATAAATTATTTTTCGTCTTCGTCTGGACCGTAAGGTTTATTTCCAGGACCATGACCTGAAGCACCTAATGGACCCAAATTGCCGGTAATAGCAGCAGCAGTAGAAGCTTCATCGGCATCCATTTCGTCTGTTTCTTCCTCTTCTTCGTACTGAGGCTGTGGCTCGTCTCGGTGTTTTTCTGTTGTTGTATCAGGTTCACCAAGCAAATTATTTTTTTTCGCTTCTTCTAACACTTGTCTTACAAACAACCTTACTAATTCCATATCCATCTTAAACTCCCCAGCTAGTTGCTTTTCGGCCGACATAAATAATAAAAGAATCTTCTCCCTGGACTTGTTCGACTCGAAGATTTTTGACCACGGTTGAACCTATACTCAAATATCCGGCTTTGTTTGATGCGGCTATAATTGCTCGTATAAATCCAAATGACCTTTTACCACCCTTGTCATCTTGTTTCCACTGGCTATTTAATTTAAGTTCAACACCAGGTTGGTTTTTAGAAGATTTTACCAATTCAGCTCCATCGATAAGCGCAGACATTTTTCCTTTAGAAGCAGAATCAAAAATAGAGGCTATCGAACCTGACCAATCGCTCCCAGAAGCTTTAGTTATTCCCAACTCGTCCAACATTTCTTTAGCCTCAGCTGGTGTTCCGTTTGATCTATATTTCATGTTAGCTAGACCGGCATCAGATATTGGTCGACCTTTAGATAAAGAGTTATCTGTAGCTGTTTTTAAGAGTTTTCTATTTTCTGATTGTGACTTTTGAGATTTCTCTTCTTGCTCTGCTCGACGTCGTTTCTTTTTTTGGTTTTCAGATTCTCTTTTCGGTTTGTCTTCACTTGCTTGTTCTTCTTCTTTTTCTAAAAGAAGCCTCACAAATTGTCTAGTAGCTGTATTCATAATTTTTCAACCTTCACTGGTAATTCAAACTGCAGCCCAACATCCAAAGTGTCGATCGGAGTTTTGTTCTGCCTGTATATAAATATGAGGCCATCGTGAATTATCCAATGTGGAACAATATCAACCAGCTTAGAAAAATTATAAAATCCGTACAGCGCAGCATCAGCGGCCGAGGATTGAAGCCATAAAGCCAAGAGGTGCTTCCCAGTTGCACCGTTTAGATTGACAAGCCTACCAAACATATTTCGTATACAGTCGTTTTCTGTCAAGCACTCGAGCTCTTTAATTTTTTCAGATACCTTAAAATAGTCTTCAATCATTTTTGCAAACTTATCTCCGCGACCTGAGCCATATAGCGCTGCCATTGTTGCTATTTTAACCTTGGCTCGACTTATTTTGCTATCGAATATATCTCTTTGCAAAACATCATAAATGTCGGTACGAGGCTTCCGGCCTTGAGAAACTAAAAGAACATTTGGCTCGATAGAAACAAAATCAATCGAGTAACCATCTTCTAACCCTTTCCTCAATCCTGAATGCATGGTAAGAACGTTTGGCCCGGCAATTACCGACAGTCTTCCGGTTTTAGTCTTTGTTCTTAAATAAATGGGTTTAGAAAGTTTTCCATCCCAAAGATGAGGCCTAACATGACTACTTATATGCTTTTCTAAACTACAATCCACTAAATCTAAATTATAAGTAGCAGGTTTTAACGAATCTATAAAATAATTTATTTTTGCATGAATACTAATCAAGTGGGCATCTTGGCTGTTAGTCAAATCGTCATAAAAACCTATTTGTTTATTTATTAGATCTTGAAATTTTTCATTTCCTATATAAAGACTCCAGGGCGGACTTACACCTAGAATCTTCGATGATTCCATATAATTTTCAGGAATAAGAGGCTCACATGTGTTTCCGAATATTTTACACATTTCTGATAATGACCTGATTCCATCATCTGCTGTAACACAATCGTCTCCAATGGTAGAAGACCAGCTATACTGACCTAAACCATAGACAAGATGAGATGACGTAACAAAGTTTTTAGACTTAATAACCAACATAGCTATAATATAGCATCGTTTGTTTTTATTTATAAAATAACTTTAAGTCTCACCGGCGTCCGAACCCAGCGCATTGACTTCGGCAATCATTTTACTGAAGTTGCCAAGTAGACTCTGGAACGTACCAAATTTCTGTAACGGTACAAACTTTACGGTTGTTGTAAATTTCCCAGGAGAGAATTTATGACTAACTCCACTAACTCCATATACGTCGTCAAGAGTGGTTCCAGTACCGAAGTCTATAAAATATTGTTGGCCAAAATTCATCAACGGGCAGCCATAAATTTCCATAGATAATTGTGCTGGAAAAGTTCTAAGCGGCAAACCGTCATCAGTACCGCCATCTGGTCCGCCGCCTGCTCCACTTGCTCTTTGCATGTGAATAGTTGCCATGCGATTGTCTTGTTGCGTTGCTAGATTAGCCTTAATTACAGCGCTGTATGTTGAACCGTATTTAATCGATGGCATATTTCTATGAAACAAGTATTTGAGGCCTGCAGGCCCACCCTTTATTCTGACATATTCAATATTTAGATTGTCCTGAATTTCTTCTATGGTTGCCGGATTTGTTTCTAATCCTGAAACAGCATCGAAGGTAGGAGATAACTGATCTATTGGAACAGCAGCACCACTGGAATCAACACCCTCAAGAATATCCAATTCAGCAAGGACTGCCATCTGTTCGGCAAAAGCGGCGGCATAGTTAGATAAACTTATCGCCCTTTGAGAATCTGCGTCGGGCGGATCTTCGAGCGCACGAAAGGCAGCAACAGCTGCAGTATTGATCGCAGATGATAAGCTGCCTCTTAAAGACTCCCACATTTCTGCGAAACCATTAAACGAGGTTGCTGCCTGATCAAAGAAATGTATCCTTAGAATGGTTGAATTATCTCCGCCAGAAGAAGCATCGGCGCCAGGAACTGTTTCAAGATACATTTGAACCGATGGTTTGGTAAATTTCTGCTCAGATCCTGGGCCATAGGCAGCTTCAAAAACAGCTTTTTTCTCAGAGGCTATCTGAGTTCTTGCTTCTTGACTCTCTTCATACTGGGATCTAAGTTTCGATTTTCCGGTTTCTGGGTCTCTTTCATAGATTGAACCGAATCCAAATATGTCGCTGGCAATGTTGTTGAAAAAAGTAGAATTCATAAAACCAACGAAGCCAGCAAGAGTCATCGATGGAGACTTCTTTACTTTTGCTTTCAATTGTTCTTCGAAAACGCTGAGATTAATTGGAAATGAACCAACGTCATGATCCCTAGCATAGGTCGAATATTGGTTCATTGGATAGAACATCAATTGAACTTCATCGAATTTTCTTGTTGAAGCAAGAGGCTTAGCTATAAACTCTAAGGCTATTCGTGCAAAAGAACTATATCCAACTAATCTTCCAAAACCTTCGTCCATATAATCAGGATGATATTCAATACCAACTGCAGAACAACCTTTGGCGTACGGATCATCTCCAGAAGAAACTGCAGCTTGTTGGGCTTGTGTTGCTGCCTGGATTTGCGATTCAAGATTACTGGCAGCAACCACGGCTTGTTGCATGTTATTGGCTAAATTGGTATAATCTTCGCTAGCGTTTGGATTGCCCTGAATAGAACTTATCACAGACTGCAGTTCTTGTTTATCTTCGTCAGACATGGACATTAGTGCGGAGACACTATTTGCTTTACCCATGACCTGCTCGCCAACCATTTCCTCATTCTCTACTAAATCCGCTCTAATAGATCTCTTTATTTCTCGAATAGATCTTAGAAGGGCTTTAATTTGCTCAAAAGAATTGGCAACGTTATGATCAGTAATCATTCTGAAAGTTAAGTCATTGTTTCCTTTAGAAACTAGTTTTAGATTTATATCTACTTCACCAACATCATTAAATGACATCCCAGAATTTACAACTTGAAATTTTTCTTTGACCCTTAATGCATTAAGCATTGTAGCAAAGTCATTAGCGCCACCCGTGCCTTCAGGATGCGACCAACCATATTCCGCCAATATCTCAATATTTGCCAATCCGTCAGGCTTAACAAGCTGGCCTATCTCAGCCAATCTAGAACGGTCATGTAACGTAAAAGACATCGACGCAGACTTTGTAGAAATCATGCCTCTGGCTGGAACAACCTCTACATCGAAAGATTTTAAGGTCATAAAAGGCCTAAACCTGTCTATTACACTAGCTTGCCGGCCAGCAGGCGTCATTCTCTCTGGACCTATATCATAATGCGGTTCGTTTCCATTAACTAGAGTTTGAGGACTTGTGAATACTTCCATTCCTGCGACAGTTGCTGGCGCAGCTTCAGTTTTTGGCTGACCATTCTCATCGAAAGCAATTGTTCCGTCATCATTATAAACCTGCTGTGTAGGCAACTGAAGACCTTTTGGTAGGGCTCGAACCCAAGGATCAGTTTCTTCAACGACTGCTTTGCCGTTTAGAAACCTAAGTAAGCTAATTCCATCGCCTATTCTAATCTCGCCACCTATATCTTCAACTTGCTTTGTTTTAGTAAGCAGTTTGATGTCGACATAAGGTTGACATTTTGAAATCTCAATGGTGGGCAATAAATTTAAAAATATTCCGACCAGACCCGAACTTCTGTTTGCAAAATTCAGAGCAGGATTATGAAACTGTATTGCTGTTATATTTGGGGCTTCTTTCGTAGGAGCATCAAAATTTGAATTAAAATTATTCCCAGGGCCCAATATGGTTGACATTTGGCCCCAACTACAAAAGTCAGGATTTATGTCTTCAGCATGAATTGTAAACAATCTTCCGTGATCAGTCTCGCCATTGATCGCTGCCACAAGATTATCACCAGGATCTGCACCAGCGACAAAATCAGATGCAGCTTCGATAAACTGTGAAGTAAATGTACCACCATCTGTCATTCCCACCAAAGCACCGATCAAAACCTCTAGATCACTTCCTGGCGCTACGTCGACTTCAGAATCCATCGATTCAAAAGCATCTGTTGCAGAAGCAGGGTCAACTCCGCCGCCGGTGGAAGCCAAATTCAGTAACCTGGCCACGAACTGGTGTTCGCCGATATCTCCAGTGAAAAAACCAAGCCTGTTAACAGCTCTTCTTATGTTATCAGAATTTGACATATTATACCAATGCGTTGATCCTTTCTATTTGAATTGGAACATTAATTATAGTACCAGGAGGGATTTGTAAAGCCCATCCTATATTAGAGGCAGCAGCTAAAACCCACCATAGCCTGGCATCTCCTAAATATTTTGCAGCAACTATATCTAATCGTTCTGACTCTTTGGTCTTGTATCGTTTAAACTTAATTGTGCCATTTCTAATTCCATTTTTGATTTTATTTATCGATTCATTGGTAGCCAATAACTTTCCGCCGCGGATTCTTCGATCTGATCTATATCTATTCATGTTATTCTCCTATGGCCTATGGTTCGTCTTCCAAGTATTGTGTCTGTGTTGTATGATAAGTCGCATCTCTAGCATCCATTCCTTCAGGATGCACATCTTCATGTCTATGAGGACTAGATCCAGCCACATTGAACACAGGTGCACGAATCATACCATCTGAATCGAGACCTGGGGCAACATCGTGGATCGGAGTAAATGCTATTGAGATCTTACAGCCCTTTGGAGCTTTGTATCCAAAGTTTCTCGTATCCCAATTAATTGTATCATTTATCCCCCAGTCAAAATTCAGTGATGTTATAACACCAGCTAGACCACGTCCTGCAGTTGTCTCAAAAGACCGCATAATGGGATTCTTATCGCCAAATAATCTTTCTCGCATTGCGTCAATTTCTGCAGTAGTTGGCGGAGGATCCTGGGTTGTGATATCAACATCTTCAAGTGAAGCGGCCGTGTCAGGGAATATTGCCGTATTTACGCCGTGACAGATTAGAGCAGCTGAATCCATGTGGTTAATGTCACGGTACGATAAGAACGCAGTCGTGATTGCTTCACCTGTACTATTTCTTGTAGCTATTCTGTTTTGTGTAGGAAATCCAGGGGCCGGATTTGAAGGTACCAATTCTACCTTAATAACAATTTCTTCCTGGTTTGGACTAGTACCGCCAAGTGGATTACTAAAAGCATGATACGAAAGTATTTTTACACCTATATTTCCTTCGACAATCGTTGCAGACCAATCAGAACCTACGGTATTTGTTTCCGGATCAAATGCTACCAAAGGATTATATGGAGGATCTAAAATTACTATACTTCCAACCGGCCAGCCTCTAGTGTCGTCATGACCACCTTCAGGGGTAAGTGGAACTTCATTAACTTGGTTATAAATTTCCATTGTGGCCGTTTCACAAGAAACACCTTCAATAGTTGTTGTTACAGGATCATACTGTTCTAAGACCTGGAAGTTAGGATCTGCCACTCCCATCAGTCTTGCTATAGCCTCTCGAGAGTAATTAGATTTAATCAGGTCTCCGACCCTCATTCTAATAACAGGCGTTGCGGTTGTGACTTGAGAGAAAGGCTGAACAAATCTGGTGACTCCATCAGGGCCATTATGTTCAAGCATTGTCCCTCGTGAAAACTGCGGATAAACCATAGCAATAAGTTTATTCATTTTGAAATACATTTCCCTCATATCCTTTTTATTATAAGATATAAGTGTAAAATCTATGTTAATTGATCGCGAGGTTTTTGAGTATATTTGCACATCGTCAATTCTACCAAAGCCTGAAGAAGCGTTGTATTGCGGACTAAAACTGTCAGACAAAGCGTTCAAGAATGCGTGAAAAGCGACAATTTCATTAGTTCTCAGATCATGGAAGTAGAAAGGTACATGCTCGGCTTCTAACATGTTTTCGATTGCTTCGACCTCCTCTCTCGAAAACCTGTTAGCACTCGGAGCATCAGGCACAGGCTCACCTAACTTATTAAGAGCAGCACTAGAAGCGTTTGTGGATAAGCCATTAGGTGCAGCGACGACTTGTAGAAGGCCAAAAAATAAATCATTGGTCTGTTCATTGCTAGTTAAACCAATTGTTCCCGCAGAACCACCCGGGCCAACAAATCGTGAGCGACCTTGCTTAAAAGCGTTCGGAAGCAAAAGTAGAGAAGGGATGTTTCTAACTGACGTGGCACCATTTAAAGACGAGAATCTATTTGCAGCGTGACGATTGGCAGCACTGTTTACCATTCTATTCAAATCTCTTACACGGGAAAATCTATAAGGCTGCGGCGTCAGGTTGGAACCTCCTGAAACACCGGAAGCAGCGATGTTTTCCGCGATGATACACATTGATCTAATAAATTGCATTGCTACACAATCTTTAAATTCTGTTAAAAAAGCCGTGGAATTTGGAAGCTGATCAAAAGGAACGTCTGGTATTTGTGGCAATCCAAAGTTATTTCCTGGCCTGACCATTCTTTTCAGTTTTCGTACGAAAGTTTTCCAAAAAGTTGTTACAGTCGGATCAGCTGCCAGTTGCTCTTTGATGTTTGTTAAACCTAACTGAACCAGTCTTTTTATAATATCGTTCGGATTACCGGTTGCAGTTATTGTAAATCTAGGAACAGGTATACCAAGTCTTCGAAGGAAAGCATAACCTGCGTTGGCTAAAGGAAAAGTTGGTGGACCAGAAGTTTCACCAGTTTCAAAATCAATTGCAGTGGGAGATGGAAAATTTCCGAAACCGAATCTTTGACCTGGTGCCAAACCCGATGGGTTATGCGGTTGGTTTGTGTAAACTCCACCATAACTAAACATTGACGTCAGGCCGCTTAGAAGATCTAAGGCCGGTTCTAATAATTCCATTGCCTCATCTAGACCTTCTCCAAGTACAGCATTCGCCTCATTGTTATGATCTATACCAAACGGGAAATCTGGTGTATTTAAAACACCATTAGAACTAGAAAAATCTATTGCTGAACCGTTTCCATCTGGTGGACCATTATCTGGATCAGCTGAATCAGGCATGCCGGAATCTGGGTCTAAACCAGTTTCAGGATTTACTGTACCGTAATTTAAATTTGCACTCACTCCCCTGGGATCAGAAGGGTTCGATGAAGGGTCTCTTGCTAAAGTTAGTTGTGACTCAGGAAATGCATCTTTTGCTCTTTGTCCAGTGTTTAAAACAAATTGCGCAATTTGCTTAATTTTTTCTAATTGAGGATGATCCTTTCTCACCCCAAATTCGTCAACAAAGTCTATGTTTTCATATCCATCTGTCAAAGGAGTAGCAAATGGAGCATTTGGAGTTGTTAGAGCAGAGAATCTACTAGTTTCTAATATATTACCTACTCTTGCTGGGATAGTTGGACTATTCAGAAATGTATGCCCATCAGTTTGGGCGTTTTTATCTAGAGACGGTCCATCATCACCCTCAAGATCAAGAAAGAAACCTAGTCGATCAAGTATTTGAAATCCGGTCCTCAAATTTAATTCTTCAAGGTTGTCTGGATTTGGTTGTATAAAAGCTTCCTGAGGAGCACTAACAGTTGTTAGTGGAGCAGGTCTCCCGGTGGAAGGATCTATCAATCCAATTGTAGACAAGTCTGGTTCAACCGGATACATATTTTGTTCTTCTAACCGTTCAAAACCCTTTGTTTTTTGTGATAGATAATCACCAATGGAAGCCCGTGTATCCTCTGCAATATCGTCTAATCCGGGTTGAGCAGTCGGGTCATTTGTTCCTGGTTCTACTCCACTATAGGGAGATGTTCCAGTGCCCTCGGGATTCATCCCACCATTTCTAATCTCAGCTAAAAGTTCTCCGATAGTTGGCATTATTATTCTCCCGCAGCTTCAGCGCCACCGGCATCAGCGCCGCCGCGACTAGTGTTGATAACAAAGAACGGACCGCCTTCCGCGTCGTCTCCAAGAGCAGCGGCAAGATCCTTGGAATCGATGTTAACCTTGAAGCTAACATTGATATTTAGGCCTTCATGTTGGACAGTAACTGTACCGTCCCCGGCTAAACCAGCTGCAACTTTCTGAACTGTTGTCTCAGCAGCTAATGGTTTCAGTTCACCAAGGGCTGCACCTACCGTGTCTATTTTCTTTACGAGCTCAGCCGTGTTCCCTAAAGTCTTTTCGGCCAACGTTCCAATTTCCGGAAGTTTGCCTATAGATTCAAACAATTGTGTTAAAGAGTCATTTATTCCAACAACACTATCTGAAATACTTCCAACATGTTTTGCATAAGCTTGTAATTCGGTAGACATGGTAGCCAGTTCGTCTGGACCACCGAAACCTTTCATGAATTTCATAAAACTAGGCAGTATTCCGTTGACGTCTGTCTTTGACGCGCCGAAGGTGCCTAGAAGTGCTTCTTCTAAAGCTAACCTTAGTGCAGACGGTCCCTTATTTTCGATCCCTTGGTGTAATATAAACAAAGCCTCAAACATGCCAGTAATCCCGTTCGTCATGTCTGTTATGGCAGCTATCATCGGATTCATTACTTTGACGACGTCTTTGACCATCGCAGTAAGCTGAAGGAGCCTGTCAGCACCGTAGGTTGATACAAAATTTTCTATTACTTCGCCGACTTTGGTTACTTCCGGCAATGCAACTTCTAAAGCTTTACCGAGATCTTTTAATTTTTGTCCAGGTTCACCGACAGTTATTTCATTAAGTTTTTCCATCAGATCGGCAACAGAATTTGTCATAGAATTAATTCCATCTAATTTTGCAGCAGCATCATCGAGGCCAGTTGTATCCAAGCCGGCGACATCTTTTGAAAGCTTATCAACAGACTCCTGAGTTGGACCTTTAAGAGATCCCTCCATTTCCTCAGTACCCTGAGAAAATCCTGCTGCAGTCTGTTCTCCCATTTCAGCCATAAGCGTTGATGGAGACGATATACCTAAGAAGCTCTTA
>MDTD01097634.1_pt1 | contig 10424 bp, 6 predicted proteins | sample 811221 | NCBI WGS metagenome assembly MDTD01 (sample SAMN05326646, study PRJNA326480) | marine metagenome | isolation source: seawater | place: Pacific Ocean: South West | collected 2011
AGCTTGCGGATCTGATGGACCTCGCCCTCATCGAAGAGATCGTAGATGCGACCGAATGTCTGCCAGGCCGATGAGGCATGGATGGTTCCGAAGACAAGGTGGCCGGTCTCGGCGGCCCTGATGGCTGCCTCGAAGGTTTCCTTGTCCCGCATCTCCCCGACCAGAACCACATCGGGATCTTCGCGGACCAGTGCTCGAAGGGCTTCATTGAAGTTCAGGCAGTCGATCCCGATCTCCCGCTGATTGATCGTGGACTTCTCTTCCTTGAAGATGTACTCGATCGGATCCTCGACGGTCACGATGTGGCAGCGACGACGTTCATTGACGTACTGGAGCATCGCGGCAATCGACGTGCTCTTGCCGGATCCGGTCACGCCTGCGAACAGAATCAGGCCATTTGCAGACATGGCCACCGGTCCGAGCACCTCGGGGATGTGCAGCTGCTCGAAGGTCTTGACGTCGGAGGTGATCAGTCGGCAGGCATAGGAGACCTTGCCGCGGGTCATGAAGATGTTGACGCGGAAACGGCGGTCCTCGTCGTATTCGTAGGCGATGTCCATCTGGCCTAGGCGGCAGAAGATCTCGTACTGATGGCTGTCCAGGATGTCCATCGTGATCTGATGGGCACCTTCCCTGGAGAGCATCTCGGTATTGAGTGTCCTCAAGGCGCCTCGCACACGGATTCGTGGAATCGAATCACCCTTGATGTGGATGTCCGAGGCCTCGTGACTGATACAGGCCTTCAGGTAAGACCTGAAAAGCTTCTCGCCTTCGCCTGGCTTGGTACCGGTTGCGTGGTGGACAAGCCGTGGGGCGGTGGATGGATCGATCGTTGGGGCGCTCAAGTGACGGGCTCCTGAATGGGTGGCCTCCACGAGGAGGACCAAATCGGATCAATCACTGTACCAAACCTACCGGTACTTCATGGGGTCGAGGAAGCCTTTAAAGGACTCATTTGGGGGCCATCAAGGGGATTGGCGGGGGTTTCAGAGAGGGGGGGTTCTTGACATCGAGGGCCAAGCTTCGCATCATCTACAGATGGATAGGATAAGACTCCGAGAAGGCATTACCTTCGATGACGTGTTGCTCATTCCTCGTCGCAGCGACGTGGTCCCGGCCGGCACGGATTCATCAACCCGTCTGACGGCTGGTATTACCCTCAATATCCCCTTGATTTCAGCTCCCATGGACACCGTCACGGAGTCCAATCTGGCCATTGCGCTGGCTCAGGAGGGTGGAATCGGGGTCATTCACAAGAACATGCCCCAGGATGTCCAGGCCCGTGAGGTGGCCAAGGTCAAGAGGTCCGAGAACGGGATGATCATCGATCCCGTCACCTTGAGTCCCGAGGACACTGTTTCAAAGGCCATTTCCATGATGGAGCAGCAGAATGTCTCGGGGTTCCCCGTGACCATCGATGGCTCTAGTCGCGGGCAGCTCGCAGGCATCCTGACTCGTCGGGACATCAAGTTCGTCGAAGCGCCCTCGGATCGTGTCGGGGAGGTCATGACTCGTGACAACCTGGTCACGGCCGGAACCGATGTCTCTCTCGAGGCCGCCGAGAGCCTTCTCAATCGTGGTCGAATCGAGAAGTTGCTCCTCACGGATTCCAATGGGTGCCTGGCAGGCCTGATCACCATGCGGGACATCGAGAATCTGAGACGTCATCCTGAAGCCTGCCGTGATCTTCGTGGACGGCTCAGGGTGGGCGCGGCTGTTGGCGTCCACCAACTCGAACGAGTGGCCGCCCTAGTCGAGGCAGAGGTCGATGTGGTTGTCGTGGACACGGCCCATGGTCATTCCGAGAACGTTCTTGAAACCGTTCGCGCCATCAAGGCCAGCTACGACATCGAGGTCATCGCCGGAAACATCGCGACCGGTCAGGCCGCACAGGACCTCATCGATGCGGGTGCGGATGCCGTGAAGGTTGGGATCGGTCCGGGTTCCATCTGCACCACGCGGATCATCAGTGGTGTGGGCGTTCCTCAGCTGACGGCGATCGATGAAGTGGTCAAGGTCGCCACACCACAGGGCATACCGGTCATCGCCGATGGCGGCATTCGTCAGAGCGGTGATATCGCCAAGGCGATCGCCTTCGGCGCCAGTGCCGTAATGCTCGGATCGATGTTCGCCGGCATGGACGAGAGTCCAGGCGAATTGATCCTTCACGGTGGTCGTCGATACAAGTCCTATCGCGGCATGGGCAGTCTGGGCGCCATGGGAGCCGGCTCCGCAGATCGCTACGGCCAAGGGGAGGTCGTCGATACGGGCAAGTTCGTCCCGGAAGGCATCGAGGGTCGTGTTCCCTATCGCGGAAAGCTTGCCGATACGGTCTACCAGCTGGTGGGCGGCCTGCGTGCAGCCATGGGCTATAGCGGTTGCTCCACGATCGAGGAGCTTCGGCATGAGGCCGAGTTCGTTCGAGTCAGCTCGGCGACCGTGATCGAGTCACATCCTCACGACGTCCAGCTCACTCGCGAAGCCCCGAACTACACGGCCTGGCCACAGCACTGACCCGTTGATCATCTCAACTGTGTCGATGCCACCTCGCCATCGATGATGACGCCTGTGCAATGGGTCGTCCATTCGAATGGGTCGCCGTCGTAGAGCGCCAGGTCCGCATCCTTTCCGACCTCAAGTGATCCGACCCTGTCGTCGATTCCCAGGATTCTGGCCGGCACGATGGTGATCATGGCGAGCGCATCATCGAAGCTGCATCCATTGGCGGCTGCCATGCCCGCCTCATACAGGACGATACGGGTGCGTGGCACATAGCTCTCATATCCGCTCTGCATGGCAACCGGAATGCCGGCGTCGATCAGTTTGGAGGCCGTTTCGAAGGAGAGGTTCTCCTGTTCGCCATAGGGGCGAATCATGGTCGGATGGATGAACACGGGTACGCCTGATTCCTTGATGTCGTCCATCATCAGATAGGCCTCCGAGGCGCCATCGAGAACGACGGGGATGCCGAACTCCTCCTGCAGTCTCAGGGCATTGGCGATATCGCGTGCGCGATGGGCATGTACCAGAAGCGGGGTATCGCCGGAGAGGACGCTGGAGAATGCCTCCATCTCCAGATCACGCCTGGGCAGATCCGTCTCGCCATCCATCGTGATGTATTTCGATTGCTGTTCCTGATAGTGGCGAGCATCGAGCAGTTTCTGTCGGAGCATCGCGGAGGCCTTGGCTCGCGTGCCGGGCGAATCGTCACGAAGCGCCGTGTCGCTCATCGAGCAGGCGACCATCGCCATTGGAATGATGACATCCTCCTCGACTCGATTCCCCTTGGTCTTGATGACCATCGTCTGTCCGGGGATCAGGGCTTGCGGAGCATGTCCGGTATGGATCGTGGTCACGCCGAACTCCCGAACCCATTCAATGAGACGTTCCCGTGAGTTGAATGCGTCGATCGCTCGCAACTGCGGCTGGACGGGGCTCGATTCATCGAGCTCGTCACGATCATGGTCAGTGTTGAAGTGCCCGGCGAGACCGACGCAGGTTCGTGCGTCGACAAGACCCGGTGTGATGATCGTGGATCGGACAATCTTCTCATCGCCCATGGGCTTGCAGTCCGCTGATGGTCCGACTTCGACGATCTTACCGTTGCGTATGCGGACATAGCCATCCGAGATGGCGTCGCCTGCCATGGTGTGCACTGTTTCGCCGTAGACGATCAGATCCTGTCCATGCAGCGAATTGGGAAGGTAGAGACAGGCCAGTATCGCGAGGATCAATCTCATCATTCGTGGTGTCCTTCATCGATGCAGCAGAGATATGGTCTCAATGGCTGGCCGGCGCCGGGTCCGCCGACGGCATACAGGCGGTCGGATGGCGAGCTTCGATCGAAGACCTTCCTGCCTTCGACCCATGTCTGCAGGTTGGTCGTATAGATGCTGAAGGGATCGCCATCGAGCAGGATGAAGTCGGCATCCTTGTCTGGTTCCAATGATCCGATGCGATCATCGAGATCGAGCATCATAGCGCCCTTGATCGTTATGCTCTCAAGGGCCGATTGTCGATCCATGCCTGCTCTCATTGCCAATGCAGGCATGCGTCGGAACCAGCGTGAATCCGTGATCAGATCATCGGTATGGAAGGCCACGTCCACTCCGGCGTCGTCGAGAATTCGACCGGTCTCGTAGGAGATGTCGATGGCCTCCTGCTTGCCGCCGGGAGAGTCGACGAGTATCACCGAGCAAGGCGCACCGGCCTCGGCGATCTCATCGGGAATCTTCCATCCATCGCTGACATGATGCAGCACGACGCGGAAGTCGAATTCATCGGCCAGTCTGAGCACGGTCAGGATGTCGTCATGCCGGTGAGTGTGATGATGCACCACTCGTTCGCCCCTGAGTACTTCGCACAAGGCTTCCATCCGGAGATTTCGTTCGGGCATCTTCCCGGGGTCGGCGGCGGCCTCATCCAATTTTCGCTGGTACTCCTGGGCGTCGATGAAAGCCTGTCGGACCAGCGATGCGGACTTGCCTCGGGTGCCTGGGAAAGGCGCATCTCGCTGTGGATTGGTGCCGTTGGCCATCTTCAGTCCGCCCATCGGTCGGTTCTCGTCGTCGAGGATGAGCAGATCTTCGACACGTGTTGCCGGCCGAAGCTTCACATAGGCGGTCTGCCCGGAAGAGAGATGGCCGCTGCCAGGCATGATGTTCAGGCAGGTCAGCCCGCCGGCGACGGCTCGTCTGAATCCGGAATTCTGGATATCGATGGTGTCGAGGATTCGGACATCCGGCTGGATCGGGTCGGATCGATCAGCGCCACCGCCGCCACGACCCTGTATGCCGATGTGGCTGTGCGTGCAGACAAGTCCGGGCATGATCGTCTGCCCGCTGCAGTCATGGATGGTTGGAGGGGCTGCCGATGGCTTCCAATCGGTCATGTCGCCGAATTCGACGATCTTTCCATTGTCGATCAGCAGGAAGCCGTTGGGGATCTCGGTCTGGGTCACCGGAATGATTCGGGCATTGACAAAGACGTGTCTACCGGAATCGGGGGGCGCGGGCTGGTCGGCAGTGATGAACAGACTGGCCAGAAGTGAGATGATCATGGACATGGTGACGCCTTTCAACGGGGTGGTGATTCATCCTACCGTCAGTTTCGTCCGGATTAGAAAGAACATCCGCGGGAGGGTTCGAACCTCCAACCTTCGGCTTCGGAGGCCGACACTCTATCCAGTTGAGCTACGCGGACAGGAGGGCGATTGTATCAAATGGCACTTCGATTCCTTTCGTCGGAATACGCGATGCCATGGTCCAGCAAGTTCATGCGAGGCCTTGGATAAGGCCTCCAAAGGAGCATGGCGAGATGTCAGGCGATTTGGAGGCTCAAATTGAACGTCGGGGGATGGATTGCATTATTCCCCATCATGGTTGGGTTACCATGCCACGATGGTCACTTCGCCAAGCCAGTCCAATTCCTATCGCCCGCCCTTCAAGGGAGAGGTCCTTCGGCTCAGCGCCGTTGCCGGACCACCCCGCGATTCGATCGAGCTGACACGAGCTGGAGGGGTGATCGGCAGAGGATCGACCTGCGAGGTGAAGCTGGTGGATCCGACCGTCTCAAGGAAGCACGCGTCCATTTCCTGTCAGGATGAGAACTGGTTGATCAAGGATCTCGGAGGCGCCAATGGAACGCTGCTGAACGAGGTTCGAATAGAACATCCATCAATCCTGGCGGAGGGCGATCGTATTCGAGTCGGACCATGGGTGCTTCAGGTCGGCGCGATGAATACGACATCAGTGGCGATGAAGACGCTCGATGATGCCGGTGAAAGCGATCGTGTCAGGCGAGTGAGCCCGGCTCAGACGGCATCCCTGGCTCGCCACCGCCTGAATCTCTTCATCGAGTGTGCCGCAAGGATCAATCAGGCTGTCGATGAATCGTCGCTGTGGGATTCCATCATGGCGTCCGCCATCGAGGGAAGCGGATTCGGTCGCTCTGCACTACTTCGAACGGATGCCAACGCGGAGTCCGTGGAGATCATCGCCTATCGAGGCATGGGCGGCGATGATCGTCCCGATGATCTGAGTCGATCCCTGATTAGGGCGGCTGCGGAAGGCGACATGGCCCAGCTCCTGTCGGATGATCAGCCGGCGTACGGCCAGAGTATTGCGGATCTCAACATTCACTCGGCGCTTTGTTGTCCGATCATGGTCGATGAAATCGTGGCGGCCTGCCTGTATCTCGATGCACGAGGCAGTGAGGCCGCGGTCCAGAACGATGCGGCCAGTTTCTGCCAGGCACTGGTCAGAATCGCGGGCCTGGCCATGGCCAACCTTCGTCGACGTGAATTGATCGAACGTCAGCACAAGATGGAATCGGATCTGTCCGCGGCACGCGAGGCCCAGCGGTTCATGCTGCCGGAAAGTCGCGGCACCGTGTCGACCATGCCGTATGCCGTCCAGTTCCAGCCCGGGCGATACGCATCCGGCGATCTCTTCGATGTCATGGCGTTGCCCGACGGCAAGGTCGCGTTCGCGCTGGGGGATGTTTCAGGCAAGGGCATCGGCGCCGCCATCCTCATGGCTGCGGCCCAGTCGCATCTGCACTCCGTCTTGCTTCGCTCCGGAGATCCCACCGAGGCGGTCAATGCGGTCAACTCGTATGTGCTTTCGCATTCGGCTGTCAACAGATTCATCTCGATGTGGGTGGGAGTGCTTGACCCGTCGACGATGGAGATCGTCTACGTCGATGCTGGTCATGGCCACTGGGCGCATTGTCGATCGGATGGTTCTTGCAGAAGCGAACAGATCGCCGCCCATCCACCAGTCGGTATCGATGGTGATACCCAGTTTGATTCACTCGTCCTCAAATGCGATCCTGGCGATCGAATCGTGCTCATGACGGACGGTGTCGTTGAACAGCCCAAGGAAGATCAGGAGCAGTTCGGGATGGAGAGGGCCTTGGAGGTCCTGCGGGGGACCAGAGATCCCCACAGTGACGTCGAGGGCTTGCACAAGGCGGTCTGTGACTTCGCTCAGACGGATCAGCTGGCTGACGACACCACCATCGCCAGCATCATGTTTCCATCGATCTGAATCCTATTTTCACTGTAGAGCGGGCGGCTTGGCCGATGTAGAATGCCTTGTCGATCCATTTCCCGGATCTGGGAGGTATTTGTGCGGCTCCTGAAGTTTTACCAGACCTCGATAGGAAAGAAATACGTCGTAGCCATCTCTGGAGGTGGCCTTTTTCTGTTTCTGGTCGCTCACATGCTTGGAAACATGTGGGTGTATGGGGGGGCCGAGGAAATTGATTCTTATTCTCATCACCTCAGGACGTTCATGGAGGACTTCTTTGGATATGGGGGCTTCCTCTGGGTGGCTCGAATCGGGCTTCTGGTCTTCCTGATCGCCCATGTCGTCACGATCATTCTTCTGGCCAAGCAGAATCGCCGGGCCAAGCCCAAATATCAGCACCGCCACAAGTCGGCCCGGACACTGGCCTCGATGACCATGATGATCAGTGGTCCCCTCATTCTGGTCTATGTCGTCCTTCACATCATGCAATTCACCACCGGCACGGTCCAGCCGACCTCCTATGAGCAAGGTGCGGTCTATGCGAATCTCTGGAACGCCTTCCAGGTCTGGTGGATCGCGTTGATCTATGTCGTGATGATGGGCTTCATCTGCCTTCATCTCTATCACGGCATCTGGAGCATGTTCCAGTCGTTGGGCATCAACAATCAGGATCGCAATGACTCACTTCGATTGATATCGACAATTTCAGCGGTGGTCATTTTCCTTGGCTTTTCCTCGGTGCCTACCCTTATTTGGAGTGGCGCCCTGCCTGCTCCCGAGGCAACAGAGGCGACCCAGCAGCATGTCATGGTCGAATCAGAGGATCTGATCGCCCAAACCGAAGGTGAGCATCATGAACCTTGAGTCAGGAATTCCAGACGGGCCGCTTGAGCACAAGTGGTCCACGTATCTTGAACATGCCAAGCTCGTGGGCCCCAACAATCGTCGCAAATACGATGTGATCGTTGTCGGAACCGGTCTGGCCGGTGCAGCGGCCGCATCGAGTCTTGCTGCCCAGGGCTACAAGGTGAAGACCTTCTGCTTTCAGGATTCGCCGAGGCGTGCGCACAGCATCGCTGCTCAGGGTGGGATCAATGCCGCGAAGAACTATCGCGAAGACGGCGATACGACCTATCGACTCTTCTATGACACGCAGAAGGGCGGCGACTTTCGTGCACGCGAAGCCAATGTCTATCGTCTGGCTCAACTGAGTACGAACATCATCGATCAGGCCGTCGCTCAGGGCGTTCCATTCGCTCGTGAGTACGGTGGCATGCTCGCCAATCGCTCATTTGGAGGCGTGCTGGTCTCAAGGACCTTCTATTGCAGGGGGCAGACCGGCCAGCAGCTTCTGCTCGGTGCCTATCAGGCTCTTCAGAAGGAGTTGAACACCGGCAATCTCGAGATGCATGCTCGCACCGAGCTGCTCGACGTTGTTGTGATCGATGGCCGAGCACGCGGAATCGTCATTCGGGATCTTGTGACCGGCGAAATCCGCTCCTACGCCGCCGACGCGGTTGTACTTGCAACAGGTGGTTACGTCAGCACCTATTTCCATTCGACTAATGCGGTCAACAGCAACTGCACGGCGATCTGGCGAGCCCACAAGAGAGGGGCCGGATTCGCCAACCCCTGCATGGTTCAGATTCATCCAACCTGCATCCCCAGTACGGCCGACTTCCAGTGCAAGCTCACTCTGATGAGCGAGTCCCTGCGAAACGACGGTCGTTGCTGGGTTCCCAGAAAGAAGGGTGATGACCGTCATCCTGCCCAGATCCCGGAGGAAGACCGGTACTACTACCTCGAGGAGCGGTACCCGAGCTATGGCAATCTCGTTCCTCGAGATGTCGCCTCGAGGAACGCCAAGTACGTGTGCGATGACGGATTCAGTGTCCTTGGCGACCAGGGTCGAGCTGTCTATCTGGATTTCAGCGATGCCATCAAGCGGGAGGGTCGAAAGACCATCAGTGAACGCTATGGCAACCTCTTCGACATGTATCACGAGATCACGGACGAAAGTCCCTACGACAAGCCGATGCGAATCTATCCAGCGCTCCATTACGCCATGGGCGGGCTCTGGGTCGATTACAGCCTGATGACCAACATCCCGGGCCTCTACGCGATCGGGGAGGCCAACTTCTCCGACCACGGCGCCAACAGGCTCGGGGCCAGTTCGTTGATGCAGTGCCTGGCGGATGGCTACTTCATCTTGCCACAGACCATCGGCGACTATCTGCACGATATCTACATGGACAAGGTCGACACTGATCATCCGGCATTCAAACAGCATGAGGATGAGGTTCGAGACGGCATCGCGAGGCTCATGTCCACGAAGGGAACCAGGACACCGCTTTCAATCCATCGCGAGCTCGGTGAATTGATGTGGGAACACTGCGGCATGGCACGCACGGCGGAGGGCCTGAAGACTGCCATGGCCGGAATCGAGCAACTGCAGGACGCATACAAGAACGATCTTCTGGTCCCGGGCACGGCCGATGGTCCGAATCAGGTACTGGAGCGTGCGGGACGGTTGTCCGATTATCTCGAACTTGGGCATCTGATGTGTCGCGACGCGCTTGAGCGAGACGAGTCCTGCGGATGTCATTTCCGTGAAGAGCACCAGACCGAGGATGGGGAAGTGCTTCGCAACGACGAGAAGTTCCAGAACGTCTCCGTCTGGGAGTGGAAGGGCGAAGATAAGCCCGAGACGCTCCACAAGGAAGAGCTTGTTCTTGAGGCCCTGCCACCCACGACTCGGAGTTACAAGTGATGAAATTCACCCTGCATATCTGGAGACAGGAAAACTCAGGGGCCAAGGGGCGCCTTGAACGCCACGAGATCGAGGGCATTTCCGAGGAAATGTCGTTTCTCGAGATGTTGGATCTGCTTAATGAGAATCTGATCAAGAAGGGGCTCGATGCCGTCACCTTCGACAGCGACTGCCGTGAAGGCATCTGCGGCGCGTGCTCGCTTGCCATCAATGGCAGACCGCATGGGCCAGGCAAGGGCTGCACCACCTGTCAGGTGCGGATGCGTTCCTTCAAGGACGGAGACGAGATCTGGATAGAGCCATTCAGGAACGCCTCGTTCCCGGTCGTGAAGGATCTGATGGTCGACCGTTCGTCCCTTGACCGGATCATCCAGTCGGGTGGCTATATCAATGTCCACTCGGGGCCGAAGCCCGAGCCAAATTCAATTCCCGTCTCGCATGTTGTCGCCGAAGAGGCGATGGACGCCTCCGCCTGCATCGGGTGCGGCGCTTGTGTTGCCGCGTGTCCCAACGGCGCAGGAATGCTCTTCACATCTGCCAAGATCGCCCATCTGGGGCTGTTGCCTCAAGGGCAGCCCGAGCGGCACTCCCGCGTCAGGAACATGGTCGAGAAGATGGAGGAC